>Ga0209517_10005301_pt1 | contig 16476 bp, 11 predicted proteins | sample PeaSoiMetSII2010_FD_187695 | JGI IMG/M metagenome (GOLD analysis project Ga0209517, IMG submission 187695) | Peat soil microbial communities from Weissenstadt, Germany - SII-2010 (SPAdes) (version 2) | ecosystem: Environmental > Terrestrial > Soil > Wetlands > Peat | place: Germany...
CGCCCCTGCGCCTCCATCCGGCCGTACAATGCCGTGCCCGGATACGGCGTCAGAATGTGGAACGTCGCCGTCTCGATACCCTGCCCGACGGCCCATTCCACGGTCTGGTCGAAGACCCCTGCGTCGTCCGAATCCATGCCGAAAACGAAACTGCCGTTTACCATGATCCCCAGCCCGTGCAGCCGCCGGATGGCCGCGCCGTAGTTTCGATCCAGGTTCTGATACTTGCGTTGCTCTTCGAGACTCGCCCGGTTGGTGCTCTCGAAGCCCACGAACAGGCTGCGCAATCCGCAATCCGCGGCCTTCTCCAGCAGCCTCGGCTCGACCGCCGTCTCCAGGATCGAGTTCACCGTTCCCGCCGCCTGCCAGATGCGTCCCATGCCTTTCATGCCTTCGAACAGCGCGGCCGCAAATCGCCGGTTGCCCAACAGGTGATCGTCCAGAAAGTAGAGGTGCCGCCCCGGCAGCCGCTCGATCTCCGCCAGCGCATCGTCGACTGTCTGCGTGTAGAAGGACCGGCCGCCCTGGAAGAACGCCTCCTTGTAACAGAAGTCGCACACGTACGGGCATCCGCGCGAGACCACGATGGAGTTGGGCACCAGGTAGAGATGCCGTTGGATCAGGTCGCGCCGGATGGGCGGCGCGCCGAGCAGCGTCCGCCGAACGGAGTCATACCGGGGAGCCGGCCGGCCCGCCCGGAAGTCCGCCAGGAAGCGCGGCCACGTATCGTCGCCCGGCCCCGTGAAGATGGCGTCGGCATGCGGCGCGGCCTCCTCCGGCAGCGAGGTTACGTGCAGCCCGCCGAGCGCCACAAAGACGCCGCGGCTCCGGTATCGATCGGCAATCTCATAAGACCGCCGCGCGCTGGTGATATAGACCTCGATGGCCACCAGGTCCGGAGCGTCGTCCATCCGCAGTTTCTCGACGTGCTCGTCCGTCAACACCGCACGGTCTTCAGGCGGCAGATACGCTGCCAGGGTCGCCAGCCCCAGCGGTGGAAACAGCGAGTACTTGATGGGACGGAACAGCGGGCTGGTGGCTTCGGTGAGCGCCGGCAGAATGAATTTGACAAACATCCTGGCGTGATTATAAAGTACTTTACATTTAAAAGTAAAGGCCCGTGCCGCCGCTGTGGCAGGGCTTGCGCTGCGAATGAGGCTTACTTGCGCGCCACCAGCACCCGCGAGGGGTAGAAGGTCTGGCGCACGGTGCGGTCTTCGAGAATCGCGAAACGGGCGGATTCGATCAGGTCGGGCACCCGCCGTTCCACCTGCCGCCCCCAGAACGCGGGCGCCACTTTGCCGCCCAGCTTGTAAAACGTGTTGAACATGGGCGCGTTCTGCCCGATCAACACCAGCGTCAGGCGGCCACGGTCGCGCAGGACGCGGCGGAACTCGCGCAGGATGCCGACGATGTCGTCGCCGGAAAGCAACTCCAGCATGTAGCAGCAGAAGACGGCGTCGAAGGATTCGTTGCGGAAGGGCATGTGGCGGGCGTCCACTGCCTGGCAATGGGTCTGGGCGGATGGGAACTTGCGCCGCGCCGAGCGCTGGGTGCGGGCCGCCATGTTGGGGGAGAGATCGACCCCGATGGTGGCGCCGCTCGCATTGGCGCGCACCAAGCGCCGGAACATCTCGCCCGAGCCGGTAGCCACCTCCAGCACCTGCATACCGTCCCGGACACCCGAAGCTTCGAGCGCGCAACGGTGCGCGCGCGAATGAAACAGCATGGTGGAAATGGGATAGACCGCGGCCATCCGGTCGTAAACGCGTCGCGTTCTTTCGGCAAGCGTGGCGGGCAACCCGTTCACAGGCCAGGCGCTGACGGACTCTTCCAGTCGGTTCAAAGTTTCTCCTCAGTCAACTTATGTTCTCATGAGACGGCGGCCAGCTCGGTGTGTAACTCGGGGATCTCGATTTGAATGGAGGTGCCCCGTCCCGGCTGGCTGTCGATCCACATGCGGTATTGGTTTCCGAACAGCACCTTCAGCCGCTCATTGACATTACTGACTCCGATGCCCTGGTCCAGCAAGGTGGCGAGCCGGGCTTCGGGAATGCCGACGCCGTCGTCCTCCACCAGCAATTGCAGTTTCGATTCGGCACGGCGGGTGCGAATGCGAATGGTCCCGCCTCCCACCTTGCCGCTGAGCCCGTGCTTGATCGAATTTTCCACGAGCGGTTGCAGCAGCATGCTGGGCACGATCATATCCAGGGTATCGCTTTCCACGTCCTTTTCGAAGCGCAGCTTGTCGCCAAACCGCACTACCTCTATTGAAAGATAATCCTCGATGAAGCTCAACTCGTCGCGCAACGGGCTGAAGTGCTCGTATTTGCGCAACAGCCGCCGCAGCACCTTGGAGAGCTTCACCACCATGATGCGAGCCTGGTTCGGGTCGGTGCGGATCAACGAAGAAACCGAGTTCAGCGTATTGAACAGGAAATGCGGATTGATCTGGCTGGTGAGGGCCGCGAGGCGCGCTTCCACCAGGAGCCGCTCCTTCTCCTCGAGCTTCTTTTCATTGCGCGTGCTGTTCCAGATCTTCAAGGGAATCGCCACCGCGAAAAGGGTGGAGAGGAAGATGGCGATGAGGGTGGGCACGGCCGGGGGGTCCGCATCGACCGATTCGGGCAGAGGCCGCACGGCGCGGCGCAGGGCCTCAGCCACCAGGATGCCGGCGGGGAAGACGAGGTGAAACGCGGTGCGCCGGTAGTCTTTGCTCTCTTTGAAAAAGCGGTAGATGTTGAGGTCGAAGAAGGGAGAAAAGCGCCAGATCTCCTCCGAGTCCGGCGCCAGGTCGCGCAACAGGCCGCCCAGAACACCGACGCCCGCGAGCAGGGGCATGGCCAGATATTCGCCGTGGATGAAGGCGGGAAGGGAGATGAGCACTCCGGAGAGCAGGCCGGTGACGTAACCACCCAAGATTCCAGCGATGATGCTGCCTTCCAGGCCGAGATCGGCGGCCTGATAAGCGGCCTGATAATCGGGACGGCTGAAGGCGCGAAAGGCCACGCCGGCGCCGAAGACGATACCGAGACAGAGGGAGAGCGCCAGCCGCTGGTTCATGGTGCGGTTCTCCCGCATGAGCATGGACTTGAACGCGTTGGATCGGGCCAGCAGACTGGCGATCGACGCCATCACGCCCAGCTTCAACAGCAGCGGGACCAGGTAGTCTTCGAGCATTAGGCTCCGGAAGCCATTATAATAGAAAGCATTAAGGTTCCCAGTAGCCACGCATGACCAATTCTTCCCCGCTGCGGCTCCAAAAAGTGGCCGAGGCGGATTTTCCGACGCAATTCGGCCCCTTCCGGATCTACGGGTTTGAAGCCCTTGCCGGGGGCCGGCTCGAAGAAGCGGCAGTGCTGCGGATGGGCGATCTCACGGGCGGCGCCGCTCCGCTGGTCCGCATCCACTCGCAGTGTCTCACGGGCGACGTGTTTCACAGCCTGAGGTGCGATTGCCGTGCGCAGCTCGAGATCGCGCTCGAGAGCATCGCCCAGGAGGGCCGCGGACTGGTGATCTACGAGTTGCAGGAGGGCCGCGGCATCGGCCTGCTCAACAAGCTGCGGGCCTACGAGTTGCAGGACCAGGGCGCCGATACCGTGGAGGCTAACGAGCGGCTGGGCTTCGATTCCGACCTGCGCAGCTACGATTTGCCGGCCGCGATCCTGCGATATTTCGGGTTGAAGGCGGTGCGGCTGCTCTCGAACAATCCCGAGAAAGTGGAAGCCGTGGAAAGGGCCGGGGTGGAAGTGGTGGAGCGGGTGCCCTGCCTGGCGGACGTGGTGGATACGCGCGAAGCCTACCTGCGGACCAAGAAAGAGAAGATGGGGCATCTGCTGAAATAGCTCTTCTGCGTTGATTACGTGCAAGTTTTTCGTGCGTCTAACCGATTGAGGGGTTCAAACCCCAAAGTTAAAGGATAAAATTGAGGCAAGGATGAAGCTCGCGCTACTGTTCTTCCTGAGCCTCGCGCCACTGGGTCAAGCCGGCTCGCCGGACTATTTTATTCCGGCGCATCGCGTGTCGGGAATCGGAGTGGCGCGCGACGATCTCTCGGACGATCTTCTCGAGGTCCGCACGGACCTGATGATTCAGTCTCAGACGTTCGCCATCCTGCGCGACCCGATGGCGGTGGCGGGGGCAAAGCGCATCACCAGTCCCAAGCTGCAGGAAGTGTTTCGCACGGCAGCCTTGCGCAGCGGATGGCCGAAGTCGCTGATCGAAGCGATCGCGTACCTGGAAAGCTGGGGCGATTCCAAAGCGGAGAGTCCGGCCGGGCCGAGGGGGATCATGCAGATTTCCGCAGCCACGGCCCACACCATGGGTTTGAAGGTGGTGGTGAACACCAGGTACAGGGTGACACGCGAGCGGGTGCTGGTGTCCGCCAAGGGCAAGAAGCCGAAGTACAAAACGGTCACGCATAAAACGTCCTACGTAGTGAGCGTGCGCGACGAACGCCTCATTCCGGAGCGCGCCATTCCAGCCGCGGCTGTTTACCTGGCTGCCCTGGAACGGAGCTTCGGCGGCCGGGACTGGGCGGTGTTCGCGTACCACTGCGGCCCGGGCTGCGTGTCGGAGATGCAGGAACTGACGCGGCGCGCCCGCGGCATCCCCAAAGACCAGGTGACGGTGCCGCGCATGTTTTTCTCCGCCAACCCCGCGTGGAACCGCGAATTGTACGAGGCGATTCAGCAGCAGATGCAGCGCGACTTTTCGCCGACCTATTACTTCCGGATCATGCGGGCGGAGCAGTTGCTGGCGCTGTACCGGAGGGACCCGGACGAGTTCGTTTCCCTGGCGCAGCGATACCGCAGCGAGTTCGTCACGGCCGGGCGGGCGCCGCACCGGCTCTCGGTCTGGCTGAAGCGGGACGACCTGGTCTTCCGCAGTTGTGACGACATCCGCGCGGATGTGGGCAAGCGGCTGGTGAAGGCACTCGACTGGCCCCAGTACTTCGGCTACCGGCTCAACGTCTCCTCGGATTTGCCTTCGAACCTGGAATACTTCTCGGAGGCCTCCCCTTCGGCGCTCGGCACGCTCACGTACCTGGCATTCGAGACGCGGCGATTGCACGAGGAGATGAATCCGAGAGGAGAGCGGTTCCAACCGCTCCTGGTGACCTCGCTGGTGGAGCCCGAAGACTATGTTCGCCAGTCGGGCCAGCGCGAAGCCCTGTACCACTGCTCCGGGCAGGTCTTCGACATCGACTATTCGAGCCTGCCGCCGGGTGAGCTCGAATGCCTGCGGTTTGTGCTGAGCGATCTGGGTTGGGACGGCTACCTGGGCTTCGTGGAAGACGGCCGGGACAATCTGCATATCGGCTGCTCGCCCACCTCCCGCGACTTTTTCGCCACCGTATTTCAAGAGGCGGTGGGGAGGAAGGCGGAGGCGGAGGAGTAGGCCGGCGGCGAAATCCACGCGACTGGGCTGGAGTTTATTCATCGGAGTTATTGGGGTAGAGACCGTGTTGGGTCTCGATCTGTTGCAGGGCGGCCGACGCGCAGTTCAGGGTCAGCTCGAGGCGGAGGCGGTCTTCGCCTTTGCACTTCAGGCTGGCAATGCTCTGGAACTCAGAGACGATGGCTTGGCACTGCTTGTCGAGCGCGGCCAGGCGCTCGAGGACGGTCGCTCCGTGCAACGGAGTGGGCTCGGGCTTGGCTTTTCTTCCCACGGCGGGGGGCATGGTGCGGCGAAGCTCGGCCACGGCATCGGCGATCTTCTGGGAGTTTTGGGGATCGAGCTCGATGGCTTCGTCGTTGAAGTGGAGCGCGTTTTCCTGGATGAAGGGCTCGACGGCGTTGTAAGTTTCGGGCGAGATTCGGATTAATTGCTTAAGCTCGAAGATCCCGGGACCGTGGAGCTGCCACATGCGAATGATGCGATCTGCCTGGGTACCGCTGATATGCACGTACTGGGGGCAGAATTCCTTCCAGGAGGATGCGCAGCGCAGGTAGAGGCGGCTCTCGCGGATGCGCAGGAGGGCTTCGGCTTGCGCCGCTGAACAGCGGCCAGCCATGATGGCGAAGGACTGATTCTGTCCGAGAATCAGTCCCAGTTGGAGCAACTCGGCCAGCTCGGCCGGCAGCTCAGGGACGGGTTGGTCCATAGAGAACTCCGCTGAGGCGACACAACTTGTGTCGCGGAAGACAGGCGTTTTACTGAAAGGAAGAGAGTTAACACCAGGTACGCGACACATGATGTGTCGCCGCCCCGAAAACGGGGCACAAAACAGAAACAGCTCCCGAACGACGGGGAGCTGTGTGGGACGCTAATCCTCTTCCTAGTTTTAAGGTAGCAGACGGACATGACGGGGACGGGTGTGAAAGGGGTGAAGAAGGGGCGTGGGGTTGTGGGTAAGTGGTTTTGAATCAGGGAGTAAGGTGGGGGTGAAAATATATTTCCAAAATCGGTGACTGGGTTTTTCTGGCGGTGACGCCAGGGGCGAGACTAAACGGCCGAAGCTGCGGCGAAACCTCCGCTGGCGCTCAAGTGCCAGACATGCTGGAAGAGGCGGTCCGCGGCGGCTTGCTTGTCGAAATCGGTAAATGGCGGATCCGGTAGTGTAGCGAAAACGTGATCGAGGATGAGGCTCTTCACTTCGGCCTGGGTTTGTTCCTTTTCGGTCCAGCGGTCCACTCTTTCGATCACGTCGCGAAGCCTGACCAGCAGGTTGCGGCTTTCCCGCTTGACCCGCTCGCGGTCGGCCTTAGTCAGGTCGGGACGCGTGACCAGGTCGAAGAGCGCCAGTTCCTCTTCGGTCAAGCCTTCCTCGGCGGCGCGGCGTTGTTCGGCGCTCAGGCTGTTGGCCAAGTCCACCAGCCTGGCGAAGGTTTCCTCTATGGTTACGCGGTCCTTCTCGCGGTTGTAATCGGCGACGATCTCGGAGTACTTGCGGTAGTAGTCCATGCGCAACGGATTCTGGGCGAGCATTTGGGCAAGCTTGTTTTCCACGAGCTGGCGGATGTCTTGCAGCGCGGAGGCTTTCCGCTTGACCTTTTTGGCGAACTCATCGCGAAGCTTTTCGAGATCGATATGGCTCAGGTCGTAGAATTTGGACTCGGCCCGATCGTCTCCGGGCGCGGCGGCGCGGATGGCTTCGTTGACGATGCGGTGGAGTTCCTGCATCAGGTCGGTGACGTCGGCAATATCACGCCGCTCCTCGAGCTTTTTGTAGATGGCCTCGATGTTGTCGTGGCGCTCGGCGTAGGTGAAGACCGACGGTTCCATGAGGAGCGCCTTGAAACGAATGAAGACCTGGCGAGCGAGAATCTCGAAGCGCCGTTTCGATTCGTCCGAGGTGTAGACCGCTTCAACAGCGTCCGCCAGCGCGTGAATCCGGGTGAAGCCCTTCGCGCCGCGTAGCGTCGCGGGGTCGAAGCCCAGGGCGGAAAGGTGTCTTTCGGTTTCGCCGAGGGCCTGCGCGAGTGCCTGCACGCGCTCTTCGACCGGCGCCACGATCTCGGTGTCGCCCGCGCCATCGTCGCCGAGGGCATATTGCGCCAAGGCCGCGCGCAGGCTCGCCAACATCCCGTTGTAGTCCACGATCAGACCGAAGTCTTTACCCGGATAAACGCGGTTGGCGCGGGCGATGGCCTGCATGAGGGTATGGGCCTTCATGGGTTTGTCGATGTAGAGGGTAGAGAGAGATTCGACGTCGAACCCGGTGAGCCACATGGCGCAGACGATGGCCACGCGGAAGGGATGATGCGGGTCCTTGAAGGCATCCTCCACCTTCACGCGGGTGTCCCCGAGTTCGAACCCCTGCTTCATGCGGGCGCGGTGGGGGATGATGTCGATTCCCCATTTCTGGAAATCGGCGACTTCGTTCTGCCCCTCGCTGACGATGATCTCGATGATGGTCTCCTCCATCCAGGTTGCCTGGCCGCGGAGCGAAGCGAGCTCTTTGGCAACGGCATCACGTTCGTCCCGGTCCGTCAATGTTGCCAGTTCGGCATTTCTCACCGCGATGGCCGCCCTTACCGCGGCGAGCTTCGCCTGCCATCGTGGCACGATCTTCCGCCACATGCGGCCGCAGGTGATCTTGTCGATGCAGACGAACATGCACTTGCCGGACTCCCAGCGTGTCGAACAGTGCTGCACGAAATCTTCCGCGATCTTGTCCAGCCGGTCGCCCGCGGTGATCACCTCGTAGTCTTTTCCGAGCAGTTTTTCCAGCAGCGCTTCCTTATCGGGATCGAGATCGGCCTGGGCGATGGCGTCGGCGATGCGGTCGTTGAGATCGAGCCGCGCGACCCTGAGCTTCTCGCCACGGTTCTCGTAGACCAGCTTCACGGTAGCGCCATCCTGCTCAGACCGCTTGAAATCGTAACGCGAGATGTAGCCGCCGAAGATGCGCCGTGTCAGGTGGTCACTCTTGAAGAGGGGAGTGCCGGTGAAGCCGATGAAGGCGGCGTTGGGCAGGGCCAGGCGCATGTTGCGCGCGAGCTTTCCGGCCTGGGTGCGGTGGGCCTCGTCGGAGATCACGATGATATCGTCGCGGGTGCTGTAGGGCTGGTGCGGATCGACGTCCTGGTTGAACTTGTGGATGAGGCTGAAGATGAAGCGGTGGTTTTCGCGCAAGCATTCGCGCAGATCCTCGCCGGAGCTTGCCCGCGGGGTCCGCTTATCGGCGATGCCGCAGCCCACGAACGTGGCGTAGATCTGGCTATCGAGATCGTTGCGGTCGGTCATGAGGAGGAAGGTGAACTTGCCCGAGACCCTACGGCGCACTTTTTCGGCGAAGAAGGCCATGGAGTAGGACTTCCCGCTTCCCTGGGTGTGCCAGAAGACGCCGAGCTTGCCGAGATCGGGATGGGCGGATTCGACGAGCTTCATCACCTGCGGGCCGCCCTGGTCCGGGTCCGTGAATTCCTCGATGGGGAGCTCGACGACGCGCCAGGCCAGGCGTTTTTCCGGCGGGAACTCGTTCTTCAGCTCCTCCTGACGCAGGACCGACTGTACCGCGCGGTTGACACCGAGCACCTGATGGTTGCGCGCCAGGATTTTGCGGGTTCCGCCCGGTTTGCTGTCATCGAAGAGGATGAAATTCTCGACGAGGTCGAGGAGACGCCGGTGGTCGAGCATGCCATTCAGCAGCATCTCGGCCTCCAGGCTGCCCTTATCGCGCTCGTCAAGACGCTTCCACTCGGCGAAGTGCTCCCATTGGCTGGTGATGGAGCCGTAGCGCGCGTGATGGCCGTTGCTCACGATCAGGAATGCGTTGTGGTGGAAAGCGTGGGCGATGACGTGCTCATCGAGGTAGTCGCGCAGGTTGCCATCGAAGCCGGCGCGGATGTTCTTGTAGACGGCTTTGAGCTCGATGAAGACCAGGGGGAGGCCGTTGACGAAGCAGACCAGGTCCGCGCGGCGGTTGTAGGCGGGTGAGCGCAGTCCGGTGATCTTGAGCTCGCGAACGGCGAGGAAACGGTTGTTGGGGACGCCGTTGACGGCGCCGTTCTGGAAGTCGATGACGCGGGCGCGTGGGGTGTGAAGCTGTCCGTGCGAGTCGCGATAGCTGACGGGAACGCCGTCGCGGATGAGGCGATAGAAGTCGCGGTTGTGTTGGAGGAGGGAGCGGGAAAAATCATGCTGGGTGAGTTGGGCGACGGCATCTTTGACGGCCTCGGGGGGCAGGTGCGGGTTGAGGCGATAGAGGGCGCTGCGAAGATCGCGGGTGAGGACGACTTCCCGGGTGTCGGTGCGGCCGAGGGTTCCGGCGAGGCCGAAGGTCTCCTGGTTCCAGGCGAAGATGGAGTCCCAGCCGAGCTTCTCTTCGAGGCGCCGGGCGAAGGTGGCTTGCACGAGGGCGTCTTCGCTGTTGATGCCGGTGAGCATGGTCTATAGACGATTCTATGAACTTTGATGGGTTATTTGGCGAGTTTTGGGTAATAGGAAGTCTTTTGTTTTCATCGTACTTTTGGCGAACGGGGTTGGGGAGGCTTGTTTCTATTGGACAAGGGGGCTGGATTCGGGGGGTTTTTGTCCAATAGATACCGCCTCCAGCGCCGGGTTCCCTGCATCCGAATTTCCCCTGCGGCGGCCAGCCGGGACAGCTCGCGCTGCAACTCCTTGAGGGGGATCTCCGTTCCGATCCGGCGATGAATCTCGCTGATGCTGGCGTGGATGTGCCGGCGGAGGTCGCTCAGAACCAATTCCCGGAGCCGGTGCGGCTCAATCGTCTTCAGTGTCGTCTTGCCCTGAAAATCGAGCTTGCGCAACAGGTCGGCGTCCACAAAGTACCTGGTTCCGCTGGTGCGGCCCGTGGTCTTAACGATGCGCAATTCTACCAGGCGCCCCAGCCAAGGGCCGCGCTCCTCGACCGACTTCAATTCCAACAGTCTCGTCAACTCTACAAGTGTGACCGCTTCCTGCTGGGCGATCAGCCCGAGGGTGATTCTTTCTTTCTGTGTGAGAGCGAATGCCTGATTCGCCTTGATCATGAAGTCGATGACTTCCGGTTTGACGATCCGCCGCTCGACGGTCACCATTACCCGGTCGTCGCCTTCCTTCACCACCGGAGCGGGACGACCTGTGGAGAGGAGGGCCTCATACATGCGATCGTACCCGCTGCCCTCGCGCTCCATCAGCTTGAGGTCATAGAACACCTTCGCTGACAACTCGTTGCGCTTGACCGAAGTGTGCAGGATGTTGGCGGGCGTCACGCCCAGCGGCAACAGGCCGGGGTTGTGGACCTCCAGCCGGTCGGGGTAGAGATTGATGAAAATGTCGCCCCGCGTGGTGTAGGGACGATGGACCAGTGCGTTTGCCAGCAGCTCCCGAACTACCACTTCGTCGAAATGCGGAACCTGTGTGCGAAACAGGCCGTCCGGGAACTCGTAGCTTTCCCGCCAATCCGGCACCTCTGTCCAGATCGCCTCAATCAAGTCCATGGGATTCCGCGAAAAATCGTCCCAGACCAGCTTATTGACCTTTGCGCCGGTTTCATCGAACTTGAGGAACTGAACCACGGGGGCATTGGGCAGTGTAGCGCGGTCTTCACGGCGGCCAATCCAGAGCACGCCGAGATTGGTGAGGAACTTTCCCCTGGTCAGCAGGTAGTACGCGAGCAGTTCTTCGTCGGACTTGCCTTTGACGAATGAAGACACCCGTCCGGATTCCCGGATCGAACGGAGGAATGCCGCCCGCTTGCCCTCGTCAGCGTGCTGCCGCGGGATGGATTGGGACACCTGCGCCTCCCACACGAAGGCGCTCTTGTCGTTGAGCAAGCGTTGCAGCTCATCCGGCATGAGCGGCTTGGTTTCATCCGCCACGCGAATGAAGTATCGGCCATCGGATGTGCCCGCGATTCCGGCAGTCCGCAACACCCGGAGTTCGATGAATTGGCCGCCATTGTCCGCGACCGCTTTGTTGACCGAGATCGTTGCATTCACAGTCACTTGCTGGACGCGCTTCCGCACTTGATCCATCAGCGATTCGGGAACTCGCTGATGCGCGGGCGGTTGGTCGTCGCCATCCTCAATGCCGATGCGCAAACATCCGCCCCGAGCGTTGGCGAAGGCCACGCAGTCGCAGGCCAAGCCGTCCCAATCCGGATGGGAACGGGTCAGTGACTTTAGCGATTTCTGATCGAACTCCGTTCCTTCACTTGCCATGCTATGCTACTAATGCTGCCTGACCCTGGCGACCACGATTCTCGCGCCGGGATTCAGCGATCAAGCGGGGGCGATAGGCCTCCTTGTTTCTAGCGTACATCACATGCGCTACGCACGTTGCGCCTGCGATGGAAGCCGGGAGGACAGGAGATGACTTCGTGGTGGAACTGAGATGCCTGTCTCCTTTCAGGCGCAAGGTCAGAAGTCCTTGAATATTTCTGTGAGACTTTCGCGGCGTACCGCTTCGCGGCCGGTCTTGCAGACAAGGACCGGGAGGGCTACCATATGGCTGAAGCGGTTCTTCGAATGGTGTTTGGCAAATGACCCGAGAGGAACAACAGCAGCACGAAAAACTCGTTGCTATTGGCAGTGGGCTGGATGATCTTTACTTCTCTGGCCGGCTCGATTTTGATGCCTTCAAATCGCTTCTAACTCGCGCGATTGCGGCGGCCGGTCCCGACCACGGAGGCCTGGAGATGTTCTGTCATTTCGCCCGCGGCGAAGGCTGGTGGGATTGGATGACGCAGGAAATCCAGAAGGCGCCTTCCCGGCGTGTAGCCTAACCATCAGATTCTTCAGCCGGTCGTTTGGATGGTCGTCCAGCGATTCCCCGGGCTCTCGTCCCGCGGCCTGCGTCGCCGCTTCCAGATTGACGGAGAGCTCGGTGTCGCAAAATGCGGCCGACGGCAGCCCGCTTTTCCCGCGGCACTCTCCACGATGATCGTCGAAATGGTCGGTAGCCATGCTCGGGCAGATCTCACTTCAAGTTTGCGATATACGCCTGGATCCGATGGTAGTTTCCGGAGACCTGTCCTTCGCTTTCCAGTTCGCTGCCGTCCTCGTGATAGCAGAAGCCCGGTGCCTCGCCGGCGGGGAATTCGATCTCGAGGTTCCGGGCCCGCCGGGGCCACTCGACCTGAATACCGCCGTCGCTCAGAGGAACGACGCTTGGCGCCGGCGCGTCGTTCTCCATGACCTCGACCAGGACCATCAGCGCTTTCTGTGCGAGCTGTTCCTGAATCTGAGCAGCCCCGTAGCCATCCCAATTCTGAGGCAATCGGAGCAAATCGAGGAGCGATTGGACCGCGGGTGTCAGCCAGGCCGGGACGTCACGCTCACAAGTCAGGGGAGCCGGACGGCCATAGTCGGTCGCCCTGTTCTCACGCCGGGACTCAGCGATCAGGCGGGAGACCTCGGCTTCCGTGTAGCCAAGCCGGGGCGACTGCTCACGCCCATGATTGCGGGGTTCTTCCAGCTTCCGGTGTGCCAGGTATCGCCGCAGGGCATCCGCCGCGAGTTCATCGGTGGTTTTTCCGTCCGCACTCGCCGCTTCATTCACCGCGCTCAGTAGATTGTCCGGGATGTGCAGGTTGTTCTGGGTTACCATGACGCCTTTTGTTCCAGCGTACCGCATATGCGCCAGGTTGGAAGCCCGCTGAGGTGGTGCGCTAAAAGTGCGTTGATTGCAAATTGCAATAATCTCTTTGTCTCTGGCAAACAACCAAATAACGTTGAGGTGTATGATGTTACGGTATTCTCCTGAAGTTCACAGAGGCGTCGATCTTGTTTGGAGGGAGCGGATGTCCCGATACGAGTTCCAGGAAGAAATGATCGGAGTTGGCGGATTCGGAAAAGTCCGGCGTGGGCGCGATACGGAGCTTGATCGAGAAGTAGCGGTCAAGACGTTGAATCCAATCCTAAGCGCGTTCTCCGAAGCCGAGCAGGAACGCTTTAAGAGAGAAGCCAGAACCTTGGCAAAACTCTCCCACCCGAACATCCCAGCCGTTTACGACGTGGACTTTTCGCTGGGGAAGTTCGAAATATATTTTCAGTTCATTGACGGACAGAATCTTAAAAACCTCATTGAGCAGAATGGACCCGCGCAGATTAGTTCAGCCCGCGCATGGTTCCATCAAATCGCGTCAGCGCTTGAACACGCACATAAGTTAGGAATCATTCACAGAGACGTAAAACCGGAAAATATCGTGATCACTCCAGACATGGAGACGGCCTATCTGGTCGATTTTGGCATTGCACTTTCTGGAGCTGAAGCCAAGCGTCTGACAGGCTCGGATTATGTGATTGGCTCTCCGGGGTACATGTCTCCGGAACAATCTGCCGGAGATCCTTTGGACCACCGAACGGATCTCTACTCACTGGGAGTAACGTTTTGGGAGGCGCTTGCCGGAAAGAGAATGGCCGTTGGTAACTATGAGTATTTAGCCTCAACAAATGAGGCGATCCCCGGGTCAATTGATGATCTGATAATTGATTGCCTCGAGCCAAAGGAACGGCGCGTAACTTCGGCGCGGCTGTTCAGTACTAGACTGACAGGAGCATTATCACAATCCAAGCCGTTGTCCGATGTCTTGGCACATGGGAAACTGCACGAATGGGCCAACTTGATCGAGGAGATGTCGGCTTCGGAATTCATGAGTCTACCGCCTGGTCAGCGTGTACTAATCATGGTAAAAATTGTAGACGTTGTTGGTTCTAATGAACATCAACTCGCTTATGCCGCTGAACGATTCCTGGACCTGATGCTTACGCGCGGCGTTTTGATGGATAAGGAAGACTACCGTGAAATTGCAAAACCATCTGTTCAGTGGGCATTTGAACGTGAATTTGCAAGCGGGGTGGGGAAGGAGTCTCTACGCGACGGCATGGAGAAAGCCGCGTTCGTTGCTCGTGACGGGGCCTATGATGTACTGGTCGAAGAGATTCTCTCGTATCTAAAGATCGTTGATCTAACTACCAAGGAAGACTGGTATCTGCACACCATGCGAGAGGTGGTTCAAGCATTGATGGCCAATCCGGAATGCAACACCGTTGCTTCGGATCTTGGTGCAGCCCTTCGACAACTCAACCGCGTGCAGCGCTCAAAGCCCTGGAGGTCGGCATCTAGGTTTTAGATTTAACTCTTTCCCACTTTGCCTGCACGGCCTTTCGTGCGCTTTCACTTCGTTCTTCAGCCGTCATCTCGGCGGCCCTCGCGCAGCGCACTACCCACGCTGACTCCACGATGTGGCCGCGATCGCCGCCAACCGACTAGCCACATCAGTAAGGTCGGGGTGCCGCCGTGGGCGACCTCGTTTCGGAGTTTTCGTATCTCGTTAAAGATGCCCGGCGTCATATTGTCCTCATCCAATCTCTCCGCTCATTAGGCGGGGGAGGAGCAGGTCGCGGGCGGCCTTAAGATTCTGGTTTTGGCGCTGAAGATTCAGCAATTGATCGAAAGGACACTGGAGAGTATCGCGGAAAGTCGTCATTAAGCCCGTCGGCGGCATCAGCATTGGATACGAGCGGATTATCTGCTGGTTGATGTTGTTTTGCGCGGCGCCCACTGAGAGCTTAACTAACTTCTCCTTGTTCTCGCGGAAAAAGAGGAAAGCGTGGATGAAATTGGCCCTCTCATCCCGCGGAATGAGGGCACAGCAAGCCTGGTTTGATGCGGCTGTGCGCGCGATAACCCCAATTTGGCCGACTGTGGCTCCATACATCGCGACCAGCACGGTGCGTTCCGGAAAAAGTTTGGCCGCTGAATGTTTCAGAGCGTTGTCCGTGATCTTTTCTTCAGTATCTGTGATAAATCCATTGAGTAATTCCTGCGTCTTAACCCATAGGTGATCGCCGGTGAAGTAATCGGGATTTGTCCGGCTTGGCGTACCTCCAGACGATGTGTCATAGAAATCGGCCAGAGAGCCACCATCCCAACTCTCCGGAACGCCGTCGACTATACGCGTGCGCTCGTGGCCAGGGAAGCGGAAGCGGACAAACCACTCCTGGTAAAGCAATCGCGCCGCCTCTTCGAGCAGCCCTATCCGGCGACGATTGGTCTCGATCAGGTCATCATAGGCGGAGAGTACGGAAGCGATTTCGTCCTGAAGCGGGCGCAAAGGAATTCGAATAGGCAAATCGTGGATATGGTTTCGGTTCAAAGTTGGATTGGAGTTGCCGATATCGAAGCGTTTGAAGTCGAGGGTATGTAGGAAGTAATAAACAAAACGGGGATTGTTCCCCTTCAGGTCTTTACTCCATAGCGTCGTATCGTGCGGCCAATAGTTACCAGCCGTGAAGTGAATCAACCCAAGCGTTCCCTTGCGGCCGATGATGACACCGGGGCCATTCGCCTTGAATTCATCGTGGTGGCTGGTAACGCCAGACGACGAAATGACCGGATAGTGACCGGGTCGCTGCTGAGCCTGCGTGATGTCAAAACCGCGCTGGAAGAACACTAGATCCACAAGCTTTGCCTCACGCCATTTCTTCCTCGGGAGTGTGCTCATATCCCCAGCCCCTCGAGGTTCTCCTGAATTCTCGCCGCCAGCACCGCCGCCTCCTGATTCAAGTCGGCCAGTTCAATATGAATATCGCGCAAGGCCTGCTCGAAATCGAAATCGTCATCCACTTCCGCCGGGGCAACTCCGACGTAGCGGCCAGGGCTGAGGCTCCAGTCGGCCGCTTCGATCTCGGCGAGGGTCACGGCGCGGCACAGTCCGGGTACTGCTGTGAACTCGGCGTCGGGGAAGCGGGATAAGAGCCAATCGGCCTGCCGCTCGAAATAAGCGGTGAGCTTGAGCTGATCGACGGCGTCCTTGCGGCGCGCATCGAGCTCTTTGATAAGACGCCCGATGGCGCGGCTGTCCCACTCGTCGTGATCGCGGGCGGCGGCATCTTTTTCGGCGGTGTCGACAAGGCGGGTCGCGAGCTTGGAAGCGAGATCGATGTCTTTGATGCGCGCACGGCAGGCGGTGGCGAGGTCGGAGAGTTTGGAAAGGAGCTTTTTCTGTGCCGGGAGCGACGGGCGAACTCTACTTTGTTGGGACGTGACCGCTCCCTCACGGTCGCGGCTCGGATGGGTCAC
>Ga0209517_10005303_pt1 | contig 16471 bp, 13 predicted proteins | sample PeaSoiMetSII2010_FD_187695 | JGI IMG/M metagenome (GOLD analysis project Ga0209517, IMG submission 187695) | Peat soil microbial communities from Weissenstadt, Germany - SII-2010 (SPAdes) (version 2) | ecosystem: Environmental > Terrestrial > Soil > Wetlands > Peat | place: Germany...
CTCCTGCTTGAGGCGGGCTTCATAGGTCTTCTGCTCGCGGCGCAACTCGGCGGTGCGCTCGCGCAGGTGCTGCTCCGTCATGCCCACTTTTTCCGCCAGCGCGCTGGTGGCGGCGCGCATGGTGGAATCCTCGTTCTCGAGGCGATCGTCCATCTGCTTCAGCGCGGAGGTGTTGGCCGCCTGGGCGGTCTCCAGCCGAGCGATGCTGCCGTGCATGTCGTACATCAGCAGCAGTGCGGCTGCCAGAAACGCTCCGATCACCACCGGCAGCAGGATCTTCATAACCCCGGACGATGATTTTGTTTGGGAATCGCTTTCGAACATCATTGACTTGCCCCCTAGGCGCGATGGTGCGCTGCTTTCAAGGATGCAGCCGGGTTGCCATCGGTGGAGAACCAGGCGGGCGTTGCATCTTCGCGCAGCGGCAGGAGTTACACCGATAGTGAAATCGCGGGGCTGGCCTTTGGTAACGATGAAAAACTTACGCGAAGAGGGAAAGAAGGAACGGCTCTGAGCGGCGCGCAAAAAGCGCGGCAGATGGTAGCCCACGGCGTGAGCCGTGGGTCAAAAATGGAACAAGCCGCAAGCCCGCGTAGCGGGCGAAAGAAAGCTGGAGCCCCCACGAATTGTCTTCCCGAGCGAAGCGCGACGTGAGCCTGCGAGCGGAGCGCAAGTCGAGGGACAATGCCTTTGCCCTGCAGGTTGCGAGAAAGCCCAAATCGATATCGCTTTGAAAGGGCCCGGCTTCAGCCGGGCCGTGAACGCCCTCAAGATTGTCATCCTGAGGAAGCGCACCTGAGGCGAAAGCCGAGGGAGCGCGACGAAGGATCTTGGGGTTGTGTCCTCCTTTTACGCTGTTACTGGGACAAACAACACCGAGATTCCTCGCCTCGCCTTTGCTCGCAAGATCTCGCTCGGGCGGGCTCGGAATGACAATCCAATATATTTCTAACGGCACGACTGAAAGTCGTGCCCCTTCACCGACTCTTACTCCCCGGGCAGAACGGGCGCCCGCGGTGCTTCCAGCGCCAACTGCTCCCGCAACCGCAGGTGCTTCTCGCGGAAGTGCTTTTGGGCGCGCTCGCCCCAGGCGCGGACGAAATAATAGTTGAGCCCGGCGCCGATCGCGGAACTCACCAGCGGGATCAGCCGTCCCGCCCACTTCTCGACGATCTCCTTGCTGGCCTGGGCGGCGATGGCGCGGATCACCCGCGGCACGAACCGGTTCACCACTTCCTTCTCCACCAGTTCGCGGCTGATGTCCACGCCGGCGGCGCTGGCGGCGGCCATCCACAGCTCGGCCACTTCCTCGTCGGTGCTGAACTCGAAGCCGTAGATCAGGCTGAGCTTCTGCAACGTGCGAAACGTAATCACCGCCAGGAGGCTGAGGTCGGGCACCAGGGTGATGAGCCCGCCCAGCCCCATGCCCGCGCCCTCGGCCGCCGCCATCTTCATGCCCGCGCGGATGGTCTGGTCGGCAACCTCGTCCACCACCTCAATGGGCAGCGTGGCCATGCCGCGGAAGGTGGCGATGGGCAGCTCGTGCGCGGTGCGCAACTGGAAAAGATAGCGGTCGGGATCGACGCGCACCGTCTCGTAGGCGCGGGCGAATCCCTCCCGCAGAGCACCCTCGATGCGACGCGCGAGCCAGGAACGGGGCGGAGAGGACATCGGGTCTAGTCTACTCGAAGGCGGCAGCAGTTCGGACCAGCACTAATGGGGCTCGCGCTCTTCGCCGCTGCGAGCTCGATCAGCCTTCGCCTTCTTTGTGGCCATCGTGCGGTCCACCCACTCATCGGCCTTCTTTAGATCGGCAGCGTAAGCTGCCGCATCCCCGCAATGGATGTCGGCGCGCTCCCGATAGAGAAGATTCATGTAGGCCATGGCATCGTCGTAATCCGGACGAAGTTTGAGCGCTTTTGTAAGCTCTGCGATGCCTTCCTCGACATTGTCTTCGTTGGCCCTGCGTACATCCGTGCATGCGGGCTGGTTAATCAGTGGCGATGACATTTCCAAGTGCAATTCGGCCGTTCGCGCAATGCGCACCTTGTATGCCAAGGCCCAATCGATCACCCCCAAGGCGTAGTGTTCATCGGCGTCGTCAGGATCTCGTTCGATGGCGAGCTTGTGGTACTGCTTTGAATCCTCAAATTTCTTCATGTTGAAGTACAGCGAGGCGATTCCCTTGACAGCGTTCGACGCAGAAGGGGAATTCGGGTCCAGGTCCAGGACGCGTTTGTACTCTTGAATCGCTTGCTCTCCCATTTGGACGTTCTCAGCCGTTTCTGCGCCGGGGATGTATTGCTGAGCGAAGGCTGTAGCCAAGTAGAGATGCGCCACCGCAAGGTGCGGCTCCAAGGACGTGGCGTTCTTAAAATGTTCGATCGCCGTTTCGTACCTTGCCTGGCGGTATGCTTGCACGCCCAGATTTAGCTCATCACGGGCAGAGATTGGTTGCTGTGCCCAGGTAGGGCAACAGAGGAGCGAGAGCACTACTGTGAGTAGAAGCGCAGGTCCGCGCATTTGTTGAATGCCCCCTTTTAGGAGTCCTGTGCGGAACACACTGTATTAGACACCAGTAGCTGCGGACGGGGTCAGCAAAAACGCTTGCTGCGAGTTTATGAATTCCACGGCTCAGACGCGGGGCGGTTGACTCGTCTGTACCCGCGCCCTACGATGAGCGCTAACCTGTTCCCTATGCGAATCCGTCATCTTCGCGCTCTTGCCCTGATTGCAAGCCTGCTGGCGCTCCGAGCCTTCGCCGATGCCCCGGCGGCCAATCCGCAGCGCTACCTCAACGACGTCAAAGTACTCGCCGCGCCAGACATGGAAGGCCGTGGCGCCGGTACCAAGGGCATCGACCGTGCCGCGCACTATATCGAGCACGAATTCAAGGCGCTGGGCCTGGAGCCGGCGGGCAGTCAGTCGTATCTGCAACCGTTCACGGTCACCACCGGGGCGAAGCTGAAGGGCAAGAACGACCTGATCGTCCACGTCGGAAGCGTGGAGAAGAAACTGAAGCTGGGCGAAGATTACGTCCCGCTGAGCTTCTCTTCCGTCGGCACGGTGAGCGGCCCGGTGGTCTTCGCCGGATACGGCGCGACCGCCGACGAGTTCGGCTACGACGATTACGCCCACCTCGACGTGAAGGACAAGATCGTGGTGGTGCTGCGCTACGAGCCGGACAAGTTCGCAGAAAAATCGGGACAAGGTCGCACCCAGCACTCGCACCTGATCACCAAAGCCATCAACGCGCGCAATCACGGCGTCAAGGCAGTCATCCTGGTGAACGGCAAGATGGCGCCCAACGAGGAAGACCTGCTGCTCGAGTTCGGCAGCCTGGCGGGGCCGCGCGATGTCGGCATTCCCATGTTGCAGGCGAAGAACGCCGTGGTGGAGAGCTGGTTCAAGGAAGCCGGCAAGTCGCTGGCGGACTCACAGAAGGAGATTGACCGCGATCTGAAGCCGCGGTCGTTCGCGCTGCCGGACTCGCTGCGAGTCGCGCTCGACGTGGACATCGAGACGCTGCACGCGACGGTCAACAACGTGCTCGCCTACCTGCCGGGCAAGACGAGCGAGTACATCATCATCGGAGCGCACTACGATCACCTGGGCTACGGCAATGCCAGCTCGCTGGCGCCCTCCGAGATCGGCAAGATCCATCCTGGCGCCGACGACAACGCCTCGGGCACAGCCGGCGTGATGGAGCTGGCGCGCATCTTCACCCGGCGCGGCGAGCGCATACAGCGCGGCATCCTGTTCATGAGCTTCGCCGGAGAAGAGCTGGGGCTGCTCGGCTCCGCCGACTGGGTGAAAGAGCCGACGCGTCCCCTGGGCGACGCGGTCGCCATGATCAACATGGACATGATCGGGCGCATCCGCGACAACAAGGTGTACGTCGGCGGCGTGGGCACGGGCACGACGTTCAAGCCGCTGCTGGAGAAAGTCGCGGCGAAATACGATCTCAAGCTGGCCTATTCCGCCGGAGGCTATGCGGCCAGCGATCACACTTCGTTCGTGGTTAAGAGCGTTCCGTCGCTGTTCTTCTTCTCCGGCCTGCACGCGGATTATCACAAGCCCAGCGACACCTGGGAGAAAATTGACCCCACGGCGGCGGCCCGGCTGCTGGATCTGATCGCGGACGTGGCTGCGGGGCTGGCGTCGGCGCCCGAGCGGCCGCAGTTCGTGAAAGTTGAAGAGCCGCAGACCGGCGTGGCCGGGACGGGCGAAGTCCGCAGCTATGGTCCGTACTTCGGCTCGATCCCGGATTTCGGCGAGACGGAGAACGGCGTGAAGTTCGCCGACGTGCGTCCCGGCTCGGCAGCCGCAAAAGCCGGGCTGAAGGCCGGCGACGTGCTCGTCCAGTTCGGCGAAAGGCCGGTTAAGAACCTATACGATTTCACCGACGCCTTGCGGCGCAGCAAAGTGGGCGACGTGGTCGAGGTAAAAGTGCTGCGCGACGGCCAGCCGGTGACGGCGCGCGTGACGCTGGAGCAGAGGAAGTAGCAGAGCAGACAGACATGAGAAGCCAAGTCGCGGGCGCATTGTTGTTGTTGACGCTGGCCGGCGGGCTGCTGCTGGCCGGCGGCCAAGACAAGACCGATTCCGTGCTCCTTCCCGCCGAGCAGCGCCACCTGCGCAACGCGCGGCAGTTGACTTTCGGCGGACAGAACGCCGAGGCCTACTTTTCCGCCGACGACAAGCAGCTCATCTTCCAGCACGCGGGCGGCGAGGTGGCCTGCGATCAGATGTACATCATGCCGGTCAGCACGCCGGATGGCAGTCCGCCCACGCCGCGGCTGGTCAGCACCGGCAAGGGCCGCACCACCTGTGGATACTTCTTTCCCGCGGGCGACCGCATCCTTTATTCCTCCACGCACCTGGCCTCGCCGGAATGCCCGCCCAAGCCGGACTACTCTCATGGATACGTCTGGCCGGTCTATGCCGGGTACGACATCTTCACCGCGCGCCCGGACGGCAGCGATCTGAAGCGGCTGACCTCGGCACCCGGCTATGATGCGGAAGCCACCATCAGCCGCGACGGGAAGAAGATCGTCTTCACCTCGATGCGCGACGGCGATCTGGACATTTACACCATGAACGCCGACGGCTCGGGCGTGCGGCGGCTGACGAGCGAGCTGGGCTACGACGGCGGTCCGTTCTTCTCCGCCGACGGCAAGAAGATCGTCTACCGCGCCCACCATCCGCGCACGCCTGAGGAGATCGCCCGCTACCAAGACCTGCTGAAGCAAGGCGTCATCGAGCCCGCGAACTTCGAGATCTGGGTGATGGCCGCGGACGGCTCCCACAAGCGCCAAATCACTCACAACGGCGCCGCCAACTTCGCGCCCTTCTGGCATCCGGACGGCAAGCGCATCATCTTCGCTTCCAACATGGGCGAGCCCGGCAGCCGCAATTTCGATCTCTATATCATCAACGCGGACGGCAGCGGCCAGGAGCGGATCACCTTCCATCCCGACTTCGACGCCTTCCCCATGTTCAGCTCGGACGGGAAGAAACTGGTGTGGGCGTCAAACCGCTATGGCAAGCAGCCGCACGAGACCAACATCTTTATTGCGGATTGGGTGGAGTAGGCGGTTCCATAGTCGATATACCCTCCTGTCATCCTGAGCGAGGGAGGGCTCCCGCGCGTTCTATCCAGCGCGGGAAACCCGAGTCGAAGGATCTGGGTTGTCCTTTAGCGGGTGCAACAACTCCGAAAATGCCCTCGGCAGGTGCATACACCATATTGTAACAAAATGGTGTATGCTACTCCCGTGAGTCGGACCAATATCGACATCGACGAAGGCTTGATCCGCAAAGCGCGCAAACTCACCCGCCTCAAAAAGAAACGGCAGATCGTGGACAAAGCCCTGGAGTTGCTGGTCCGCTCCGAGAGCCGCAAAGGCATTCTTCGCTATTACGGGAGTGGCGTGTGGAAGGGCGACCTTAAAGCCTCGCGGAGAAATCGCGTTTGATCCTGGTGGATAGCTCCGTCTGGATCGATTTCTTCAGCTCTTCTCCCGGCCGCGGCGGCGCCGAGCTGCGCCGCATGATCGAGGAAGCCGAGCCCTTCGCGCTCACCGGAGTCGTCGTGGCCGAGGTCTTGCAGGGCCTCACCCGCGACGCGAGGCGCATTGAGCAATATCTGGCGCAGTGGGAGATGCTCGAACCCCGCGGCTTTGTGACCTACCGCGCGGCGGCAGCCATCTACCGGGCCGCGCGGGCAAAAGGCATCACTCCCACCACGATTGATGCTGTGATCGCAGCCATTGCTTTGGAGCACAAGGCTGGCGTGTTCACTCTCGACCAGGATTTTTCCAGAATCGCTCGTAGCACGGGCCTGGCGCTTTACAGGTTCTAGAGGGCCTGGTGTTCGCCCTGCCCTGTGCTAGCATCAACTGTTCTCCATGCCCGCAGGCAAACTCCAAATCGTGCCCCTGGGAGGTCTGGGCGAGTTCGGCATGAACTGCATGGCCTTCCGCTGGGGCGACGACATCATCGTCGTCGATGCCGGCATGATGTTCCCCGAGGCCGAGCTGCTGGGCGTGGACATCGTCGTCCCCGATATCACCTACCTCACCGACAACCGCGACAAAGTGCGCGCCATCGTGCTCACCCACGGCCACGAGGACCACATCGGGGCGCTGCCCTGGGTGCTGAGCGAACTGAACGTGCCGGTGTACGGCACCGAGTTCACGCTCGCCTACGTCGAGAACAAGCTGGAAGAGCACGGCCTGCTGGACGACGCCAAGCTGATCGAGATCCGCGCCGGCGAGCGCGTGAAGATCGGGCCGTTCACCATCCACCCGATCCAGGTGACGCACAGCCTGGTGGATTGCGTGTCGCTAGCCATCCACACGCCGCTGGGAGTGGTGATCCATACCGGCGACTTCAAAGTCGATCCCACGCCCACCGACAACCGGCTCTTCGACCTGCACACCTTCGCCGAGTACGGCAAGAGCGGCGTGCTGGCGCTCTTCCAGGACTCGACCAACGTCGAGCGCACCGGCTACACGCCCAGCGAGCGCGCGGTGCGGCGGAAGTTCGAGGAAGTATTCGCGCGGGCCGAGCGGCGGCTGTTCATCTGCTGCTTCTCGTCGTCCATCCACCGCATGAAGCTCACCATCGACACCGCCTTCGAGAACAATCGCAAAGTGGCGCTGGTGGGGCGCTCGATGAACGAGTCGGCGGAGATCGCGCAGGACCTGGGATACATCGAAATTCCCGACGGCGTGCTGATCCATCCCGGGCAGATCAAGGACTTCCCGCCCGAGCGGGTGTGCGTGCTGATCAGCGGCAGCCAGGGCGAACCGATGTCGGCGCTCTCTCGCGCCGCCGTGGACGGCCACAAGCACGCGAAGATCGAGCGCGACGACACGGTGGTGCTCAGCTCGCGCATCATCCCCGGAAACGAGAAGGCCATCTACCGCATGATCGACCACCTCTACCGCCGCGAGGCGCTGGTGGTGTACGACGACGGATCGCAGCCGCCCATCCACGTCAGCGGCCACGCCAGCCAGGAGGAACTGAAGCTGATCATCAACCTGGTGAAGCCGCGGTACTTCATCCCTATCCATGGCGAGTACCGGCAACTCAGGCGGCACGGCGAGCTGGCGGCTTCGATGCACGGCGCCGTGGGCAAGGTGATCATGCTGGAAAGCGGCGACGTGCTGGAGTTCGACGAGCTGGGCGCGCGCAAGACGGGAGAAGTCGCGGTCGGACGTGTGTGCATTGATTCCGGCTCGCGGACGGACGTGGTCGAGGACCTGGTGATCCGCGACCGCCGCCTGCTGAGCGAAGACGGCATGGTGCTGGCCATCATCGCCATCAATAAGCTGAGTGGAAAAATCGAGTCAGTGCCCGAGATCGTGAGCCGCGGCTTTGCGCCCGCGGGAGCGGAGAACGGCTTCATGGACGAAGCTCGCCAGGTTGTGATCGAGACGCTGGAGCAGTCAAGCAAGGAAGAAAAGGGCGACTGGGGCGTGATGAAGGAGAAAATCCGTCAGGACCTGAAGCGCTACATCGCCAAGAACACGTCGCGCCGGCCGCTGATCATGCCGGTGATTTTGGAAATATAGTTTCGAGTTTCAGGTTTCAAGTTTCGAGCTGTCGATTGTAGAGATGCGTCTCTACTTCGGTGTTCGGAGGAAGCCATCGTCACCCTCGACGACATTCGGCAGGCGCAACAGCGGTTGCGCGGCGTGGCGGCGCGTACGCCGCTGGTCGCGTATGAAGAAGACGGCCGCCGGCTCTGGTTCAAGCCGGAGAGCTTTCAGCCCATCGGCTCCTTCAAGCTGCGCGGTGCCTATAACAAGATCGCGTCGCTTGCGGAGGACGAGCGGCGGCGCGGCGTCATCACCTACTCGAGCGGCAATCACGCGCAAGGGGTGGCGTATTCAGCGCGGGCGCTGGGCGCGAAGGCTGTGGTGGTAATGCCGCGCAAGGCGCCCGTCATCAAGATCGAAGCTACCAGAGCGCTGGGGGCGGAGATCGTGCCCGTCGGTCCGGCCAGCGGCGAACGCCAGGCCAAGGCGGAAGAACTGGCCGCCGAGTACGGCTACGTCATCATTCCACCGTTCAACGACGAGAAGATCATCGCCGGACAAGGCACCATCGGCCTCGAGATCCTAGAAGACCTGCCCGAGGTGGAACTGGTGCTGGTGCCCGTGGGTGGCGGAGGTCTCGCGAGCGGCGTGGCCACGGCGGTGAAGCAGCTTTGTCCAAAAGCGAAGGTCATTGGCGTGGAGCCGGAGCTGGCGGCGGATGCGCAGGCCAGCTTGCGCGCGGGCAAGATCGTGAGCTGGCCGGGCGAGAGGGTAGGACGCACGCTGGCCGACGGGCTGCGCACGCAACACGTGGGCGAAATTACTTTCGAGCACATCCGCCGCTACGTGGACGACATCATCACCGTCAGCGAGGATGAAATCCGCGAAGCCATGCGGCGGCTGGCGCTGGGCGCGCGTTTAGTGGCGGAGCCCAGCGGCGCGGTCGCGCCGGCGGCATTCTTCTTCCACGCCAATGAGCTGCCGCGTGCCGAGAAGACGGTGGCCATCATCAGCGGTGGCAGCGTCGAGCCGCAACTGCTGGCCTCGGTGCTCGATGGCGGCTGGCTGGAAGCCACCGTCAGCGCCGACTGAGTTCCGCCGCGGCGGTGTAGAATCTGTGGTCTTCTGGCCGCGACAAAATCCCCGACGTTTGGTCCCGAGGTTTGATCTGATGAAGCGTTTATCCCTGGGCGCGGCCGTGTGCATGCTGTTCGCCGTTTCGTATGCCAGCGCCCAAGTCGTCCCGCAGCGGCACAGCGTGCTGGCGCACAAGCCCGCCAAGCCGCCGGCAAAGTTTTTCCCTTATCCGATCTATGAGAGGACCCTGGGGAACGGGCTGCGCATCATGATTGTTCCCACGCCCGAGTTCAAGGACATGGTGACCTACGCCACGCCAGTCTTTGCCGGTTCGCGCAACGAGACGGAGAAGGGCAAGACCGGGCTGGCGCACCTGTTCGAGCACATCATGTTCCTCCACGAATACAACGGCGTTGCCGGCGGATATCAGGAAATGATGGACCGCCTGGGCTCTTACAACAACGCCTACACCACCTACGATATGACCTTCTACCATCCCTTCACCTTCGCGCAGAACCTGGTCGGACCAGTCGAGACCGCGCAGGGGCCGGCGCCGGGCGTGATCGAGCTGGAGGCCTCGCGCTTCAAGGGGCTGAAGATGGACCCGAAGACTTTCCAGGTGGAAGCCGGGGCGGTGCTGGGGGAGTATCGCCGGATTTATTCGTTTCCGGTGCAGAAGATGATCGAGCAGATGTCGCCGGTGGCTTTCCCCAATCATCCTTACGGTCACACCGTGATCGGCTATCTCGACGACGTGGAGAAGATGCCGCAGGTCTGGGATGCGGCCTGGCAGTTCTTCCATAACTATTACACGCCGAATGACGTCGCATTGATCGTGGTGGGCGACGTGGATCCGCACAAACTCTTTCCCGCAATCGAGAAGGCGTATGCCGACTGGAAGCCGGTGCCGGCCCCGAGGATTCCGACCCAGCTTGAGCCCAAAGAGCACCGGCCGGTGCACGTGGATTGGGATGCGGAGGTCGCGCCGCGGCTGGTGGTCGCCTATCACACGCCGGCGTTCAATCCGGGCACGCCAGAGTCGGCGGTCGCCCTGGTGCTGGATGAACTGCTGACCTCGCGCTCGGCGCCGCTCTACCAGAAGCTGCGTTATCAGAAGCAGTCGGTGACCTCGTTCGTCACAATCACCGCGCCGATCTCCACCGACCCGCACTGGATGCTGCTGAGCGCCGAGCTCAGCCTGGAACGCTTCCAGAAAGAGGGCACGAAGTACGTGGATGAGGTGCGCTACGACATCACCGGCGGTGCCGAGGCGCTGAAGAATTTCTCTCAGGATCCCAACGCGGACAAGACGCTGGAGGTGATCAAGAGCAAGGTCAAGAATGATTTTCTGGCGCAATGGGATACCACCGACCACATCGCGCAGAGCCTGGCCACGTTTTACCGCTTCAACCGCGATCCGCACGTGCTGGATGCGCTGCTGCAGCCGGTCGATGAGCTGCAGCCGGCGGACATCGATGACTACGCCGCCAAGTACTTCACGCGCGAGGGCCGGCTGGTGGGCACGCTGTGGCACGGCTCACCACCGCCGGAAGCCGCACCTAAGAAGACGGAGGCGCGGTGATGCGGAAGACAGTACTCGGTACTCAGTACTCGGTACTCAGTTTCCTGCTGGTGCTGGTTGGGGTGACGCTGTCGCCGGCGCAGCAGGCGACCAAGCATAAGCCGCCGGCTCCGCCTGAACTTCCGGCGAATGTGGTGACGCTGGCTTCGCCCTCGCCGTTGTATGAAGTGCAGATCATGGTGCGCGCCGGTTCGGCCGAGGACCCGCGGGGCAAAGAGGGCACCGCCAGCCTCGTGGGCAGGATGATGCTCGAGGGTGGCTTTGGCGATCCCAAGAACCCGGTCACGAAAGAAAAGCTGGCGGAGGTCACGCGTCCGTGGGGCGAGGCCGCGTATCCCCAGGTGCGCGTCGACAAGGAAGCGACCGTCTTCAGCATGACCGTGCCGCACGATGTTTTTCCGCAGTTTGTAGCACGGGTGCTGAAGCCGATGTTCACCCAGCCACTATTCTTACAAGCCGAGCTGGAGCGTGTCCGCAAGGAAGCGCTGGTGGGCATCCGGTCGAACTTGCGCTTCGAGCAGCAGGAGCAGCTCGGCTTGCTGGCACTGGACGACTGGGTGCTCGAGGGCACGCCGCTCGCACATCTTGCGCAGGGCACCGTCGAAGGGCTGCAAGCAGTGACCCGCGACGATCTGCAGGGTTACTACAACATGCAGTACCAGGGCTTGAACATGTTTGTCGCCACCAGCATCAGCGATCCGGCGGCGCTCAGGTTGCTGGTTTCGTCCTTGCCCTCCAGCACGGACAGCCTTCCCGGGCAACAACATTCCCATGCCAACACACCCGCCGGCCATCACCTGCTGATCATTACCCAGCCCAACGCCATCGCTACCGGGCTGCATCTCGGCTTTCCCATCGCCGTGCGGCGCGGCGAGCCGGATTACTGGCCGCTGTTCGTGGCCAGCGCTTTCTTCGGAGCGCACCGCGATAACATCGGGCGGCTGTATAAGGACATCCGCGAAGAGCGCGGATACAACTACGGTGACTACTCCTACATCGAATATTACGCGGCGCGGCCGTATGCGCTGTTCCCGCCGCCCGGGACGCCGCGCGAGCAGCAGTACTTCAGCATGTGGATCCGTCCGGTGGGACACCAGTACGCGCACTTTATCCTGAAAGCCATGACCTGGGAGCTCGACAACTTCATCAAGAACGGCATGACGCCGGAGCAGGTGGAAGCCGCCAAACAGAAGGCGCGGACGCTCTACCTTAATTATGCCGACAGCAAGGGGCGGCAGCTCGGCTATCGCCTCGACGACATGTTCTACGGCATGAAGGACCACGGCTACCTGGCGGAGATGCTGGCCAACATCGAAAAGCTGACGGCCGAGCAGGTGAATGCGGCCCTCCGGAAGCATCTTCAGGCCGCGAATCTGAAATACGTCATCATGACCAACGAGAGTCAGGCGCAGAAGCTTGCCGACGACATCGCCGGCGACACCAACATTGTGTCCAAGACGCGTGAGGAGTACCACATCTCCGCGCCAGTGCCGCCGGAGCAGCAGAAAATGCTGGCCCAGGACGACCAGTGGAAGGCGTACAAGCTGAACATCCCGCGCGAGAACATCACCGTCGTCAAAGCGGAGCAGATGTTCGAGACCAGCGCCATCCCGGGGATCAAGTGATGCCTGCTTGGCGCTTCGGGCGAGCCCGTCTCGTGCACCTTACTAACCACCGGCCTCAGAATTGTCATCCCGAGCGAAGGCTGGAGAACGCGAATGCGTTCTCCAGGCGAGTCGAGGGATCTCGGGCTTCGAAGGCCGGAAGTCAAACGCAAGGTCCCTCGACTCGCGCTCGTCTCGCTGCGCTCGTGTCGCGCTTCGCTCGGGATGACAATTTCAGGCAGTTGATTGTGCCTCTGGCCCTGCTCGCGCTGTGTTGCGTCCCGAAGGGGCTCGCCGCGCAGGCCGAGCGGGCCGTCATGGTGCGGGAAGGCTATATCTATATCTCTCCCGATGCGACTTCCACCCGAATGGCGAACCTGGCGCGCGGGCGCGAGGTGGCGATTTTCGAGAGGAGCCACGAGTGGCTGCACATAACTCAGGTAGACGGCAACGTCACCGGCTGGATCCTGGACAAGGGCGTGGTCCGCGCCTCGACTCCGGATGGCGATCAGATTGTTTTCGGTGCGGCGGCGGATGCGGAAGCCGAAGCCAGCCGGCGCTACGGACGCAAAGGCGCGGATAAGGATGCGCTGCGCCTTTACTACCGCATGGCGGAATATTTCCCCAAGTCCCCGCGGGCGGGCGAGGCGCTGTACCGCGCGGCGGACATCCGCTGGCAGGTGGACGCGCTCGACGCAAACACCCGTCGCTCGGCCCGGGAGCACAATCCGCTACTGCGGGCGGAGATCGATGAGGACTGGATGCGGGAGGTGATCAAGAAGTTTCCCGGCACCAAGTGGGCCGATATGGCGGCGTATCATCTCATCGAGAACAAGGTATGCGGCGACTGGGGCGGCGAAACCAAGTGTCCGGAGAAGGAGTCGGAGATCTACGAGAAGTACGTGCACGAGCATCCGCAGTCTCCCCAGGCGGCTGAGGCCTTGTACCAGGCGGCATGGCGGCAGGCGGCGCTGATCCAGATGTATAAAGATGACGGCAACGCCAGCCGCTCCAGCGGTGCGAAGACTAAGGCCATCGCCTTGGCCCGCCAGGTCGCCAGCCAGTATGCGCAGACGGATTGGGGAGCGCGCGCCCAGGAGCTTGCCTACCTGATCGAGCAGGACATTCCGACCTACGGGAATACCATCCAATAACCGGTTCTTCCGGTGCATGTGGGTTAGAATCGCCCCATGTCACTCTGGCACGTCGTGATCCTTGCCATCATTCAGGGACTAACAGAACTGCTTCCGGTATCGAGTTCGGCGCATGTGGTCGTGGCTGAGAAGTTGCTGGGCCTCAATCCCTCGTCGCCACCCATGACCTTGCTCTTGGTCATGCTCCACACGGGCACGATGTTTGCTGTCATCGTCTACTTTTGGAGCCAGTGGAGAGACACATACTTCAAGAGCATGGCGGCCTTCAAGAAATTTGCTGGACTGGTTGTGCTGGCGACTATTCTGACTGGCCTGGTCGGCGAAGCGATCATCAAAGTTATTGAAAAAACCGCGTTTCGAGGGGTCCCGCATGGGGAAATCGAGAACCTGTTCAGCCACCTCGAACTGGTGGCTCCCGCGCTGGCCTGTGCAGGAATATTGATCCTGATTGCAGGCATCCTCGACCGGCGGAGCCCGGCCGGCAAGGCGAATGATCTCAACGCAAAACAGGCTGGGATCATCGGGACCGTACAGGGGCTCTGCTTGCCGTTTCGTGGGTTTTCGCGCTCTGGCGCGACCATCTCCGCCGGGATGCTGGCGGGAGTGGTGAAGTCGCGTGCAGAAGCGTTCAGTTTCGCGCTGGCGGTGGTTCTGACCCCGCCGGTGGTGGCCCGCGAAGCCATGCGGCTGGTTCGCGCCGAGCACATCACAGGAACGGCCAACCTGGCGTCAGCCGCATTTCCCAGCCTGCTCGGCGCAGTTTTCGCCTTCTTCGCCGGGCTGCTTGCCTTGAAGTGGCTCAGCCGCTGGCTTGAGCAGGGACGCTGGCACCTTTTTGGCATCTACTGCCTTGCTGCCGCCGCGGTCGTGGGTTACCTGCATCACTTAGGCTACTGACCTAAGGAGACTCCCTCCCGCCGGCTACATTGTGACGTTGATCACCGGCAGAAGGCTGTCCTCTAAGCTAGCATTAGGCTGGAGGTTGCACATGTTCGAGGGGATGTTCCAACCAATGCACCTGCTGGTCATTGCGGTGATCGCGATGCTCGTGTTTGGGCCGAAAAAGGTGGGTGAACTCGGCAAGGGACTGGGCGAGGGAATCCGATCCTTTAAGCAAGCGGTGCGAGACGACAAGCCGGCGTCCGAGAGCCGGCCGGCGGACGAAGCCAGCAAACAGGCGAAGTAACCGGCAATGCCCGCAGCGCGCTGAGGCCCGTACCCAGCAAGGGACATCGGGCAAAATCCAGTTGGTGCGGGCGGGCGGACTTTGGCATAATCCTTCTGCTCTGGCGCGATTCGCGCATTTTCCAGCCAGCATCTCCCGATGTGCCTGAGGGCACGCGGCGACCGGCATCTGGCCGTGCCGGGTGATGGTGTGCACGGAAGTGCCAAGACGCCACGATGAATCCATTCTCCCGGGCTTACACGCCTAGCAGCAACCGGCGGCTGAACGAGCTGGTCGGCTTCCTGCTGTTCGTCGCCGCGATCCTCCTTCTCCTCGCCCTGGTGTCGTATTCTCCGGCGGACCGCTCGCTGAACACTGCCGGCCCAGTTCCGGCGTCGCGCCCGGCGCACAACTGGGCCGGCATCCTCGGCGCCTATGGCAGCGACCTGCTGCTGCAAGTGGCCGGCATCGCTGCCTTCCTGATGCCGTTGATGCTCGCGTTCCTGGGCGGGCGCTGGTTCCGTTCGCGCACCGTCGGGTCGCCGGGAGCCAAGTTTGCCGGTGCGCTGATGCTGTTGGTGTTCGCTCCGGGAATGCTAGGCCTGCTGCCGGGACACCTGCACTGGCGTAGCGCCATCCCCATCGAGGGCCTGCTGGGCAGGATCGTGGGCGACGCGCTCATCCACTGGTTCAACCTGGCGGGCGCCTACATCGTGTGCGCGGCGGTGCTGGCGGTCGGACTTTATCTTTCGACCACATTCTCTTTCGCTACGCTCGAAACCTGGTCGCAGACGCGGTTCACGTTCGTCTTTGCCGGGCTGGAGCGCTTCAAAGATTGGCAGATCGCGCGCGCCAAAGTCCGCTCCCTGAAAGAACTGGAGAAGCGGCGCGCACAGCGAGTGGTGGTCAGTGTGCAAGAAACGAAAGCTGGGCCGGCCGCACCGGCGATGCCGTCGAAAGCTCTGCCTGCGTCCCTCCCCACGGCCAGGACCGGCATCGAACGCATGGCCGAAGAAGCTACGTCGCGGCAAGCTGCCACGCCCACGCCTGAGCCGGTTGCGGGTGAGCCTGCCTTCGGCACGCGTGCCGACAGCACCACGCGTCCCAAGACCACGATGCCCAAGATTCGCGGCACCTACAAGCTGCCGTCCAGCGCGCTGCTGCACCGGTCGGACGAGCAGCAGGGCATCGACGAAAACGAACTCAAGCGCCTGGCCCAGGTGCTGGCGGAAAAGTGCGCCGAATTCGAAGCGCACGGCCAGGTGACGCAGATCAATCCCGGCCCGGTGGTGACTACCTACGAGTTCAAGCCGGAGGCGGGGATCAAGTACAGCCGCATCACCAATCTCGCCGACGATCTCTGCCTGGGGCTCAAGGCGGAGAGCATCCTGATCGAACGCATGGCGGGGAAATCGACGGTCGGAATCCAGGTGCCGAACCGCGAGCGCGAAACCATCTGGCTGCGCGAGATCATCGAGTCGCAGGACTTCATCGGCTCAAAATCCAAGCTCACGCTCTCGATGGGCAAGGACATCAACGGGCGCACCGTAACCGCTGACCTGGCCAGCATGCCGCACCTGCTGATCGCCGGCTCGACTGGCTCGGGCAAGAGCGTGGCCATCAACGCCATGATTATGTCCGTGCTCTACAAGGCGACGCCGGACGAAGCGCGCCTGATCCTGGTCGATCCCAAGCGCCTGGAGTTGGGCGTGTACGAAGGCGTGCCCCACCTCTTCACCCCTATCATCACCGAGCCCAAGCTGGCGGCCAACGCGCTGCGCAACGCGGTGCGCGAGATGGAGCGGCGGCTGAAGGCGCTGGCGGAAAAAGGCGTCCGCAAC
>Ga0209517_10005304_pt1 | contig 16466 bp, 20 predicted proteins | sample PeaSoiMetSII2010_FD_187695 | JGI IMG/M metagenome (GOLD analysis project Ga0209517, IMG submission 187695) | Peat soil microbial communities from Weissenstadt, Germany - SII-2010 (SPAdes) (version 2) | ecosystem: Environmental > Terrestrial > Soil > Wetlands > Peat | place: Germany...
TTCACGAACCAACGCCGTTTTCTCCGCTACCCCGGTAAACTCCTGGGCGATGCGTACGAGATCGTCATCAAGCGCGAGCGTTGTCCTCATAAACACTCCAGACTAATTATGGCATCACGTGATGTCGTTTTTCGTGCTTTCCCGGCATTGGCGTAGCGGCTCAGTTTGGGTTAGCCCGCGCGAGATTCCTCGCCCCGCTGGTGGAAACGCGGGGCTTCGGAATGACGTCTTCTAGGCAAGCCTACAATATTCGCACCCCTGGTTCGTCTACATAAGTAGATGGACGCGGCGCTGAGAGAACGGTGGCCGATGACGGAGCAGGACCAAAAAATCTCCGAAGCGATCGCCCGCGATGAGCCTCGGCTGCGCAACTTCATTCGCCGGCGCGTGCCCGACCGGCGCGACGCTGAGGACATCCTGCAGGACGTCTTCTACCAGCTGGTGGAGGCCAACCGCCTGCTGATGCCGATCGAGCACGTCACCGGCTGGCTGTTTCGGGTGGCGCGAAATCGCATTATCGATCTCTTCCGCAAGAAGAGGCCGGAGAACTTCAGCGATGCCGCGGTCGTCAACGAGGACGACGAACGGCTGCAGTGGGAAGAGTTGCTGCCTTCTCCCGATGCCGGCCCGGATGCGCTTTACGCGCGCGGCGTGTTGCTCGATGAGCTTGAGCTGGCGATCGACGAGTTGCCCGAGGAGCAGCGCGAGGCGTTCGTTGCACACGAGTTGGAAGGGCGCAGTTTCAAGGAAATGGCCGCCGAGACCGGCGTGAGCGTGAATACGCTGCTCTCGCGCAAACGCTATGCGGTGCTGCATCTGCGCCAGCGGCTGCAAAGCATTTACGACGAATTTACGAAAGCATGAGGAACTGAATATGAGACCGAGATGGAGAAAACTAATTTGGATAGCGCCGCTGGCGATTTTGGGGATTCTGGCGTTCATGGCCATCGGCACCGAAATCGTGATGCACCTGTGGAATTGGCTGCTGCCGCCGCTGTTCGGCTGGCGTCTGATCACCTTCTGGCAGGCGTTTGGGATTCTGGTTCTTTGCCGGATTCTCTTCGGCGGACACGGATTCCGCGGGCACCGCCACGGTGGCTGGAGTTGGCGGCGCCGGTGGGCCGAGCGCTGGGAGAAGATGACTCCCGAGGAACGCGAGAAGTTCCGGGAGCGCATGCGGAGCGGCTGCGGTCCGTTTGGGCCGACGGAGCCGAAGCCGACGGCTTGAGCCCGGAAGAATTGCATCAAGTCCCCGCCCCGTGCAATCCCGCGAAACACTGCGGTGATCCCCTCTGAAACTTTTCTCCGTGCTAACCCGTATCGCAGGCGGAGAAATGAACATGGCCCCGTCAGCAGCCTTGATTGAACCTTCCCAGATCCATTCCCATCGCACGACCGGTTTGAAATCAATCTTTGTTGGAGCCAACGGTCTGCGAGCCGGCTGGCGGCTGCTCATCTTCGTCGTCCTGGTTGTGGTTCTGCTTGGCAGTTTCCTTCTCATCCGGAACGGCGGGGTGCAAGGTTTCCGGGAAGCGCAGAAGCATGCTGCTGAAATTACGGTCACTCCGCAGTTGGTGATCTGGTCTGATGGGATGGCCTTTTTGCTCCTATGCGTCGCTGCCCTGATCATGGGAAAAATCGAGCATCGCAAATTCAGCGAATACGGTTTGCCCATGCGTCAGGCCCTGAGAAAGGACTTCTGGATCGGGGCTGGATCGGGCTTTCTGGCAATCAGCGGCACGCTACTGACTATGTTTCTGCTGCACGGTTTCCGGATCACCGGCCTGGCGCTTCACGGCACGGCAATTCTGTCCTCGATCGTCGCGTGGGGCGTGGCGTTTATTCTGGCGGGAATGTGTGAAGAATTCCTGTGTCGCGGATACGTTCAGTACACCCTCTCTTCCGGAATCGGCTTCTGGCCGGCGGCAGTCGTGATGTCTGGCATGTTCGCCTTCGGGCACTCCTTCAATGCGAACGAGACTGGAGTGGGCGTAGTGGCGACTGGGTTGTTCGGGCTTCTCTTCTGCCTGTTTTTGCGGCGGACCGGAAGTCTCTGGATTCCGGTCGGATTTCACGCCGCCTGGGACTGGGGACAAACTTTCTACGGAGTCCCTGACAGCGGGATGTTGCCGTACCACAGTGTGTTCAATTCCACGTTTAGCGGGCCGCAATGGTTGACCGGCGGGACCGTTGGCCCCGAGGCCAGCATCTTGTGCCCGATCGCGCTGCTGGTGGTGGGTCAGATTTTCAGCCGCTACTATCGTGAGAATCGCTATCAGATATGAACCCATCTTTTCACCACAGAGGCACAGAGACACAGGGAAAAACGAGCAACTCGGAAAACCTTTTAGTGGACCTCGGTTCCTGCAGGCTGGGTTAAATTTCTTATACTTTTTGCCTTTCTCTGTGCCTCTGTGACTCTGTGGTGAATGATTTTCTGAGGCCAGGTTCCTACTTCAGAGATGCCATATCGATGACGAAGCGGTACTTGACGTCGCCTTTGACCAGACGCTCGTAAGCCTGGTTGATTTGCTGAATTTTGATCAGCTCGATATCGGCGGTGATGCCGTGATCGGCGCAGAAATCTAGCATCTCCTGGGTTTCTTGAATACCGCCGATGCCTGAGCCGGCCAACCGGTGACGTCCCATGAGCAGGTTAAACGCCGCAACTGGCAGGGGCTGGGGTGGCGCTCCGGCTAAGACCAGTGTGCCATCGCGTTTCAGCAAAGCCAGATATTGATTCAGATCGTGTTGCGCCGAAACTGCGTCGAGGATGAAGTGGAAGCTGCCGGCGTGCTTGAGCATGTCGTCGGCATTTTTCGAAATCACCACTTCGTCAGCCCCGAGGCGCTGCGCGTCGGCGGTTTTGTTGGGAGAGGTAGTGAACAGCACGACGTGGGCGCCCAAAGCGTGAGCGATTTTCACCCCCATGTGGCCAAGGCCGCCCAATCCGACGATGCCGACCTTCTGTCCCTTGCGAACATTCCAGTGACGCAGCGGCGAATAGGTGGTGATTCCTGCACAGAGCAGCGGCGCCGTACCGGCAAGGTCTACCTTGTCGGAAACCTTAAGCACATACGCCTCGTCTACGACAATGCTGTCGGAGTAGCCGCCGTACGTGACTCCGCCGAGCACCTTATCTTCACTGTTGTAGGTGAAGATGGGGATCTTTTCGCAGTATTGTTCGAGGCCCGCGCGGCAGTTTTCGCACTGGCGGCATGAGTCCACCAGGCAGCCGACCGCGGCGAGATCGCCCTCTTTGAATTTCTTGACCGCATTGCCTGCGCGAACGACTCTTCCGACAATTTCATGACCCGGCACGCACGGGTAAACCGTGGGCAACGCCTCATGCCATTCATCGCGGACCTGGTGAAGATCGGAGTGGCACACTCCACAGTAGAGAATTTCAATCTGCACGTCCTGAGCGCGAGGCGCGCGACGTTTGATGGCCCTCTGCGCGAGCCCTGAAGTCGCGTTACGTGCCGAATAAGATTTTGCGGGATAAGTTGCGGGAGTCTGTGATCGAGTTTTGCGCTTGCGAGCCATCGTAGAGATCGCAAAAATGCTGGTCACAGGTCGCATGACCTGTGGTACGATCAGGCCAGTTGAGGTTCTGATGGCCCGCCAATGTGGGTGCGGGTCGCTCCGCCCGCCCAGACCAGACGCTTTCGCCCAGTCAGCCCCTCCCCGGCCGCTGGGAATATTTATGCGTTTCTCACACCCTGCCCGGATTGCCCCTGCCGTTTTGGCGATTATCACGGCTGCCGTTTTGTGCGTTCTCCCCGGCGCGTGGGCGCAGGTTTCCATTGACCAGGTGCATGTCACCCCGCGGATCGAGCCGCCCAAGTCCAGCCCGATGGACAACATCGATCCCTCCTTGAAGACGCACACCAAGCCCTTGAAGGTCGATGTAAGCCTGGTGCTGGTGCCAGTCACCATCACCGATCCCATGAACCGGCTGGTCACCGGACTCGACAAGGAGAACTTCGAGGTCTATGAGAACAAGGAGGCGCAGGAAGTCAGGTCCTTTTCGAGTGAGGATGCTCCCGTCTCCATCGGTGTGATCTTCGACATGAGCGGCAGCATGACCAGCAAGATCGAGCGTGCCCGCGAGGCGGTGATCGAGTTTTTCAAGACCGCCAACCCGCAGGATGAATTCTTCATGATCGCCTTCGCCGACAAGCCGGAGGAGGTCTCGGATTTCACTTCCTCTGTCGAAGACATCCAGGGCAAGCTGGTGTATACCGTCCCCAAGGGCCGGACCGCGCTGCTCGATGCCATCTATCTCGGCATCAACAAAATGCATCAGGCGAAATACCAAAAGAAGGCGCTGCTCATCATCTCCGACGGCGGCGACAACCACAGCCGCTACACGGAAAGCGAGATCAAATCCACGGTCAAGGAAGCCGACGCCCTGATCTACGCCATCGGCATCTATGATCACTATTTCCCCACCGAAGAAGAACGCTTGGGCCCCGCCTTGTTGACCGAGATCACGGAACTGACTGGCGGACGGGCTTTTACCATCGATAATCCCAACGACTTGGCCGATGTAGCGACAAAAATCGGGATCGAGCTACGCAACCAATATGTGCTCGGTTACCGTCCAAAGAACCCTGGGCATGACGGCAAATGGCGTAAGATTAAGGTGAAGTTGATTCCGCCCAAAGGATTGCCGCCGCTAAGGGTTTACGCCAAGACGGGATACTATGCGCCTTCGGAATGATCGTGCTCTGGTTGTGCTGACTGCTTTTCTTTTCATCATCTTGGCAGCCGCCGCGCAGAGCGCAAGTGCGCCAGCCTCTGCCCCTGCGGTTCCTCCACAATCCAATGCGCCTGCCGCCGCTGCGCCGACGCCATCCGGGCAAAACAGTTCCGCCAGTCCCCAGCCTGGACAAACTTCGACGCAACCGGAACCTGCGCCGGCTACTCAGACTCAGACCCCGGTGGGCCAAGATCAGGCTCAGCCTGCGCAGAATCCGGCTCCGCCCGCGCAGGACCAGACTCTACCCGCCGGTGACCAGACCTCAGATAGCAGCGTCTTCGTCTTTAAGAAGGAAGTGGAAGAAGTGGCCCTTCACGCCACCGTGGTTGACGAGAGAAATCACCCGGTGATGAATCTGGACAAAGGTGCCTTCACGGTCTTCGAGAACAATCAGCCGCAGCCGATTACTTCATTTCGGCATGAGGACGTTCCGGTCGCCATGGGCATCGTGATCGACAATTCCGGCTCCATGCGGGAGAAGCGCGACAAGGTGAATAAAGCAGCATTGAACCTGGTGCGCTCCAGCAATCCCCAGGACCAGGTTTTCGTGGTCAACTTCAATGATGAGTACTACCTAGACCAGCCTTTTACCGGCAACGTCAAACTATTGCAGGCGGCGCTGGAGAAAGTCGAGGCGCGCGGTGGTACGGCCCTTTACGATGCGATCGTCGCCTCGGCCGAATACATGAAGAAACAGGCCCGGCTGCAAAAGAAGGTCTTGTTCGTGGTGACCGACGGCGAAGACAATGCCAGCCGGGAAAGCCTGGAGCAAGCCATTCACCGGCTCCAGGAAGAGAATGGGCCGACGGTCTACGCCATCGGACTGCTGGGTGAGGAGAAAGCCCGCCGCGCCCGCCGGGCGCTCGAGACCATCGCCCAGGGCACGGGTGGAATCGCCTTCCTGCCCAGGACCGTGGATGAAGTGGACGAGATCAGCAACAGTGTCGCCCACGACATTCGCAGCCAGTACACCATCGGCTACAAACCCACCACTCCGAAGAGTGTCGGCGGTTATCGCACCATCCACGTCGTGGCCCGCGCCAAGGGATACAAACAGCTGAACGTCAGAACCCGCAGCGGCTACTATCCCGGGCAGGAACAGACCCAGTAAGGACCTGCACGGAAAGTACTTTCGTTCAATTGACGCCTCTGCCCCAGCTTCCGTAACCTGTAGAGTGCAGAAAACCATCGAGCGCACGCGCATGCAGGTTGCCGACGACATCACCCAACTGGTCGGCGAAACACCCATCCTCAAGCTGAAGCGCATCGCACCGCCGGGTGGGGCGGAAATTTACGCCAAGCTGGAGTATCTGAATCCCGGCGGCAGCGTGAAAGACCGCGCGGCCATCGGCATCATCCGGCGGGCAGAGGCCGAAGGCAGGCTCAAGCCCGGCGGCACCATCGTCGAAGCCACCGCGGGAAACACCGGCATCGGCCTGGCGCTGATCGGGGTCAACCGCGGCTACAAAGTGGCGCTGTTCGTGCCGGAGCGTTTTTCGGAGGAAAAAGTCATGATCATGCGGGCCCTCGGCGCCGAGGTTACTCGCACTCCGGACGCCGAGGGCATGCTGGGAGCCATCAAGCGAGCCAACGAATTAGCCGGCCGCGATCCGGACGCCTTCATGGCAGGCCAATTTGAAAATCCCGCCAACCCCGACTACCACTACGAAACCACCGCCGCTGAAATCTTCGACCAAATGGAAGGCCGGATTGACGCCGTGGTCATCGGCGCCGGCACCGCGGGCACATTCACAGGCATTGCCCGTTACATGAAAGAACGTCTGCCGAAAGTGTTCGCTTACGCAGTCGAAACCCAGGGATCCATCCTCGGAGGCGGACAGCCCGGACCGCACAAAGTCGAAGGCATCGGATCGAGCTTCATTCCCAAGAATTTCGATCCTTCGGTTTGCGACGAAGTCATCATGGTCAACGACCCGGACGCCTTCGGTATGGTCAAGGAACTCGCCGCGCGCGAGGGAGTGCTGGCAGGCTCGAGCGGCGGCGCCAATGTCGCGGCGTCGGTGCGCGTGGCAAAGCGCCTCGGCCCCGGCAGCCGCGTGGTCACCATGATTCCCGACTCCGCCGAACGCTATTTGTCCAAGAAGATTTTTGAGGGCGGCATCTGAAAAGCAGCAGTTAGACTTGGCACTTAGCCGAGCGACTACGTCGAAGGGATTAGCATGACCACGAAGGGCCAAGTGCTAAATGCCAACTGCTAGGTGCTCTGCACGAGCAAATCATGCGCAACCAAAAAAAATCCCATCCCGGCTTTGCCACGCGCGCCATCCACACCGGCCAGGAGGCCGATCGAGAGACCGGTGCGGTCACCGTCCCAATCTACGCCACCTCGACCTACCTCCAGGAAGGACTCGGCCAGAACAAAGGTTACGAATACGCCCGCGTCTCCAATCCCACGCGCACGCGCCTCGAAACCAACCTGGCTGCTCTGGAAGGCGGCGTCGCGTCACGCGTATTTGCCAGCGGCATGGCCGCCATTAACGCCATTTGCACCATGTACAAATCCGGCGACCACGTGGTCGCAGGCCACAATCTCTACGGAGGCGTGCCGCGGCTGTTCAATCAGGTGCTGGCCGGCTACGGAATCGAATTCACCTACGTCGATACCTCCGACGCGAAGCGTGTGGACCGCGCCATTCGCAAGGCCACGCGCATGGTCTACGTCGAGACGCCGACCAATCCCCTGATGGCGCTCAGCGACATTCGTGCCATCAGCCAAATCTGCCGCCGCAAGGGCGTCGACCTCGTCGTCGACAACACTTTCATGTCGCCTTACTTCCAGCAGCCCATCGCCCTGGGCGCTGACATGGTTGTTCACTCCACCACCAAGTTCCTCAACGGCCACAGTGACGGGCTGGGCGGCGTGGTCGTCTGCACACGGCCGGAGCAGGCCGAACAACTCGGCTTTGTGCAGAAGGCCGCCGGAGCGATTCTTTCGCCATTTGAGTGCTGGCTGGTTCTACGCGGAGTGAAGACCCTGGCCGTCCGCATGGAGCAGCACGATCGCAGCGGGCGGATGGTCGCCGCGTTCCTGGACAAGCACAAAAAAGTGAAGAAAGTCTTTTACCCGGGTTTGCCGGGTCATCCGCAGCACGCTCTCGCGAAAAAACAGATGACCGGCTTTGGCGCCATGATCAGTTTCGAGACTGGTTCGCTCTCGAACGCGCGCAAGATGTTGCGAAAAGTCCGCGTCTGCTCACTCGGGGAGTCGCTGGGTGGTGTGGAAACTCTGATCTCGCATCCGGCGACCATGACCCATGCCGCGCTCGGCGAACAGGGGAGAAAAGCGATCGGGATCACCGACGGGATGGTGCGCATCTCGGTCGGCATCGAGAACGTGGAAGACATCCTTGCCGACCTCGACCAGGCGCTAGCCGCGATCTAGATCGGCACGGATTTACTAAGACTGGCCACGGATTTTCACGGATCAACACGGATCACCCCGAGGAATCAAACCATCGGGGAACAGATCCGTAGGAGCGGCATAATGTAGCCCGGCACATAAGTGCCGTGTGAGCATAGAAACAAGACCCACGCGCCGTTGAGGCGCCATTACCCATTTCGCAGGTGCCCTTACCCGAAAACAATCCGCCACAATCCCACGAGTGGGACGCCACCGCCTACCATCGTCTTTCCGGCCCGCAAGTCTCCTGGGGCAAGAAGGTACTCTCAACACTAAAACTCCGCGGAGACGAATTCCTCATGGACGCCGGTTGCGGCACCGGCCGTTTGACTGCCGAATTGTTGCAGCATTTACCGGAAGGGCGCGTCGTGGGCGTCGATGTATCGCAAAATATGCTGGCCACAGCTCGCGATCATTTGCATTTACACTTCCGCGATCATGTATATTTTGTGGCCGCCGATCTGCAGAATCTCCCGTTCGAGCGCGCCTTCGACGGCATCTTCAGCACGGCGGCCTTTCACTGGGTTCCGGACCATCTTCGCCTGTTTCGCAGCTTGTTCATCGCGCTGCGTCCCGGAGGCTGGCTACGTGCACAGTGTGGCGGAGGCCCGAATCTTGCCCGCTTGCGCGCGCGCATGGACGCGCTGATGGCTGCTCCGAAATGCGCGCCTTTCTTTAGCCGTTTCCGCAACCCCTGGGTCTACAACGATGCCGACACCGCGGCTGAACTACTGCGACAAGCGGGATTTGTAGACATAGAGACCAGTCTGGAACCAGCCCAGACCGTTCTCGAAAATGCCGAGATTTATTCTGAGTTCGTGCGCAGCGTGATTGTGCGCCGGCACCTCGAGGAGATACCTGAACCGCCGCTACGCGCGGAATTCGTTGCTGAACTGGCCCGCCAGGCCGCAAACGACGATCCTCCATTTTCCCTGGACTACTGGCGGCTCAATCTCAGCGGGAATGTGCCGGGGTAGCAATGTCATGTTGGGGGCAGAGCGAGATTTGCGTTGCTTATTCCACCGACTCTTCCAGCCATCGCAGATACTCCGCGCTCCCGTCCTCGATTGGCAAACACAAACATTCCGGCAATTCGTACGAATGCATCTCGCGGATCGCATCGCGCACCCGATCAAACGCTGCCGCAGTGGTTTTGATCCACAACAGCCACTCTTCCGCCTCTTCGCTTTTTCCCTTCCAGCGATAAATGGACACAGCTCCGGGAACAATGTTCACGCAAGCCGCCAGCTTGCCATCGACCAGCGCCTCAGCGATGCGGCGGGCTTCATCTCGCGATCCCGCGGTAGTCAGGACGAGTCTCTTGTCAGTCATATAAAATCAGCCTTTGGGTAGCAACTCCTCAGTTTACGGCAGCGCAGCGAGTTGTGCCGGCAGCCGCGAAGCGGCGCAAGAATAAAGCCCACCGCGTGAGCGGTGGGTAGCGTAACCATAAACGACCAGCCCCAGCGGGGCGAAAGAAACAATGCCCACCCAAATCAAATTTGGCGCCTCGGGATGGCGCGCGAGTCATCGGATTCTGCAGGACAAAATCGCCATCGGAGGAGAAGAGAGCTCCGGAGTCACCATTCGCCACCACGTTCCGAAGAAAGACGACATCCTAGCCGGATTGCTGTGTTGTGAGATGGTGGCCAGCCGCGGACGCTCTCTGGAGCAAGAATAGCAGGACGTATTTGCCAAAGTTGGTTCCTTTTACCCCCGGCGGCAAAACTTCCGCTTGACGCCGGAAGTGAAAGCGAAGTTCACTGGGAAGCTGGCGCAGAATCCTCAAGACTTCTTCGGCCGAAAAGTGAAGGAAGCGGTGCGCACCGACGGGCTCAAGCTGATCTGCCAGGACGGTTCCTGGGTGTGCTATCGGCTGTCGGGCACCGAGCCGGTGGTGCGCGTCTACACCGAGGCCGGCAGTCAGCAGGAGCTGGAAAAGTTGAGCGCCGCGGCCAAGCAATGGATCTTCGAGTAGGACGCCTGCCCAAAGTCCGCGTTTTACCAAGTCCGGAAGAAAGGCTGCGCACCCTTGTGGAGCGCGCGCCGCAGGCGGAAGCCTGGGCCGACCGGACGATGGCCAAATGGCGGCCGACGCTAACCGTGCTCTACAACATCCGGCGGCGTTTGGCCACCGGGGCCGTGGCCGCGCTCGCGCTGTGGCTGTTTGTGCATGTGATGTTTGGCGCCAACGGCATGGTGGTTTATCGACAGAAGAAGTTGGAATACCAGAGCCTGCAGAAAGACATTGACCTTCTGCAGAAAGAGAACGGCCAGCACACCCAGCAGATCCAGTCGTTGCAGACCGACCCAAAGACCATCGAGAAAGAAGCGCGGGAACAGTTGCATTACGCCCGGCCGGGCGAAGTCATCTATGTTTCGCCACCACCGCCGCCGCGGCCCACGGTGCCGGAATCGAAGGCTGCGCGGAAGTAACGTTTCGGGCTGAGCACCTCTACCTGACAGATGTCATCCTGAGGAGGCGTCAGCCTGCGAAGGATCGTACGCCGTTTGGAAGTGAGTCCGGCGTGGACGGGTCGCCCCGAATCTTGTACACCGCAGCTGCGATTCCAGCTGTCGTGAGATGCTTCGGCGGCCGAAGCCGCCGAAGGATGGCATGTCTTACATGTCTTAAATGTTCACGGAAGCTTGTCCCCGTCACCGCAACTTGTGATATATTTCCAACACTTTCCGAGAACAGCAGTGGGGTAATCAAATTCGCGGCCCGTCCGCTAAATCTCAGGAGTGTGCTATGAAAAATGTTCTGTTGGTCTTGCTCGCCCTGTGTCTCATTTTCTCCACGGTTGGGCTGGTCCTGGCCGCCGATTCCACAACCGTGAACGGGTACGTCAGTGATTCGCAGTGCGCCGCCAAAGGCGCCAAAGACGGCCACACCGATTGCATGAACAAATGCATCTCCAAGGGCGCGAAGTACGTCATTGTCACCGACGGTGACCAGAAGGTGCTGACCGTCGACAATCCCGACACTCTCAAGGGGCACGAGGGCCATCACGTGGCCGTGACCGGGCAGGTTAACGGCGAGTCGATCCACGTCTTAAGCACAAAGATGCTATGACGTCCTGACTGCTACGAGAAATCAAGGGCGGCCTGAGGCCGCCCTTTGCTCTTTCTACGGGGTCTCATCAACTTTTGCGGAATTTCCTCCGATGAAAGCTCTTTGCTTCGACGGCCAGCTCAGCCTGCGGGAAATCCCGACTCCTCGTCCGGCACGCGGTGAAGCCTTGATTCGCGTGATTCTGGCGGGCATCTGCGGAACCGACCGCCAGATACTGAAAGGCTACTCGGGTTTTCGAGGTGTTCCCGGCCACGAACTTGTCGGTCAGGTCGTGGGGTGTGAAGCGGGTGAATGGGTCGGCAAACGGGTCGTCGGCGAAATCAATGTCACGTGTGGAAGCTGCAAGAGGTGCCTCAGCGGAATGAAGCGGCACTGCGCAAACCGTACGGTGCTCGGAATCATTCGCCATCAGGGCGCGTTTGCCGAGTTCGTCACTTTGCCGGTGGCAAACTTGCACGAGGTTCCAGCCGACATTCCCGATGAAGTCGCGGTATTTACCGAACCGGTCGCTGCAGCGGCCGAAATTCTCGAGCAGATTCCTGTGCCCGTCGGATCGCCCGTCGCCGTACTGGGCGCCGGACGGCTCGGATTGCTGGTGGCCCAGGTGCTGTGCCACGCTGGCGCCGCAGTGACCGTGGTCGGACGCAGCGCATGGAAGCTCGACGCAGCCCGATCGCTGGGACTGCAAGCCGCATTTGCAAACGAGAATAGTCTTCGGCAGCGAAGTTTTCCGCTGGTGGTCGAAGCCACAAGCTCACCCCAGGGGCTTGAAGCAGCGCTGCGGCTCGCAGAGCCACGCGGCACAGTGGTCATGAAATCCACATTTCATGAACCTGCGCATTTTGATACCGCCAAGCTGGTGGTGGATGAGATCACTCTGCTGGGTTCGCGCTGCGGAAATTTCCAGACGGCGCTTGATCTCCTGAAAACCGGCGCCATTCAGGTGCGGCCGCTGATCTCGAAAGTTTTCCCGCTCGCAGCGGCGCTGCAGGCATTTGAATACCTCAACAGCTCGCCCTGCCTGAAGGTGCTTCTGTCCAACCGCGCAGGAACGTAAACGCTACCGCACCACGCCTTCCAGGGGCGAGCTGGCAGTCGCGTATAATTTCTTCGCCATCCGCCCGGCCATGTAAGCTTCACGCCCAGCAAACACCGCGTGCTTCATCGCTTCTGCCATCAGCACAGGGTCTTGGGCATTGGCGATGCCAGTATTCATCAGCACCGCATCCGCTCCCAGTTCCATGGCAATCGCCGCATCCGACGCTGTGCCCACGCCCGCATCCACGATGAGCGGGACGCCAGTGATCACCTCCCGCAGGATGCGAATATTCGCCGCGTTCTGGATTCCCAACCCGCTGCCGATGGGCGCGCCCAGCGGCATTACTGCGCTGGCTCCCGCATCCAGCAGGCGCTTGGCAAACACCACATCGTCGGAAGTGTAGGGAAGGACGGTGAATCCTTCTTTCACCAACACCCGTGTCGCCTCGAGCGTGGCCTGCACGTCGGGATAAAGCGTCGCCTGATCGCCGATCACTTCGAGCTTCACCCAATCCGAGATTCCGACTTCCCGCCCCAGGCGCGCGGTTCGGATGGCCTCGTCGGCGGTGTAGCAGCCCGCGGTGTTGGGCAACAGAAAATATTTCTGCGGATCGATGTAGTCGAGCAGCGATTCCTTGCTGCGATCCAGGTTCACGCGGCGCACGGCCACAGTGACCATCTCCGCTCCGCTCGCCTCCAGCGCCCGCGCCGTTTCCTGAAAGGACTTGTATTTGCCCGTCCCCACGATGAGCCGGGAACGGAATTCACGTCCAGCAATAATCAATGAGTCCGGCATGGGACTATTGTACTGCGACCACTCCCTGGCCGTGTGTTGCACATCGTGTGGAGCGGACACTCTTGTCCGCCAGAGCGCCCATGGGCACAACCCATGTGGCCCCAGACGTCTTCGTCTGGGCAGTCGAGCGAAACCTCAACCGTTTTCCTGACCTACCCTACCCCCCTCGGTCCTTTGGAGTCAGCACTGTAGCGAGAAATTCCTTCCAAATCTTTCCCGAGAAAAGAGTTGGAGGCAAAATCTTGGAAACAAACGAGTTGGAGGATCGAGGAGACATGCTTGCTCATGAGATATATATCATCTATAGACTATTGCCAGAAGCTATGTCAAGAAAATAGGGCAGGCGTTGGACTGCTGCTGGACCGAAAAGGGAAGAGCGAGGATGGACTTCAGGCGCGCCGCTCAGGTCGGCCTTCCTGGTCAGCCCAAACGTGGTACTGTAAGCAAACACGAGGAAAAACAATGTCAAAACATGATGAGCCTACCAAACGCCACCGCCGCCCCAAGTCGGGCAAACGAATCGACTACACCGCCCGTACCATGGCCGCTCTGAGAGAGCTCGAAAAAGCAGCCAAGCTGAAAAGTAAAACTGCTTAGCCACGGATTAGGACTTCTTACCCCTCCTCATACATCTCCTCAATCTGCCGCCGATAGCGATCTTCCACCGCCCGCCGCCGCAGCTTCATGCTGGCGGTGAGGGCCCCGTTCTCGGCCGTGAACTCCTCAGCGATTATCAGCACTTTCTTTAGCTGCTCAAACCGCGCCAGGTCGCGATTCACATCGGCCACAATGCCTTCGTACAGGCCGCGCACTTTGGTGTTCGACACCAGTTCCTGCCGTGAAGCAAATACAATTTTGTTGGCGCGCGCCCAGTCCTCCAGCAACGGAAAATATGGCGCAATCAGCACCGCGGGAAACCTTTGCTTATCGCCGAGGATGACCGCTTCGCCAACCAGCGCATTGTGTTTCAGCGTGTTTTCCAGCGGCTGCGGCGCGATAAACTTGCCGCCCGAAGTCTTGATCAAATCTTTCTTGCGGTCGGTCACCGACAAATATCCTTCCGCGTCGAGGTTGCCGATATCGCCGGTCTTGAACCATCCGTCCGCGAAAGCATTCCGCGTTTCCTCCGGCCGGTTCCAATATCCCTGAAACACCGACGGCCCGCGCACCAGAATTTCGCCGTCCTCCGCGATTCGCACCTGCAGATTCGCCAGAGGCTTGCCCACGGTGCCGAGCTTGTGCGCCTTCGGCGTGTTCACGGCGATGACCGGAGAAGTCTCCGTCAGTCCATAGCCCTCGTCGATGCGAATCCCGATGCCCGCGTACCACTCCGCCAGCTTGCGCCCCAGTGGCGCCCCTCCGGCGATAAAGATTTCAGCCCGTCCGCCCATGCCGGCGCGCACTTTGGAATAAAGCAGGCGATCTGCGAGTTTCCAGGCGAGGGATGTGGGAGTCTTGCCCGCAAGAATCTCGGCCCGGTGCGCTTCACCCACCGACATCGCCCAGCGGTAGATCAACGCTTTCGGAAAACCGGTGGCTTTCGCATCCACTTGCCCGTGGACCTTCTCATACACTCGCGGCACTCCAACGAAAATGGTTGGCCGGACTTCCGCGAGCGCTTGCGGCAGTTGCTCGACGAAAGAGACGTAGGCCAGGGTGACTCCGCGGTGGAGCATGGCAAAGTCCACATGTCGCGCGGTGACGTGCGACAGGGGGAGAAACGAAATGCTGATCTCACCCTCACCAACCGAAAAATCTGCGAGAGAAAAACATATGTTCGACGCCATGTTGGCGTGAGTAAGCATCGCGCCCTTTGGTGTGCCGGTCGTGCCGGAGGTGTAGATGATAGTGGCGAGGTCTTCGGGGCGGACCGAGCGAGCCAGCGCATCAAATTGCGGATCGCGCTCCTTCGGGCCATCGTGCATCAGGCGTTGCATGTGGAAGGCGTGTGCAGTTTCCACCGCATCCATTACGACGACCCGCTCCACCCGGGTCTTTTCGCGGATGCTGCTGATCTTTAAGAACTGCTTTTCACTCGATACGAATACGGCGCGCGCGCCCGAATCCTGCAGAACGAAGGCGATCTGCTCCGCGGTCAACGTGGCATAGATGGGCACAACCACCGCGCCAATGGTCAGGCAGGCAAAATCGGCGATCGTCCACTCCGGCCGGTTTTCGCTCAGGATGGCAACCCGGTCGCCCTTGCCGATTCCCCATTCGCGCAGCGTGCGCGCCACTCCCGCCACATACTGATAGAACTCACTGGACGAGATTGACACCCACTGGATCGCCTGGCGGTGCAGCATGACCACACGATCGTTGCGCTCGGCCACTGCGAAAAAGATGTCGTTGAGAGTGTTGAGGCCCATTCGGTTGTGGAACCTGCGCTGGATTCAAAGATACGAGAATGCGTCCCCAAGGGCCAGTTCCCGGAAGTGTACGACTTTAGTCAATTTTGGCCACTGGCGTTCACCCCGTTCTTGTTGAGACAATAGAAAACCTCAGTACCGAAAGGGAGTTTGTCCAATGAAAAAAGTTGGGATTAGTGCCGCATTTGCAGTTCTGCTGGTCTTGGGCTCGATGGCGCCTCGAGTTGCCCGCCAGCTGCGGGCGGACCAGCCCACCAAGCCGGAAATGAAGTTGAAAGTCCTCGACATGGCGCCGGACTTCAAGATGCAATACTTCGATGGTCATGATCTGAAAGACGTGACCCTCAGCGAGTATCGCGGCAAGAAGAATGTCGTGCTGGCGTTTTACATTTTTGCGTTCACCGGGGGTTGAACCGCGCAGATGAAGGCCTTCCAGCAGAACCTGCAAAAGCTGGAAGCCGCCGACACCCAGGTTCTGGGTGTGAGCATGGACAGCCCCTTCGCCAACAAAGCCTTCGCCGACCAGATTGGCGTAACCTTCCCGCTGCTGAGTGACTGGGGCGGCGAAACCACCCACAAATACGGAATCTACATGGACAAATTCCAGGCCGCCCGCCGTGTCAATTTTCTGATCGGCAAAGATGGCAAGATTCTGGAAGAGCAACTGGACAGCGCCGCTATCGATCCGTCAAAGATCGTGGACGCCTGCCAGCGGCAGACACTGAAGCGGTGATTGCCGGGGCTCATCGGCCTGCTGTTTGAGTACGATTCGGGCGGATCGCAACCGGCGAACGTCAGCTTGCAGTGATGCGATCACCGCCCGGTGTGATCTGTGGTTTGACGGTGCGTACCGTGGTTGTTATGATGACTTCGCGGGGTGGAGCAGTCTGGTAGCTCGTTGGGCTCATAACCCAAAGGTCGGTGGTTCAAATCCACCCCCCGCAACCAACCCCAAGCTCCACGTCATCAATCACTTGAAGCGGTTTGCGGGAACTGCAACC
>Ga0209517_10005305_pt1 | contig 16464 bp, 18 predicted proteins | sample PeaSoiMetSII2010_FD_187695 | JGI IMG/M metagenome (GOLD analysis project Ga0209517, IMG submission 187695) | Peat soil microbial communities from Weissenstadt, Germany - SII-2010 (SPAdes) (version 2) | ecosystem: Environmental > Terrestrial > Soil > Wetlands > Peat | place: Germany...
GATAGCAGAAGGCCATGCCGACGATGGCGACGCGCCGCTCGTCATAGAAAGTCTTGCGGCTGACGCCGAGCCACTCGCGCAGTCGGTCGCCGCTGCGGTCGTTGAAGGAAAGGCCGGTCATGTGGACGCGCGTGCCCGGCGCCTGGCTCACGATCAGCAGCCGCGCGCTCGCCTCGCCGCGCACGATCGGCCGCGGCCCCAGCGGCAGATGCTTGGCGCAGATCGTGCACGCGCGTACCTCCGCATAGAGCGTGTCGAGGGCCGCCTGTTGCGGTCCGGACTCAACGCGCGTCGGCGAGGAGATGGCGGACATAGGTCGGAACGATCTCGGTCGCGGGACCGTAGTGCCGCTCGTCGAAGAGCGTGGCGCCCTCGGAAGGCTCGAGGTTGAGCTCCACGGTCCGCGCGCCGGCGAAGCGCCGGACCTCCTGCACGAATCCAGCGGCGGGGTAGACATTGCCGGAGGTGCCAACGGAGATGAACACGCCGCAGCGGCCGAGCGCGTCGTAGATGCGATCCATCTCCAGCGGCATCTCGCCGAACCAGACGACGTGCGGCCGGAGACCGCCGGGCTCGCGGCAGCGGACGCACTCGAGCTCGACGCTGAGGTCGGCGAGTCCGGTGTCGAGCGCGCCGCAACGGGTGCAGCGCGTCTTCAGGAGCTCGCCATGCATATGGACGAGGTTGCGGCTGCCGGCGCGCTCATGGAGGTCGTCGATGTTCTGCGTTACCAGCAGCACCTCGCCGGGCCAGCGCTGCTCCAGCTCGGCGAGCGCGCGGTGCGCCGCGTTGGGCTGCACGTTCGAATTGCGCAAGCCGCGCCGCCGGGCGTTGTAGAACTCATGCACGCGCGCGGGATCGCGCTCGAAGGCCTCGGGCGTCGCGACGTCCTCGAGCCGAACCTTCGACCAGAGGCCGTCCGCATCTCGAAACGTGTCGAGACCGGATTCCTTGGAGATGCCGGCGCCGGTGAGGATGACGATCGCGGGACGAGCCATGGCGCCGAAGTCGCCCGACGGCGCCGTCGCTGTCAAGCCGAGATCCGCGGGGCGTCAATTTGAATTAGAACACTGGATTCGCCAGCTCCAAGCGGGTCCTTCAGCGACTCGACCATGGTTCTCTGTTAGCCGCGTGTATCCGGTCGGGCACGCTCGCCTCGATTCCCGATCAAGCGCCTCATTATTGGCATCAAGGATGTAGCCTCTCACGTCGTAGATGCCAGCCGAAACCTCCTCGTGTTCAAGGCCTGCACATCCTGACAATGGCCCGATCGCGAGAATGACAAGAAGCGAGCGCTTGAAAAGCATACAGGGGACCTAGCATGGCAAAAGCACCCAGTGCAATTCAGCCGCCGCCGATAGTGTGCGCCGCTACTTCGGCCTGGTGGCCTCTTTGAGGAACGCGATCACGTCGGCGCGGTCCTGCTCGTTGGGCAGCCCGGTGAAGGTCATGCGCGTCCCCGGCACGTAGGCCTGCGGGCCGCTCAGGAACTGGTTCAACGTGTCTTCGGACCAGGTGATGCCGGAATTCTTCATCGCGGTGGAGTAGGGGAAGCCCGCAATGCTCCCCGCCTTGCGCCCGAACAAGCCGAGGTGCCGCGGCCCCACGAGATCGTGCTCGATGGAATGGCAGAGCTGGCAGCGCTGATAGATCTGCGCGCCGTGAGCGGAATCGCCCGTGGCGGCGTTCGCCGATGCCGCGAAGACCGCCGACACGGCGAGCAGGACGATCGCGGCGAGAAGGTTCTGGCTCATCGGAAAGGTCTCGGGCTCGAGAAGGCGGGCGGAGCGCCCGGGGGAAGAGCGCTCCGCCCTGTCGCTCAGGAGATGAACGCAGCGGGGACGGGGTTCTCTCCGAGCGCGTTCCTGAGGATCGCCCAGTGCATGGCCTCGTCGCCGAGGATGCTGGCGGCGTATTTCGAGAGATCCTTGCTCATGAAGGCCGGCACGGCGCCGAGGTAGGCCGAGGCCGCGCCCTGCTCGAGATTGGCCGCGAACTTCAGCACGTCCGCCTGGCTCTTGAGGCTCGCGGCGGGGAAGCCGTAATCGGCGGGCTTCTTCGCCATCACGGGCGCGCCGCCCATCTTCGCGATCGTGCTGGTGAGGATCTCCGCATGCTTCTTGTGATCGCCCTGGAACTGCACGGCGAGGTCGAGGACGGGCTTCTGCAAAAGGCCGCTCTCGGCGCCCACCTGATAGGCGGCGATCGCCTGGTACTCGAGGCCGAGCGCCGTGTTCAGGATGGCGACGTCGTCGTTCGGATTCGCAGCCGCCATCATCGGCTTGTTGGAGGCGGCCATGCTCTCGCAGCCCGCGAGCATGGCGATGGCGAGGCCGGAGAGCGTCGCCGTGCCGGCGCCGCGCATGAAGCGGCGCCGCGAGGTCGAGACATCGTTCAAGCGCAGGATACCCATAGTCATGACTGCTCCCTCTCGGTTCTGGCGCTCCCGTCCCCTCGGGCAGGGAGCCGCGGATTAGGGGTCGCCGGATGGCTCCGGCGATGAGGCCGCTAGGCCTCACAATCGGTCATTACGGATCGGGAAGGGATTTGGATGCAGCGGCCCACACCGGCCGCGGCCGCTCAGTCGGCGAGCACCTTGCCCTGGAAGAGCACCGGCCCGGTTGGCAGACCCGTCGGCGAGCCGCCTTCGGGCTCGAGGCTGACGGCGAGGACCGTGCCGGCGGCGGTCACCACGCTCGCGGGCACCAGGAGCGGCTTGCCCGGTGTCGCCGAAACCAGGCCCAACGGCTTCGGCGGCCCACCCGCGATCGCCCAGAGCTCGAAGCTTTTCTGCGCCGCGAGGCTTTGCGGCCGCACCGGCGCCACCGCGATTTCTTCGGCACGCTCTCCCCGGGTCGCGATGAAGGCGGGCGTGCCCGTGCTGTCCGCGAGCACGGCCACCACCGCGGGGGCGCGCGCCGGTCCGGAGCCGAGCGCGATATAGAGCACCAAGGCGGCGGCGACCGCCGCTGCCGCGCCCGCGAAGCCGCGCCAGAAGGCGAGGGATTGCAGCAGGCCGGTGCTCGGCGTCGGCGCCGGCGCCGGGAATGATCGCTGCAGGGTCCCCTGCTCGATCGCGCGCCAGATGCGTCGGGGCGGCGCGACCGGCACCGCGGTCCGATCGATCGGCGCCAGGCGCTCCTGCCAGTCCGTCACCAGCCGCGCCAGCGCGGCGTCGCCCGCCATCAGCCGCTCGAACCGCGCGCGGGCGCGCGGCGGCAGCAGGCCCATGGCGTATTCGCCGGCCAGGAGGTCTCGGAGCTTGGGATCCCGGTAGTTCATCCGTCGAGACACCGCTTGAGCCGCTCGAGGCTGCGCCGGACCCAGCTCTTGACCGTGCCGATCGGCGTGGTCAGGCGCTTCGACAGCTCCTCGTGCGTGTAGCCATAGGCATAGGCGAGCAGCACCGCGTGCCGCGGGCGCTCTTCCAGCTCGCCGAGGCATTTCTGCAGCGCCGCCAGGCTCGCGCCGCGATCGGCCTCGTCGGTGGCGGCGGCGGCGAGCGCCAGCAGGTCCTCCTCGCTGCCGAGCCGGTCCTCCAGATGCGCGCGGCGCCGGCGCCGGTCGATGGCACGGTGGCGGAGCACAGTGACAAGCCAAGTCATCACCGAGCCCCGCTCGGCATCGAAGCTTGCGGCCCGATCCCAGACCACGACGAAGGCCTCCTGCAGCACGTCTTCCGCCTCCTCTCTCTGACGGAGGATTCGCAGGGCGATGCCAAATAGTTGCGGCGCCGTCCGATCATAAAGCGCCGCGAAGGCGGCGCGGTCGCGGCGCACGACGCCGCGCATGAGCTCCTGCAGGTGCGCGGCGTTCGCGTCGGCGAGCATGGACGAGCCGCTAGAGTCCCAGACCGTCCAGCCAGGCCTTGAGCACCCGCGGTCCCCGCTCTTCCAGCCGCGGTCCGAGGCGGCGGGTCTCGCGCCGGAGCCTGCCCAGCTCGACGCCGCGGGTGGTCGCAATCTCCAACGCATGACCGACGAACCAGCGCTCCAGGCCCCGTGTCGTCGCCTCGATGTGGAACTGCAGCGCGAGCGCATGCCGGCGCCAGGCAAAAGCCTGATTGGCATAAAGCCGGGTCGAGGCCAGCAACTCGGCCTCGCGCGGCAAGTCGAAGGTGTCGCCGTGCCAGTGCAGCACCGCCGTGCGCCCGCCCAGCTCGGCGAGCGCGGACTTGCGTCCGGCGTCGGTGAGTTCGAGTGGGCTCCAGCCGAGTTCCTTGCGCTTTCCCTCGTAGACGCGAGCGCCCAGCGCCTTCGCGATGATCTGGGCGCCAAGGCAGAGTCCGAGGACGGGCCGGCCCATCTTCAGGCGGCGCTCGACGACGCCGATCTCGCCCTTGAGGAACGGATACTCTCGCGTCTCGTAGACGCCGATCGGCCCGCCCAGCACGATCAGCAGATCGGCGTCGATGAGATCGTGGGCGCCGAGATCGTCGAGGCCGGCGTCGCGGTAGGCAACGACAAAGCCCCGCTCGCGCAATACGGCGGTGAAGCTGCCGAGGTCCTCGAACGGGACGTGCCGGATGGCAAGCGCGGTACCTGGCCCCATCCCGCTTTCTTAGCGGCCCTGTCCGGCGCTGAAAAGCCCTCGTGGCAGAGCGGCTCTCAGAGCACGCCGAGCATCTCGCCGACCAGCGGATGGCGCACGATGTCTCTCTCGTTGAGCCGGACGATCGCGATATCGGGGATCGACTCGAGCCGACGGGCGATATCGGCCAAGCCCGAGAGCCCGTCCAGCAGGTCGCTCTGATCGGGATCGCCGGTCACGACCATGGTGGAATGCCAGCCGAGCCGGGTCAGCACCATCTTGATCTGCGGATAGGTGCAGTTCTGCGCCTCGTCGACCACGACGAACGCGTTGTTGAGCGTACGCCCGCGCATGTAAGCGACCGGCGCGATCTCGATGGCGCCCTCGGTCATCAGCTGACGAACGCGCTTGCCGCCGAGCCGCTCGTTGAGCGCGTCGTAGAGCGGGCGCAGGTAGGGCGCCAGCTTGTCGATGAGATCGCCCGGAAGAAATCCCAGGTTTTCGCCGGCTTCGACCGCGGGCCGGGTCAGCACGATACGGCCGACGCGCCCGGCTTCCAGCGCCTCCACCGCCGCGGTGACCGCGAGATAGGTCTTGCCGGTGCCGGCGGGCCCCAGCGTGATGGTCAGGTTATGCGATTCGATCGCCGCCATGAGCGCGCGCTGGTTCTCGGTCTGCGGCCGGACGGTACGCACGTAGCTTTGCTCGCGCCCACGCTCTCGCTCGCCCGTGAGCGGATGCCAGCCCCGGCGGAACAGCGGCTCGACGCTGGCCTCGGGCATACGGGCATGGGCGATGTCACGCGAACGCTTGGCCATGTGCGGGGTCCCTCATGACTGGTGGAACACGGTTGGCAAAACGCAAAACGCCTCCGGGCAAAACCGGAGGCGTCGGAATTCGAGATCGATGGGACGATGCGTAAGCCTGGGCGGATCACTCGGAGATCCGGCGCACTCGGCAAGGATCGCGTACGACTCGTCACCTCAAAACGCTAGCGTGATTCGCACTCGCTGTCACCAGATATTGTGAAGTATTACAAATCTCTTACTAAAGCTTGTTAAGGTGTCGCACGAGTTTCGTTGCGAAATGGGCGCGACAGCAAGGCCTCGATCGCCGCATCAATGGCGGCGCCGCGGTGCAAGATCGCATCGACCGCCGACACGATCGGCATCTCAATGCCGAGCCGCTGCGCGAGCGCGGCGGCGGCCGCAGCCGACGTGACGCCTTCGGCGACGGAGCGCCGCGCGGCCAGGATATCGGCGAGTCGCTTGCCCTCGCCGAGCGCGACGCCGAGCGAGCAATTGCGCGATTGCAGGCTCGTGCAGGTGAGCGTGAGATCGCCGAGACCGGAAAGCCCCATCAAAGTCTCGGCGCGACCGCCCATGGCGAGCGCCAATCGCGCCATCTCCGCGAGACCGCGCGTGATCAGCGCCGCGCGCGCATTGTCGCCGAGCTTGCGGCCCGCGACGATGCCGCAGGCGATCGCGATCACGTTCTTGATGGCGCCGCCGATCTGCGCGCCGGGGACGTCGTCGGTGAAGTAGGGGCGGAAGGTGCGGCTGCCGAGACCTTGGACCAAGCGTTGGCCGAGCGCGGCATCGGCGGTTGCGAGCGTGATGGCGGTCGGTAATCCCGCCGCCACCTCGACCGCGAAGGTGGGGCCCGACAGCAGCGCCACGGGTGACCGGGGCAAGGCTTGCGCCACCACCTCGCTCAACAGCGCGCCGGTGCCTTCCTCGATGCCCTTGGCGCAAATCACGACGGGCGTGCCCGCTTTCAGATGCGGGGCAAGCGCGCCCGCGATGGCGCGCAGATGTTGCGCCGGAACGGCGAGGAGCAGCAGGTCGCGGGCGGCGGCTTCGGCGAGCTCAGCGGTGGCGCCGAAGCGCGGATCGAGCACGATGCCCGGCAGAAACAGCGTGTTCTCGTGACGGGCGTTGATGGCCGCGACCACGTCCGGCTCGCGCGCCCAGAGCAGCGGAACGCGCCCGGCGCGGAGCGCAACCAGTCCCAGCGCCGTGCCCCAGGCGCCGCCGCCGATGATGCCGATGCTTTGCATGGAATGGACGTCGCTCACATGCCTCGCCCGCGGCGATGAAGCATGATTCGGACGAGCGGCGCAAGCGCGGGCGGGCTGCGAAACAGCTTCACCACGGGCTGTCCGACCAGCTCGTTGCGATCACGGCCGTGCGCCGAGCCGAACCCCGATGCGGCTCTTGTCGCCGCTCCACAGCACCAGAGCCGGCCGGTCCGCGATAGAGGCTCGCGGAACCAACCCAAACGCGGGAGCGCGGCTGTCCTCGGAATGGCCGCGGTTGTCGCCGAGCACGAAATATTGGCCCGCCGGCACCGTGACCTCCTCGGTATTTTCGAGCGGCGCCTCGGGATCGGCGACTTCGACGGCATAGTGCGCTTCGTTCGGGAGCGTCTCCATGAAACGCGCTCGCTGACTGGCCTCTCCGGCCTCGTCGGCATGGATCGCGCTCTCGAGCCAGTCGCGTCGAACCGGCTCGCCGTTCAGATAAAGCCGCGCCTGCTTGAGTTGCACGCGGTCGCCGGGCAGGCCGATCACCCGCTTGACGAATACCGTCTCCGGGCGGCTCGCCAGCGCGAGTGCGGCCAGATCGCCGCGCTCGGGATCCCGGGTGCAATAATAGCGCCGCTCGGCCCAGAGCCAGTCGCCTTGCTGGACGGTCGGCTCCATCGTGGCCGACGAGATGTGGTAGATGCGCGAGAACACCGCGGGCGTCTCCGCCGCGCAGCCGCCGGAATCGCCGACCGTCAGCCAGCCGATAGACGCGGCGAGGGTGGCGAATACGATCGCTCCGACGAGCGCAGGGATTCGGAATTTGGCTCGGGCGGGCAGCGGAGGTGTTTCGGTCATCGCGGCTTACGCTTTCACGCCGGCGCCGGTTGCCTTCGGCGCCGTGGGATCGAGGGGCCAGCGGGGGCGCGGAGCGAAGTCGAGACCATCGACGAGACCGGCCTTGAGCCGCTCCAGTCCAGCCCAGGCGATCATCGCGCCATTATCGGTGCAGAGCTCCGGCGGTGGCGCCACGAAGGCGAGATCGTGGTGCGCGGCGAGGCGCGCGAGCGAGGCGCGAATGGCCTGGTTGGCGGCAACGCCGCCTGCGACCACCAGGTGCGAGCCGGTCGGGTGGTCCTGGCGGAATCTCCGGATCGCGTGGCTCGTGCGCTCGGCGAGGCTGTCGCCGATCGCGGCCTGCAGGCCGGCGGACAGATCCGCGATGTCCTGTTGGGAGAGCGCGCTCGTGCCGCCGCGCGCGATCACGGTTTCGCGCAACGCGGTCTTGAGGCCGGAGAAGGAAAAGTCGCAGCCCGGCCGGCCCTTGAGCGGTCGGGGCAGGGGGAAGCGTGCGGCATTGCCCTGGGCGGCCGCGCGCTCGATCGCCGGTCCGCCGGGAAATCCCAATCCCAGCAGCTTGGCGCCCTTGTCGAAGCATTCGCCGGCGGCGTCGTCGACGGTGGTGCCGAGGCGGCGGTAGCGCCCGATGCCCTCGGCGATCAACAGCTGACAATGGCCGCCGGAGACCAGCAGCAGGAGAAACGGAAACGGCACGTCGTCGGTGAGCCGTGCCGTCAGCGCATGACCCTCGAGGTGATTGACCGCGAGAAACGGCAGCTCGCGGGCGAGTGCCACCGATTTTGCGAGCATCACGCCCACCATGACGCCGCCGATGAGGCCGGGGCCGCCGGTCGCGGCAATGCCGTCGAGCCCGTCCCAGCCGATCCCGGCCTCCGCGAGCGCGCCCTTCACCAGGCGATCGAGATGCGCGAGATGAGCGCGCGCCGCAACCTCCGGCACGATGCCGCCGAAGCGCTCGTGCTCGGCGAGCTGGGACAGCACCAGGCTCGCGCGGATGCGCGGGTGCCGCTCGCCCACGATGGCGACCGCGGTCTCGTCGCAGCTTGTCTCGATGCCCAGGATCTGCATGGCGCCGGACCATAAAGCGTCGAGCGGTGCTGTGGAAGCGACCCTCACCCTCCCGTCCTTCGAAAGGGCTCCGGACGGGTCCCTCCCTCTCCCGCTCTCGCGGGCGAGGGGCTATCCCAAGCGATTGCTTGCCCCTCTCCCGTGAAACGGGAGAGGGAGGGACCCGGCGCGTCAGCGACGGGAGGGTGCTTCCCTTGCACGGACCGAGCGCCTAAAGAAAGGCCATGACGACACCACTTCTGCGCATCGGCACCCGCGGCAGCCCCTTGGCGCTGATCCAGGCCGAGGCGATCCGGCAGCGTCTCGCCGCCGCTCATCCCGAGCTCGGCGCGCCCGGCGCCCTCGAGGTCGTGACGATCCGCACCACCGGCGATCTCGTGCGCGACCGGACCCTGGCGGCCATCGGCGGCAAAGGCCTCTTCACCAAGGAGATCGAGGCGGCGCTGCTCTCGCACGACATCGACCTCGCTGTCCATTCGCTGAAGGACATGCCGACCCAGTTGCCGGACGGGCTCGGCATCGTCTGTCATCTTCCGCGGGCGGACCCCCGCGATGCCTTTGTCTCGGCGCGCGCGAAGCGGCTGCTCGACTTGCCTCAGGGCGCCGTCGTCGGATCGTCGGCGCTCCGCCGCCAAGCCCAGATCCTGCACGCGCGGCCCGATCTGCGCGTGGTGCCGCTTCGCGGCAATGTCGAGACGCGGCTCGGCAAGGTGAGCGACGGCAAGGTCGATGCGACGCTGCTCGCGCTCGCCGGTCTCGCCCGGTTGGGCCTCGAGAGCCGTGTCACCGAGATCCTGTCGACCGACCTGATGCTGCCGGCGCCGGCCCAAGGCACCATCGCGGTGGAGGCACGGGCGGGAGACGATCGCGTGCTGCGCTATCTGGCGCCGCTCGACGACGCCGCGACCGCCGCGCGCTCGACCGCCGAACGCGCGCTGCTGGCGGCCCTCGACGGCTCCTGCCGCACTCCGATCGCGGCCTTGGCGGAGATCGACGGCGGCGACCGGCTCACCTTGCAGGCACGCATCATCCGGCCGGACGGCACGGAGTGCCACGAAGCCCGGCTGAGCGGAGCCGTCGCGGATGCCGCCGGGATCGGCCGCGAGGTCGGCGAGCGGCTTCGCGCCGAGGCGGGGCCCGGATTCTTCGACCTGCCGATACCCGAGGGAACGCCGGTGTGAGAGTGCTGATCACCCGACCGCTCCCGGCCGCGGCGGCGCTGGCGGCGCGCCTCGCCGCGCTCGGGCACGAGGCGCTCCTCGAGCCTGTGCTCACCATCGCGCAGGAGCCGGACGCCCGGGCGCGCCTCGCGACGGCGCTCGATGGCGCGCAAGCCGTTCTGCTCACCAGCACGAACGGCGTGGCGAGCTTCGCGTCCGCGACCGAGCGTCGCGATCTCCGGGCCTTCGCGGTGGGCGATGGGACCGCGGCCGCGGCGCGGCACGCCGGCTTCGCGGAGGTCGAGAGCGCTCAGGGCGACGTGGAGACGCTCACGAAGCTGGTGGCGGCCAGACTGACGCCGAGCCGCGGCGCCCTCGTCCACGCCAGCGGGCATACGGTGGCGGGCGATCTCGCGGGTCGCCTCGCCCGGCTCGGGTTCGCGGTTCGATCGGTGCCGCTTTACAATGCGATCGCCGCCGATGCCTTGGGCGCCTCGACGATGGACGCGCTCCGATCGGGCAAAGTCGACGCCGCGCTGTTTTTCTCTCCCCGCACCGCCGGCACCTTTGTTAGGCTCGCGCGCGCCGCGGGGATCGAGCGAGGCTGCGCGAGGGCGGCAAGCGTGGCGCTCAGCCCCGCGGTGGCGGCCGAGCTCGAGGGGTTGAGCTGGGGGCGGGTTCTGGTCGCGGAGGCACCGACGGAGGCCGCGATGCTGAAGGCCCTCGACCGGCTCGACGAGGAGCTGCGCAGACCGGGAGCGCTGAATCCATGAGCGAGCGCGGCGGCGAGAGCGAGCCGGCGGGCACCAGCCCGGCGGGCGGGCCCACGGTGATCGACGTGACGCCGACGCCCAGCCCAGAGCCGGAACATCCCGCGGACGCGCAGCCCAAAGCCCGCCGCGGCGGCGCGGCGATCGCCGCTCTGGCCACTGTGGTGCTGGCGCTGGCGACCTCGCCCTACTGGGCGCCGCCGGTCGCATCGGTCTTGCCGTGGGGCGGCACGCCCGAGGCGAAGCCGGCGGCTGCCGACACCACGGCCATGGACGCGAAGCTGAGTGCCCTCGAGACACGCCTCGCGGATCTCGCTCAGGCTCAGCAACGCGCGGCCGCGCTGGATCAGCGTGTCGCGCAACTGGAGCAGCGCCCGGCGCCGCTGCCCAATCCGCGCGACGCGCAGCAAGCGGCGCAACAGGCGCAGGCGCTGGGCGCGCTGGGCGATCGCCTGGCGGCGCTCGAGCAGCGCATCGCGGCGGCCGCGAGCTCGCAAACCGCGGCCGATGCGACCAAGAGCCTGCAGTCGGAGGTTCAGGCCCTCTCCCAAAAGCTCGACGAGCAGTCGCAGGTTCTGGCGAAACTGCAGAGCCAGGAGGCGAGCGGCACCGGCCGCACGGACGCTGCTTTCGTGGTGACGCTTGGCCAGCTGCGGTCGGCGCTCGCGACCTCGCGCCCCTACGGCGCCGAGCTCCAGGCTGCCGAAGCGCTGGCCACGGATCAGCCCGACATATTGGTCGAGCTGCACAAGCTTGATGGCCGAGCTCAGCAAGGCGTGCCGACGCTGGCGGTGCTCACGCAGCGTTTCCCCGCGATCATGCGCGGCGCCGCTCAGGCGAGCGCGCCGGCAGCGCCCGAGGAGGGCTGGCGCGCCCGCGCGCTCGCGAAACTGAAGAGCCTAGTCACGGTGCGCCGCGCCGGCGAGCCTCGTGGGAACGAGACCGGAAGCATCGAGGGCGGCGCGCTGGCGGACGCCGACACCGCGCTGCAGAAGGGCGATCTCGGGGCCGCGGCCGCGGCGATGCGGCGCGCCGACGGAACCGCGTCACCCGCCGGGGCGTCCTGGCTCGAGGACGCCCAGGCGCGCCTCGATGCCGAGGCCGCTCTGGCCGCCGCCGACGCGGCCCTTATGAAGCGCTTCCTCGGTGCGCCCGGAGCGGGAGCCAAGCCGTGATCCGCCTCCTGCTGGCACTGCTGGTCATCGCGGGTGTGGTCGCGGTCGCCGTGCTGTTCGCGGACGAGCCGGGCACACTGTCGCTCGAGTGGGGCGGCTGGCAGATCGAGACCAGCGTCGCCGTGCTGGTGCTCGCGGTCGTCGCGCTGATCGGGCTGAGCCTCTTCGTGCTGCGTCTCATCGGCGCGGTGGTCGGCGCGCCCCGGGCCTTCCTGCGATCGCGGCGCGAGCGCCGGCGGCGCGAGGGCTACAAGGCCCTGACCCAAGGCATGGTGGCGGTCGCCGCGGGCGAGGCGGACGAGGCGCGGCGCCTTGCGCGCAAGGCCGATGTGCTCCTGGCGGAGCCGCCGCTCACCCTGCTGCTCCAGGCGCAATCGGCGCAGCTCGATGGCGACGAGCAGGCGGCGCAAAGGTATTTCCTGGCGATGTTGGAGCGGCCCGAGACCGAGTTCCTGGGGCTCCGGGGGCTGCTGACCCAGGCGCTCAAGTCCGGCGACGAGGCGGCGGCGCTCGAGCTCGCGGAGCGCGCGCGGTCGCTCAAGCCGAAGACCGGCTGGGCCTTGGCGAGCCTCGGCGAGCTCCAGGCGCGCGCCGGCCGCTGGAAAGAGGCCGAGGCCACGCTGGCTCAGGCCTTGAAGCGCAAGGCGCTGACATCCTCCGAGCACCGGCGGGCACAGGCGGCGCTCTTGCTGGAGCGCAGCCGCGCCGAGGCCGGCGCCGGCGACACTCGCGTCGCGCTCGACCTCGCCGACCGCGCGCAGGATGCCGATCCGAGCTTCGCGCCCGCGGCGGCGTGGCGCGCGGGCCTGCTGCGCGATGCCGATCGTCCGCGGCAAGCCGCGCGCGTCATCGAGGCGGCCTGGCGCGTGGCGCCCGAGCCCGCGCTCGCCGAGGTCTACATGAGCTTGGTGCTGGACGAGACCCCGCTGCAGCGGATGCAGCGCATGCAGCATCTGGCGGCGGCCAATCCCGACCATGTCGAATCGCATCTCGCGCTCGCGGAGGCGGCGCTCCGGGCGCGGCTTTGGGGCGAGGCCCGCCGGCACCTCGCCCGCGCCGGCGTGCCGGCGGACGCCGACGCCGCGGCGCCGCTGCCGCCCGCGCGCGCGAGCCGCCTCATGGCCGAGGTGGAGGAGGCCGAGACCCACGACAGTGCCCGCGCCCGCCTTTGGATGTCGCGCGCCGCCGCGGCCGCGGCGCTCGAGCCCACCTATGTCTGCGGCAAATGCGGCGCCGAATCCCAGCGCTGGGTCGCGGTCTGCCCGGGCTGCCGCGCGTTCGCGAGCTTCGAGTGGCGGGCACCCCTCCACGGCCCCCGCGACCAGCTCGCGATCTTGTCCGCGGTGGTGCCGGCGACACCCGCCGCCACGGCGTTGGCGGCACCCTCGACCACGCTTACGCCAAGCGAGGCGCCCGCGCTCCCGCTGGCCCCTCGGTTGACGGCGCCCAACCCCGGGCGCTAAGGTCCCGCGCCTTTTTCGGGCGCCCCGATAGCTCAGCGGTAGAGCAACCGCTTCGTAAGCGGTAGGCCGTTGGTTCAAATCCGACTCGGGGCACCATATTTTCAATAAGTCAGTGAGCCGCTCGTGGCTATCTCGGCGCGCCCGAGCGCTGGCTCGCACATGGGTTGGGGCGCGGCGAGGCGCCCTCAGGTCTTCGGGAGCGCGCGCGACTCGGCTTGCGCGGTTGACAGGGCCTGCGGTCGCACACATATGCGGAACAGCACGTTCTAGTTGCTCACCCGATCCGCAGGTGCCCCTCTGTCACTTGTCGTCGCGAGGTAGCGAGGGGCGGTTATAGCTGCGGTGTCCGACACCGGGATCGTCGAGCACGGCGCGCAATTGCCCCCCAGCAAGCAGCTGCCGAAGATCTGCATCCTCCACCCCGACCTGGCGGTCGGGTTCGCGGGCAGCCCCGACCTTGCCGTGCGATATCTGCGCGCATTCCCGAAGGCCAGGCCTTCGTTCCGGTCAACCGTCGACTATTTCGTCGAGTGCCACCGACAAGCGGCCGGCGGCGTTGATTTCCTCCTCATGTTCAATAAGCCGATCCCCAAGATCGTGCGTATCCGCGACGGCAATGCGCAGCCGCCGGCCAAGACAGCTTGGATCGGAGACCATGACGGCTTCGAGGCATTCCAGCGGCGCGGAGGTTTGCGCGGCGGCGACAGCTCTCTCGTCTCGACGTTCGAGAAACCTCAGCTGATCTCGGTACGAAAATCGGAGAGCCATCGGGACAATATGGCCTTCCCGATGTTAGGGACGCTGCGCTACGTGATCATGGATCCAACCATCCGCTCTATTTTTGGCGACGCGGTCGTTGCAAACAATGTCGACGGGTCCTTTCAGTACCGTAGCTACACAGTTCTCCTGGCAGAGCGCCAAGTCCCGCTCGTATTGCCCAAGGGATTTCTGGACCGCATGGCGCCGGAGCTGGAGGAACTGAGGTCCTATTCGGCCGCGTGCTTTGTCACGGACCCGGCGTGCCTTGTGCAGGCGCTCGCCGTCCATTTCGTAGCCGGCAAACTGACGCACCTATACTCGGGCCCCAAGGGTGACCCACTGGGGAACGGGAAGGTCATTACGGGCAAGAATATCGAGGAGGTCATGGAGATGACCAAAGCGGAGTTCGCGGCCGAGTGGATAGGCACCCTCACTTTGCGAAAGCCGCCGCCACCCGACTACGGGATTCCCGCGCATCGTTGGAGAATGGACCGCCGGGTCCGTTGATGCGACAAGAGATGAGGTGAGATCAGATGAGCCGCAAGAGCACCCGCAGCAAGGCCGACCCTCGCTTCTATCAGTGCCCCAACTGCGAGAAGGGCACCGTGCGCTGGGTGGGGCGTGACCTGCGAAAGCAGGATGTCTACCAGTGCGACGAATGCGGTCGTAAAGTCGGCCACTCCGGTCTTGAGAGCGCGGCAAGCCGGCGCTGGCTCGAAGATTAAGACCGACCGCTCCTCGCATGAGGCCGTGTAAGTGGGGTGGTCTAATGGGGTCAGAGTGCGACTGACTGATATGGGCGCGCCTTCGGCGATTGTGGCGGCGACACTGGAGAGCTCACATGACATTTGAAGAGCGCGGCTTTCTGTCTCCAGACATCCCGCATTGGATCAAAAGGCACCGAAGCCAAAGTCGAGCGTGGTTTGAGTTGGCAGAGGATCTGAACCGAGTTGCGTGCCCTCTGTTGCCGAAGCTAAAGGTGCCAGCCGACGACAATCAGAAGTTCCTAGCAGCGGTTCTCTTCATTCGAGGGTTGTCGAATTATGAAGGAGTGATCCTGCTCGTGGAACGCGGCATGACAACCGAGGCGCGTACACTGACCCGCAGTTGCTTCGAGACGGTTTTTTGCTTAGGGGCCGTTTGCAAAGACGCGACGTTTGCCGACAAGTTCATTCGAGACGCCGCCGCGCGTAGGCGGAAAATGGCAAAGGTGCTGCTCGGTACGCCCGATGGGTCTTCCGGGCTTGAGCGGGAGCATAAGGAAAAGCTGGAGCGCTTCCTCGAGGGGCAAGCGGCATCAGGTATCGAGAGCGAGCCGTTGATTATCGCCGACGCCGCGAGGCGGGCGGGCGTGGCCGGCATCTATGATCTGTTCTACCGAAGCCTATCAAACGACGCCGCCCACCCCTCTGTCACAGCGCTGAACCGTCACGTCGAGGCTAACGAAGGCCGGGAGGTGACGGGTCTGAAATTCGGTCCCAACGTTTCGGACGTTGAAGATACGCTCGCGGCCGCGTGCACGGCCTGCATTTATTTGATCACCTGGACCCGAGATAGATTTAGCCCCGACGTCGGCAACGAAGCCTTCGATCGTTGCTGGGCGACCTACAAGGAACTTATCGGAAAATTTGAGGCTGCTGCGCCAAAAACTCGCCCGCTCGGCACGTCCCCCAACGCAGCGGATGGCTTTAGTCCACTCTGACCTCATTTCCTACTGGGCGGCCGCTCAACCACGGATCGGGATGCCGGAAACAAATACGCGCTGTTCAGGTTGCGGTATTCCACAATTCCGAAGCACCTCCACGAATGCTTCATAAATTGCCCAAGGGTATGGCGAAGGGCCAATGACCATTCGGTCGAAGATCCTCGTCAAATCGAGGTCAGCGACAGCTTCAGCAACCGTCGCATCCAGCGGCAGTTTGTGGACGGGTTGTGGAACACCCGCGATTATCTCCGTAGAAAGTTCTATGAGCGACGACGCCTGGATTTTTGGCGTGTAGATAACGCGCCACTCAAGCTCTTCTCGGAATCCCTCGTGCTTCAGACACGTGACACCCGCAAGAAGCATTCTAAATACCAGATTGACAACTATTCCGCGGTCAAGCGACCGGAGAAAATCACCATTTGCTTCTATGTTCCCAGCGACTTCGTAAATCACGTTATGAACTTCGGGTTCGGTCAAGTACGCTACAGGACTAAAAATTATTTTCATCGCGTCCGCAGCTCCGGTGTACCAAGGGATGCTAAGGACGATGGCAACGCGGGCGGTGTTACCGCCGAATGCGCGCCACATCGATAGCCGTCCGTGCTGATCCTCCGATTTCTGGTGCTCTGAAATCGAAGCGATGTAGCTATTGAGCTGGATACTTGTAGGGCCCGCGTACCACTGATTGAATAAGTTGATGGCCTCCGTTGCAGCGCCAGGCACACACGTGTCCAGCGCTCCAACAAAACGATCTAATCTGGATTTGTCTGAGAAGAAATTTCGAAGGATGTCGAAACCATGCTGGACTTCTCGATAGTCTGAGCTATCGCCGAATCTTGGTGACGGAAGGGATCAGGCGGCAGCTTGAGCTTGCGGTCTGACGACCTCGATTCCGTCGGTGAACTTCACACCTTGAATGATCTTTGGCAACTGGTTGTAGCCGCGTA
>Ga0209517_10005306_pt1 | contig 16463 bp, 15 predicted proteins | sample PeaSoiMetSII2010_FD_187695 | JGI IMG/M metagenome (GOLD analysis project Ga0209517, IMG submission 187695) | Peat soil microbial communities from Weissenstadt, Germany - SII-2010 (SPAdes) (version 2) | ecosystem: Environmental > Terrestrial > Soil > Wetlands > Peat | place: Germany...
GGCGACGGGGTCTCTCCCGCCGCCAGAGCCGCCGCCAGCGGATCGCCCCCCGGCAATGCCGCCGCCACCGCCAGAGCCGTAGCCGGACGCGACGCCGGGTCCGTCTCCAGGCAGCGCAGAATTACTTTCTCCACAATCGGATCCAGATCCTTCACCACCGACGATGGCCGGCTCGGGGTGCGGTCCGCTCCTGCGTGCGCTAGCTTCGCCGATTCCGCGAACGCCCGCTTTCCCGTGAACACCTCGTACAGCACCAGGCCGAGCGCATAGATGTCGCTGCGCGTGGTGACTTCTTTCCCTGCCAGTTGTTCCGGCGACATATAGGCGGGAGTTCCGCTGCGGATCTCGTTGCCGCGAATGTCGTCGGCCACGCCCGCCAGACCAAAATCCGTGATCACGACTTGCCCACGCCCATCCAGCATGATGTTGGCGGGTTTCAAGTCTCGATGCAGAACACCCTTGGCGTGAGCCGCGGCCAGTCCCGCGCACAGCTGCCTTGCGATCTCCACCGCCTTGTCGGGAGGCAGCCTCCCGATGCGCCGCAGCAGGGAAGCCATGTCTTCGCCATCCACATACTCCATGGTGAAAAACGTCTGGCCGTCTACTTCGCCCACGTCGTAAACCCGGCAGACATTGGGGTGGGAAACTCGGCGTGCAATGCGCACTTCGTTGCGAAAGCGTTCGAGCAAGCCCTCGTTACCTCCAGCCTCGTCGGGAAGAAACTTCAACGCCACCGCCTGCCCGAGCGTGAGATCGTCCGCGCGGTAGACCTCGCCCATGCCGCCCTTCCCCAGCAGGGCGATGATGCGATAGCGCGACGCCACCAGCCGCCCGGGAAGAAACCGTCCCTCGCTCAGCAAATATTCCGCGGAACTGGAGCTCCGCGAGGATGGCGGCCGCGATGACGAGGGCGGCCGCGGGGGCAGAGGAGACGGGGAAGTCGGCGGCAGAGAGATGGTAGCCACGTCGTCGGTATTCGAAGCGGGCCTTCCGCAGCAGGAGCAGAAGCGAACGCTGTCCGATAACTCAATTCCACAGCTTGAGCACTTAGGCATGAAAATTTCTCGCTACAGTCTACCCCAGACCTCGGACCTCGGACTTCGGGCCTCAGACTTCGGACTTCGGTAGTGGTGCAGTTTGGATCTTTGAAGGCGTCATCCCGAGCCCGGCGCAGTTCAGCCGGGTGAGGGATCTCGCGCGGGGCATCCCAGAACGCGCCACCGGTCTGCGCGCTAGATCCCTTCGGCTTCGCTCAGGGCAGGCTCTTCCCTCCGCCTGAAAAACGGCTCCGGTCAGGATGACGCCGTGAGAGCAGAGGGGTCTCGCAGTCAAACTGCCCAGGCTTCAGACGTCGGATCCGTCGCGGCAAGGCTTAGGGCTGAGGTCCGAGGTCCAAGGTCCGCAGTCTGTTTTGTTACCATCCATACCGATGACTTCACGCTGGGGGCACAAGCTGCGGGATCCCTTATTTCTTTTGTGCCTGACGGCGGGCCTGCTCGCCTTCGTGGTGCAATCGGGAGAGCTAGGCACCGCCGACACCACTTACCGTCTGCAGACGACGCACTGGCTTTGGACCTCGCAGCCCCAGGTATTTCCCGACGACTATCCCGATTTCGGTCTGCACGGCCGCGGCGGCCGCCTTTATAGCTGGTACGGCATTGGACAATCTCTGCTCATGCTTCCCGCCGACCTGGTGGCCACCTGGGTCGCGCACTGGCACATCTTCTCCGAATACCAGGATGACCCCGGCGTGCGCAGCATCCTCGTGACCTGTAGCACGAACATTCTGCTGAATGTGCTTACGGCTCTGGTCGCGTTCCGCCTGCTGCGCCAGTTGCGCTTTAACGTGACCGAAGCCGTTGCCGGAGTTCTGGCGCTGCTGTTCTGTACCACCCACCTGCATTACACCCAGAACATGCAGGAGAACAACTACATCATGCTGCTCACTCTGACTGGATTTTCCTTCCAGTACGAGTGGCTGCGCACCAGTAGCCTTCGCCCGCTCTTTCTCGGTTCGGCTGCGCTGGGTCTGAACCTGCTCACTCGTGTGACCACTGGACTCGACCTGATCGCCAGCGGCGTCTTCCTGCTGGCCGTGCTCTGGTTCGAGCAAACCCGCGGACGCGCCTTGTGGCAGCGCTTGGTGACTTATTGCAAGATCGCCGTCCCGGTCTATGGCTTCTTCGCCATCGTCGAACGTCTTTACAACTTCTACCGCTTCGGATCGCTGACCCAGACCTACATCCCAATTTTTGCGCGAGAACAACTCCTGCAGGATCCGAGCCTGCCCGAGAACTTTCCCTGGAGCACGCCCTTTCACGAGGGCGTGCTGGGTGCTCTCTTCAAGCCCGAGAAATCGATCTTCCTGTTTGATCCCCTTCTCGTGCTGGCTCTTGTGCTGCTGGCGCTTTTGTGGAAGCGGCTAGGCTCCGAAGTCCGCGCCTATGCGGTGACTTCGCTGCTGCTTCTGCTCGGCTACATCAGCCTCTACGCGCGCTACACCTACTGGGCAGGCGATCATGCCTGGGGCGACCGCTACGTTTCGACCGCGGCAGAAATGGTGGCGCTCATCGCCGTGCCGCTGCTCGTGCGTTATCGCGCGAATCTGCGCCCGTGGGTCTGGTGCGGCAGCATCGTCCTCATCGCTGCCAGCCTCGCCATCCAGATCGCGTCGCTGGCCTTCTGGCTGCCGCTCGAGATCTACCAGATGGAGACCCTCGGCCATCCCACCTTCGTGATCGCGCTGCGCTTCAAGAACATCGCGGCCTTCGCGCTCGGCAAGATGGACGCCTGGGGTCTGAACACCGAAGCCATGAATCAGGACCCATGGGATCACGTCCATATCACCACCTGGAATTTTTTGCCGTTCCTGCTGCGCCGCGTCGGCGCCGCCCCGGTATGGGTAGTGAGGGCGGCCTTCGGGGCATGGGGAGTTGCGCTTGCAGTGCTGGCCGGGATGCTGACGCGATTGCGCTCCGTGCTCGCGGCTGCGCCTTCGCAGCACGATCTCGACGCGTAGTTAGGGCAAGGATTGGGGAGCCGGCCTGACCACCCCATAAACGCAGGTCACAATTCCTTTTTGGATGGTTTTGGCTTCAGCGTGTTGACGTATGCATAGCTGATCGCAAGATACTTTTCCAGGGCCTTGGTGTTCTTGAGTAACGAGTCCGGGACGGTGACGTATTCCCGCATCACGGCTCCGTACGCTTCGTACAGGGTCGTGTTGTACTTCTTCAGGAACTTTTCTCGTTCGTCTTCCGGAAGCCGCAGAGCCATCACGCCCTTGGGTCCGAGCAGAAGAGAAAACATGTGGCCATTCAACGAAGTGTAGGGATTGGCTGCGCCTTTCCGTTCGATCTCGGGATAGGTGGCGATCAGCTTGTCATACAGGGCTAACTTGTCGGCGGGGATATCGGGTTTCTTTGGCGTGCTCATGGCGCTTCCTTCCAACAAGTAAATCGAAAGGACCCTGTTCGGCGGTACCGGTTTGGACCGGAGGTTTGCCATGCTGCCGGCAGAGACGTTGCAAGCAACGTCTCTACGGTGAGAAACCGGGCCCTTACTCCACCGTCACTGACTTCGCCAGATTCCGCGGCTGATCCACGTCGCAGCCGCGCCGCACTGCGATGTGATACGCCAGCAACTGTAGCGGCACGATTTCCAGAATCGGCAACAACTCTTCCGGCGCCGCCGGGACGTACAGCACGTGATCCGCCGCTTCCTTAATCTCTTCGTCCCCTTCGGTGGCCAGCGCGATCACGACTCCGGAGCGCGCCTTCACTTCCTTCAGATTCGAAATCGTCTTCTCGTAACGCAGCATCGATCCCGGATTATTCGCGTCCCGCGTCGCAATCACCACCACCGGCAGGTTCTCATCAATCAGCGCGTTGGGCCCGTGCTTCATCTCGCCTGCAGGATATCCCTCGGCGTGAATGTAGGAAATCTCTTTCAGCTTGAGCGCGCCTTCGAGAGCAATCGGATAGTGAATGCCGCGTCCCAGAAATAAAAAGTCATGCACTTTCTGATACTGCTTCGCCAGATCATCGCAAGCCTGATCGTGCGTCAGGATGCTTTCGAGCTTTGCCGGAATGCGCGTCAGCTCCAGCATCGCCGCCTGCGCCTGCTGCGCAGTCATTACGCCGCGCACCTGCGCCAGATACATCGCAAAGACATACAGCGCGGTCAGCTGCCCCGTAAATGCTTTGGTCGACGCCACGCCAATCTCGGGCCCGGCATGGGTGTAAATGGTGCCCGCGGCCTCGCGCGTGATCATCGATCCCACCACGTTGCAAATCGCGAGCGTTTTCGATCCCCTGGCTTTGGCCTCGCGCTGGGCGGCGATCGTGTCCGCCGTTTCGCCCGATTGCGAAATCACCAGCGTAATCGTGTCCGAATCCACAATGGGGTTTCGATATCTCCACTCGCTGGCATAGTCCACTTCCACCGGAACCCGCGCCAGGGTTTCGATCATGAACTTGCCCGCCTGCCCAGCGTGCCAACTGGTCCCGCACGCGATGATGTTGATCTTCGCCGCCGCCCGGAACTCCGCTTCGCTGATCTCCATCTGGTCGAGAAAAATGTGTCCGGTATCTTGCGACACCCGTCCTAGCGCCGTGTCGCGAACCGCGCGCGGCTGCTCGTAAATCTCCTTGAGCATGAAGTGCTTGAAGCCGCCCTTCTCCGCCAGAATCGGATCCCATGTGACATGCTGGATCTGCCGCCGTACCGGCCTGCCGTCAAAATCAGACAGATGCACGCCGTCCGGTGTGACCACTGCCATATCTCCGTCTGCCAGAAAGAAAATGTCGCGCGTGTGATGCAGGATGGCGGGCACGTCCGACGCCACGAAATACTCGTCGTTCCCCAACCCAATCACCGCCGGGGGCCCATTGCGCGCCGCCACAATCTTGTTGGGATCGTCGGCAGAAATCACGGCCAGCGCGAAAACGCCGGTCAGCTGCTTTACCGTCTGCCGGACCGCGTCTTCCAGGGAAACATGGCTGACGTTTCCCGAACTTTTGGAATATTTCTCCACGAGGTGAGCGATGATTTCTGTGTCAGTCTCGGTGGTGAACTTGTGACCTTCCTCGATCAGCTTCTTTTTCAGGCTGAGATAGTTCTCCACGATCCCGTTGTGCACCACCACGATCTTGCCGGTGCAGTCGCGGTGGGGATGCGCGTTTTCTTCCGTGGGACGGCCGTGCGTGGCCCAGCGCGTGTGCCCAATGCCATAGGTGCCGTGCAGCGGTTTCAGGCGGATAGATTCTTCCAGGTTGCGCAGCTTGCCCTCGGCGCGGCGCAGCTGCAGCCCCTCCCCGTCGCCCGCGACCGCAATGCCTGCGGAATCGTAGCCGCGATACTCCAGCCGTCGCAGCCCCTCAATGATGATCGGAACTGCACCCTTCTTGCCCACATAGCCAACAATGCCACACATTGGGAAACCTCAAAGGATTCCCCGGCTTTTCCTACTCGGCCAGGGAGAAACGGAATTCTTCAATGACGGGATTGGTGAGTACTTCGCGAGCGATGCGCTCGACCTCGGCCTGCGCCTCTTCGCGCGAGAGCCCTCCGTCCAGCGTCAGCTCAAAATACTTTCCTTGGCGCACACTCTCCAAGCCCTTGTAGCCCATCTTCTTGAGCGCGCCCTGAATGGTTTTGCCTTGGGGGTCGAGGACGCTTTTCTTCAGAGAAACATAAACGTAGGCTGTCATAAAAGAATCATTATAAATGACAGGCTTCGGACACCGGACGTGAGGCCTGGGCGTCCGGCTTCCGGCGTTCGGCTTTCGCCTCCCAATCTAGAATGCGGGAGCCTGCTGATTTCCGGTTTTCACCGGAAGCCGAAAGCCTGATGCCGGATGGCGTTCGGTATGAAGTCCGAGGTCCGTGGTCCGGATGCTCACTGCTTCAGCTTTTCCTCCAGATCGGCGAGCGCGTCTTCGAGCAGCTTGCGGTGCCTCGGATTCTGGCTCACTTCCAGCTGCTGAAGCACGGATTGACGCGCCAGTCGAAGGCTCTCTTTCGTGCGCCAGCGTGCGGCTTCGTCCGCGCTCATCGCCGGACGCAGTTTGGCCGACTTGTCGCTCGCTTCCGCCTGCTGCGCTTCCACCGCTTTGCTTTCCCACCCTCTCGCCACGCTGTCATTATAGGGACTCTCCGCCGGCTGCCTCTTCCTCCTGTTCCGAGAACGAAAAACCGAACGACCGCTCGGCTTGATGAGCGATATTCTCGCGGCCCGGCGCGATTGTCTTGAAAACGTAACCTGACAGAAAAAAGTGCTCATCCCCTTGACACTGTGGTTATAATGCCCCGTACTCGGGTTGTAATGCATTCCGCCTTTTGAGGGGGAGGCGGCAAATGGAGAGTAGTACCTGTGTCCCTCTCAAGCGCGCCACGCTTGAAGTCCGCTGTGCCGCGATGCTCCACACTCCCAGTTGGGGCTGAGGTTCTGTCTCTCCCCGATCTCCGATTTCGTGCCCTGCCGAATCCTGAAAAGCTGAAATCTATCGCTGGATTGGTCGCCAGCCATCGGCTGCGCGAGAATCCAGGCGAACATTTTCGAGGGCTGGCGATCCAACGGATGTTCTCGCCGATGGAGGCTTGCTGCTATGCCGAATGATCCAGCCTCCTCCGGCGCAGGCGATCTGATTCCTTTCGCGCACCCCGAGGCCCTGTCCGAACCGGAGAGATTGCTCGCGGCATATTTCAGTTCGTCCACCGTTGGCCTGTGCATCCTGGATGCCAATCTCCGCTACCTTGCCGTCAACGACACTCTGGCGGAAATCAACGGTATGCCCGCATCCGATCATCTGGGCAAGACCGTGCGCGAGGTCCTGGGGGACTTCGGCGATGTCCTGGAGCCTGGGTTTCATCGCGTGCTTTCCACCCTCGAGCCTCTCCACTTCGAGATTTCCGGCACGCTTCCCACCCGCACCGAACCGAGCTACTGGATCGTGCACTACCTTCCCATTCAGGACAGCAGCGGATCGGTCACGCGAATCGCCGCCGTTGTGGTCGAGACGACTGCTCAACGAAGGCTGCAACAGTCGCTCAAAGATGTCGGCGGAAAACTGCGCAAGCAAATGGACCGGCTCCAGATGCTGCTGGATGTCAGCAGTATCATGGCGTCGAACTGGAATCTGCAGCAGGTTTTTCCCCAGATCTCGTCCCGCATCCGCCGGGTTCTGCGCCAGGAGTATGCCGGCTTCGAATTGCACGATCCCAATACCGGGTTGCTCATCCGCCAGACGGAAGATTTCCCCTTGGGCAGAGGGTTGCTTTCGTCTCTGCCCGTCAGCCCGCACAACAGTCCCGGAGGCCGCGCCTTGCGGGAGCGCGCCCCTCTGATTTTTTCGAAAGACCAGCTGCTGGGCTTTGAGGCTGACATTACAAAGACCTTTATCGCCGAGGGTCTTCGAACACTGTGCTGCGTCCCGCTTTTCCGGCCGAAGGGAGCCATGGGAGTTCTTGTCCTCGGCAGCACTCGGGCAGACGCCTTTCATCCGCAGGACTTGACGCTGCTGAATCAGGTCGCCGCCCAGTTCGCCGTCGCCCTGGAAAACCACCGCGCCTCGGCCGAAATCGAAGGCCTCAAAAACCGTCTGGAAGAAGAGAAAAAGTACCTGGAAGGTGAACTGCGCTCCGAGAGCAACTTCGCCGAAATCATTGGCGACAGTCCAGCGCTGCGGAAAGTACTCGACCAGGTGGCCACCGTCGCGCCCAGCGAGGCCACCGTCTTGATTCTGGGGGAGACCGGTACCGGAAAGGAGTTGATTGCCCGCGCCCTGCATCGCTTGAGCAGCCGCAAGGACGGCAGCTTCACCCAGCTCAACTGCGCTGCCATCCCCACCGGCTTGCTGGAAAGTGAACTCTTCGGCCACGAGAAAGGAGCCTTTACCGGCGCGGTCAGCCAAAAGGTCGGACGCATGGAACTGGCGGACGGTGGAACCCTGTTCCTCGACGAAGTCGGCGAAATTCCTCTCGAGCTGCAGCCCAAGCTGCTGCGGGTTCTGCAGGACCAGGAGTTCGAACGGCTGGGCAGCAACCGCACCATCAAAGTGGACGTACGGCTGGTCGCGGCCACCAATCGGGATTTGGCCAAGGGCATGGCCGCCCATGAATTTCGCAGTGACCTCTTCTACCGGCTCAGCGTGTTTCCCATCCGCGTGCCTCCCTTGCGCGAGCGACCGGAAGATATCCCCCTGCTCGTCCGCTACTTCGTTCACAAGTTTGCCCTGCGCATGGACCGCCACATCGAAACCATTCCCAAGGAAACCATGAAGGCCCTGACCGCATGGTCTTGGCCGGGCAACATTCGCGAACTGGAGAATCTGATGGAGCGCTCCGTTATTTTGAGCGACGGCAACTTCCTGCGCGTTCCCTTGTCGGAAATGAGGGCCGAAATCCCAAGCGCGCCCGTATCTCCCCATGATCACACGCTCGACAATGCCGAGCGCGAGCACATCCTCCGCATCCTCCGCGAGACCGGTGGTGTGCTCTCCGGACCGGACGGCGCCGCCCGCCGGCTCGGAGTCAAGCGCACCACCCTGCAATCCAAAATGCAGCGCCTGAAAATTACGCGCCCCGATTACATGGGTTCCTGACCAAGAAATCACTTAAGGGGTTTCCTCGAAATGTCCCTGGCCGGGTGCCCCATGTCTCGCGTGTTTCGCGAGACAGCCTGCCCTGAGCGAAGTGGAAGGGGGGGATCTTCCTGCCCAGCGCGGCGAGGCACGATGTGACGGCTAATCGGCAGTCTTGCCGATTTTTCAACATCTTTCCCACAGCAGACTCCGGCCTTTCTATTTTGGAACTTGTTCCAAACAGGGAAGTTTCCGCCTTCCTGATCGCCTCCCATTTTCGGAACCCAACGTGCACAGTGCTTGGGGTTACTCTGCCTCTGGCCGACAAGAAGTTTTTGTTCCTGGCTCCCCGCCGCAGAGAGGCCCGTGTTCCACCTCACGAAGAAACAACTTCCCGGCGCGACGCGGTCGGTTGTGGAGTTCTCAGAAGTGTTACTGACGAACAAATATCAACGCGTTGATGCCAGCTGCGCAGGTCCGTTTCTTGAGACGCCCGTGCCTTCCCCCAAACCTCATTTAATAGGCGATCACTCCAGCCTTACCTCTGGGTGGAGTACAGCACAGGCCGAGTTGTCGCCCGTAGAATCGCTGGACAGGAAGCGCCTCGATCTTCAGCCTACCCCCCAGACTCACCCCCACGAGATCGATCCCCTTTACCTGTTTGCCTGTCACCTGGAGTGGGAGCAGCAGGAGGAACCGAGCGCCGCCTGGGAGTTGCTTGCCGCCGCCCGCAGTTCTCACGGCGATACCCGTGCCCATGCCCGCGCCCTGCTCGCCAGCTCACATCAACTGGGAGGACTGGGATCCGGTTGCGCTACCAGACAAAAGCGATCCTCTGCCAAGGAGACGAACATGAACGTGCCCTATGGGCTCGACATCATCGACAATTGCAGCGAGTGTGCCATTACCAACTCCAGCTTCTTTTGCGGCTTCTCCGATGCCGCGCTGCAGTCGCTGAGTCAGGTCAGCCACACCAGCGTCCTCCCGGCTGGCGCGATCCTGTTTGTCGAAGGGCAGACCCCGCGCGGCATGTTCATTCTCTGTTCGGGCAAGGTGAACCTTTCCACCACCTCGCGCGAAGGCAAGATCCTGATTCTCAAAACTGCGTCCGCCGGGGAAGCCCTCGGCCTCAGCGCCGCGATCTCCGGCATGGGTTATGAATCGACCGCCGAGACGGCCACTCCCTGCCAGTTGAACTATGTGGACCGCCAGCACTTCCTCGAACTGATGCAGACTCACAGCGAGGTCGGCATGCACACCGCGCAGTCTCTGAGCCGCGATTTCCAGTCCGCCTATCGCGATATTCACGATCTGGTTCTTACCCGCTCCTCGGCGGGCAAGCTGGCCAGGCTGTTACTCTCCTACTCACCAACGCAAGGAGTGGAAGCCGCCGAGACCCGCATCCATTCCGCCATGACCCATGAGGAGATGGCGCAGCGCATCGGCGCGTCCCGTGAAACCGTGACCCGGCTATTGAGCGATCTGCGAAAGAAACAGTTGATCCGTCTGGATGGACCGACGCTGGTCATTCGCGACCGCACTGCGTTGCAGGCCCTGGCCGTCTAGCCTTTCCCCCCGCACCGGAGGACGGCTTCTTCGTTCCAGCCGTCCTCCGGGGTTGTGCTGAACCCTGTTCTGAGGGCTGATTCCGCCAGCTTTTTTTGGAGCGGAATGATCGAATGTATACGGGTACGCTGATTGACGACCTGTTCGACGTGGTGGAACGAGTTCAAGTCGGCGCGCGCCCTCCCCGCGTGGAAGCACAGTCCAGCACCGGTCACGCCGCCAGGGAGAGATCAGAGCCCAAACAGTTCCCGCAGCCGCTTGGTCTGGGCCCGGCTGACTGGAATCTCGGTCTGCTTCTTGTCGTCCATGCGCAGCTGGTAAGAGCTCTTGAACCACGGAACGACCTCGCGGATGCGGTTGATGTTTACCAGGTAGGAGCGGTGCGCCCGCCAGAAAAGATTCGTGTCTAAGCTCGCCAGCAGTTCCTCGAGCGTCCGGCAGTTGGATTGCCCTTCCATGCCCGCCGCCCCTCCGGTCACCACCGTGATCACGCCATCTTCAATCCACGCATAACAGATGTCTTTCTGGTCCACCAGAAACATGCGGCCCAGAGCCTTGAGCAGAACCTTCGACGCCGGCTGCTTCTGCGACTCGATCATGCGCACCAGAGTCTCGATCTTCTCCGCCGGCAGCGCATTCGCGTCCTGCTTGGCCCGCGCCTTCTGGATGGCCTGCGCCACCCGTTTCTTGTCGAACGGCTTCAGCAGATAATCGACCGCATTCACCTCGAACGCCTTCACCGCGTACTGATCAAACGCGGTGGCGAACACGATCTTGGGCAAGGGAATTTTCTTATCCAGCAGCTTCTTGATCACGCCGAAGCCGTCGAGCCCGGGCATTTGCACGTCCAGAAACACCAGATCCGGATTGTGTTCCTTGATCAGGTTGACGGCTTCCAGCCCGTTCTTGCCCTGGGCCACGACGTTCACATCGTCGGCATTCTTCAGCAGGTAGGCGAGTTCGTCGCGGGCCAGTTGCTCGTCGTCCACGATCACTGCGGATAAAGGCATCAACACTCCGGAAACTCAAAGACGACCGCTGAGCAGAGTATAGTGCCCAAATTTTCCCACCGCAACGCAGCGATGTGGGGACAGCCGCCCTCTGTGTCCTCTGTGCCCTCTGTGGTGAAAGTTTTACTGCGGCCGCTGCATCATGCTGCCCATATCGAACTTGGTGTAGCCCGCGGGAATCTCGAACAAGCTCGAGGGCTGCGAACCTTCCTGGATATTTTGCAGGTCGAAGCTTCCCGAGCCGCTATCCGCTTTGATCACGCATTTCAGCTTCGTGTCCACCCAGTAGTAAGCTTTGTCGCCCTTGCTGGAAACTCCCTCGTATTTCACCGTGCTGCGTCCGTTCACGGTATCGCCGCCCACCTTTGCGCAACTGCCCCAGTTCTTGTCGGTTTTCGTTTGTTCGGCAATCTTCTTCCACTGCGGGCAGGCATCGTTGACGTCGCTCACGTGCCAGAACTGTGTGATCACGGGTATTTTCAGCATCATCGGCATCGCATCCATGTACATGTGCTGTTGCTCCATGAGCATGATCCATTTGCCTTGCGCCTCATCGACGATAAGAGCGCTGGGCCCCGTCCCCGAACTCTTCTTTTGCATTTCCCACCGCACCTTGTCCTTTGTGGAGTACATCTTGCTCATCCCGCCAGCGCCTTGCTTGTTGTTCACTACGTCGGCAGAAAAATCCTGCGCCCGCGCCAACTGGCTCATCACCATGCATCCGACCAGGCACATAAGACTAAGACCCACGATGCGTCGCATCACGACTGCCTCCTTAAATAGATCGCTGTGAAAACCGGAAAAGCATAGCAGAAGTGAGCCGCCGCTTCCCAGAGTCTTCTCCACTCGATGCGTAGAGACGTAGCTGGCTACGTCTCTGTCGGCGGCAAGTCGAACGATGGTGAGAAAGTCGATGGCAGGAAAGACGTTGCCCAGCAACGTCTCTACGAATCGCGTTCTTAGTGTCCCTTCCGGCCCTGAGGCTTCGCAAAATCCTGCGCAATCCACTTCGACAGAAACCTACTCTCGTGCTCAGCGAACCCCAGCTTTCGGTAGATCTCCAGTGCTGCATTGTTTCCCCAAACCACTTCCAGGTGCAGTGTGCTAATGCCCGCTTTTCTGGCTGCCGCTTCCACAAATTCCATCGTCGCACGTCCCCACCCGCGCCCGCGATATTCCTCCCGCAAGTAAAACTCGTCGACGAACGCATCCCGCCCCAGCCACTCCAGACTGTACCCGAAGCACAGCACCACGTAGCCCACAGGGGCGGCCCCATCCAGAATCAACCACGCCCGCCCCAGATTCGGATCGCGCAGCAGGGCCGTCAACGCCACGCGCGCCTTCTCCCGGTCGAAGCCATGCCCATCGAAGGCGTAATAAGCCCGCATGAACTCCAGAAGCAAATCGGCGTCCGATTCTCCAGCCAAACGAAATTGTGGATGGTTGTTCATGTGGAAGAGCGGCGCTTCAGCGCCGCGAAAAGACTCCCGGAGAATTGGGGCTTCAGCCCCTGCGATGCTTCGCAAAACTCCCGGCCCAAGCCAAAAGCCAAAAGCTTCGCTTTACACCACGTTTTCCAGCGCGAGCGCCATCCCCATGCCGCCGCTCACGCACAGCGTGGCCACGCCGCGCTTCGTGTTGCGCTTCAGCATCTCGTGCAGCAGCGTCACCGTGATGCGCGTCCCCGTACACCCAATGGGATGCCCAATCGCGATCGCCCCGCCATTCACGTTGAGCCGGTCGCGATTGAAATTCAAAGTGCGGTCGCAAGCCAGCACCTGTGCCGCAAACGCCTCGTTCAACTCGATCAGCCCAAACTCGTGCACTCTGAGGTTGTGCTTGTCTTCGAGTTTGCGAAGAGCCGGCACCGGTCCAATCCCCATGGTCCGCGGATCCACGCCCGCCGAACTTACCGCCGCAATCCGGGCCAGCGGCTTTAGATTATTCTGCTTCACGAAATGTTCACTGGCCACGATGACCGCCGCCGCCCCGTCCGTTATGCCAGAAGAATTCCCCGCAGTGATCGTCCCAGTTTTCGAGAAGACGGGCGCCAGCTTCGCCAGTTTCTCCATGCTGCCATCCGCGAACGGATGCTCATCGCGCGCGAACGTCGTCGCGCCCTTCTTGCCTTCGATCGTCACCGGAACAATCTCGGCGTCGAACCGCCCCGCCGCAATCGCCCGCGCCGCCCGCGTCTGCGATAGCAAAGCAAACTCATCCTGCTCCTCGCGCGTAATCTTGTACTGCTCGGCCAGCACTTCGGCCGTCTCGCCCATCACCATCTTCGCCAGCGGACAGAAAAATCCATCACGATACATCCCATCCACCATTTCCTGATTGCCCAGCCGGTATCCCCAGCGCGCGCCGTCGAGATAATAAGGAACCCGCGACATCGACTCCGTCCCGCCCGCCAGGATGCAGTTCGCATCGCCAAGTAGAATCGCCTGATACGCTAGCGCAATCGCCTTCATCCCCGAAGCGCAAGCCTTGTTCACCGTAAACGCCGGAACTTCCTGCGGCACCCCGCTGCGCACCGAAATCTGCCGCGCCACATTCGGTCCCGCGCCCGCCTGCCGCGCGCAGCCAAAGATAGTCTCCACCACCTGCGGCGGCTCGACCCCAGCCCGCTCCATCGCGGCCTTCGCCGCCACCACGCCCATGTCCGCAGCAGTGAGCGAAGCGAGCGCCCCGCCAAACTTCCCAATCGGTGTCCGCACCGCAGAAAGAATATAGATCCCCTGCAAACAGCACCTCCAAACGCTTGAGTCTAGCAGGAGGGAGCCCGGGATGCGCTGCGCCAGCCGGTCGGGCATTCTGTCATCAAGGCAACTTCGAATGCATCCTCGGCGGCTGGTCTACAATCTATGGCAATAGCACTCCGCTAACAGTCACAGCTAACTCTCAACATCGCCAAAATCAAAATCAAAATCAAATCGCAAGGAGGAGCGTCATGTCTTATGTTGAAGTAGGGAAAGAGAATTCAACTTCCATCCATCTTTACTACGAAGACCACGGCTCGGGCCAGCCCGTGGTTCTGATCCACGGATATCCACTCAGCAGCGCGTCCTGGGAAAAACAGGTTCCCGCCCTTCTGCAAGCGGGCCACCGCGTCATCGCCTATGACCGTCGCGGTTTCGGAAAGTCCAGCCAGCCGACCACCGGATACAACTACGACACCTTCGCCGAGGATTTGCACAAGCTCATCACGCATCTCAAGCTGCGCGATTTTGCTCTCGTGGGCTTCTCCATGGGAGGCGGCGAAGTGGCGCGCTACATCGGTAAATACGGATCGAAAGGCGTGAGCAAGGCGGTCATTATGGGAGGCGTTCCGCCGTTTCTGTTAAAGACCGCAGACAATCCTGAAGGAGTCGATGGCAGCGTGTTCGAGGGCATCCAGAAAGCGGTGGCTGCCGATCGCTATACGTTCTTCACCGATTTCTTCAAGAACTTCTACAACACCGACGTTTATCTTGGAAAGCGCGTCAGCGAGCAGGCAGTGCAGGCGAGTTGGAACGTCGCCGCCATCGCGTCGGCCACTGCCAGTCTGGCCTGCGTACCCACCTGGCATGAGGATTTCCGCAGCGACGTGGCTCGCATCGATGTACCCACGCTGATCATCCACGGCGAGTCCGACCGTATCGTTCCGTTTTCGGCCGCAGGACAGCGTACCGCCAAGCTGATCAACGGTGCCGAACTTGTCGTCATTAAAGACGGCCCCCACAACGTAGCGTGGACGCACGCCGACGAAGTCAACAGCGCGTTGCTGAACTTCCTCGCCAAACCGTCCGCCAAAGGCCAGGCATCGGCCCCGAAGAGGAAGGCCGTGGCGTAAGCCGGGCCGCTGTTCAACATTAGTCGTAGTCGATACTCTGTCATCCTGAGCGAAGCGAAGGACCCCTGCAATTTACCGGCGGAACTGCATAGATCCTTCGCGGCAAAAGACGCCGCTCAGGATGACAAGTTTCTTTCGACTTACCGGGTGTGCGCGGGGTGGGATGCCCGCACTAGCCCTTGCCATTCCGCCTAACCTCCGGCATAATAAGAGTTTGCCTCGATCTCACCGGACTCTTCCGGAACAAGGATATAAGACCTGTGTTAATGATTCGACTGGCGCGCCGTGGTGCGCGCAAACAACCGCACTATCGCATTGTGGTGATTGAGAAGGAGCGCGCCCGCAACGGCCGTCCGGTGGAAGTGGTCGGGACCTACAATCCCCGCACCAATCCCGCCAGCGTCGAGTTGAAGCGCGATCGCGTCGAGTACTGGGTGTCGAAGGGCGCCCAGATGTCGGAGCGTGTGAACAAGCTGTTCACCAAGACTCCGGCCCCGGCCGCCGTCTCCGTCGCCTAAACTGTCGCCGCCTTTCGGGAGGATCATCGCCCTTGCGGTGCATGCCGGAGAGCGGGTGCCGAGGAGCACCCGACTCGGGAACGGCACGACTTCTAGTCGTGCCGTCAAAGCTGCAAAAAGACTGCGGCTTTAGCCGCTGAGGGAAATAGCGGCCGCATCGTTTTATATCACCGTGAGAATGCTGACTTATGACTGAGCCCTCTGGAGATGTGCGTGCTCTCGTTGAACTGATTGCGAAATCGCTGGTCGACTCGCCCGAAGAAGTCTTCGTCGAGAAATTCGACGACGATGTTATCGAACTCGAAGTCGCCGAAAGCGATGTAGGCAAGGTCATCGGCCGCCAGGGACGCACCGCCCGCGCCCTGCGCGCCCTGCTGAGCGCTGCCGGTCACCGCGCGCGCAAGCGTTACACGCTCGAAATCATCGAGTAGACGTTGAAAGTTTTGAAAGGGTGCGCTTGGCCAGGCATCGCATGCGTGCGGTTTTGAAAGGGCGCGGCTTCTAGCCGCGCCGTAAGCGACGAAAATGAACCGCGGCTTTAGCCGCTGAGGGCGACCGCCGTTGAGTCCCGAAACAAGCGGCGAGTTCATCACCCTGGCCCGCGTGGTCAAGGCGCAGGGCCGGCATGGCGAGGTCGCCGCAGAGACGCACAGCGACGTTCCTGACCGATTCGCCGCCGGCATGAAGTTGTTTGCGCTGCCGAAGCCGCAGGACTTAAAGTCGCAGCAGAACTCGCGGCGCGAGTTGGAAGTCGAAGACTTGTGGCCGCACAAGGGCCTGGTAGTCCTGAAGTTTCGTGGCGTCGATTCGATGAATGACGCCGAGCTTCTGATCGGATCGGAATTGCAGGTCCCCAGCGCCGAACGGGCGAGCCTGGAAACTGGCTGGACTTATGTCAGCGACCTGATCGGTTGTGTAGTCGTCGATCACGGCCGCGAAATCGGCCGCATCGAAG
>Ga0209517_10005307_pt1 | contig 16463 bp, 6 predicted proteins | sample PeaSoiMetSII2010_FD_187695 | JGI IMG/M metagenome (GOLD analysis project Ga0209517, IMG submission 187695) | Peat soil microbial communities from Weissenstadt, Germany - SII-2010 (SPAdes) (version 2) | ecosystem: Environmental > Terrestrial > Soil > Wetlands > Peat | place: Germany: Weissenstadt...
CCGATCTATACGTTTTTTCCTCTTCTTCATCGGTGACGTAAAAAGGCTGTCCCGCAGACACAGGGGCTAGTCCAAAGGCGTGAAGCACGTCGTGGATTTTGGAACCATAGTAGAGTTCCCCGGTGACGAAATCTTTGCCGGCAGGAATGAACAGAGAACCATCCGGAGAAACATATTGGTAGGGCCTCTTTACCTGCGCGACCTTCAGAAAGTCGTTTTCGTTGCGCCAGTAATCCACGGGAAGAACGGCAATCATCCCGGGGCGCGGGGCACTCGGCTCCGGCTTCAAAAGGGAGATGCGGTCAAAGTCGGTGCCCGGCTTGAAGGCGTAGACAGTCCCATTCCCTTCATAGGAAATCACGATTAAATTGCCGGCCTTGTCAAAAACAAGGTTAACCGGGTCAAGCGAGTTCTCGCGTACGATCGACAACTGATGCAGAGACGCTGACCAGCGATAAATCCTTTGCCACTTCGCATCGACAAAATAGAAGTCGCCAGCCGCGTCGACGGCCCCCCCGGAAATATTAAAGAAGTCGCCGGCCAGCCTTTCCACTTTGGCACCGTCGGCCAGAAACGGAGAGGGTTCCGCCGGCCGAGCAGCAGGCGCATCGCCAGAAATGGTGAGCCAGGCGAATTCGCGCTGCCGAATCTCGGCATTGTGGGTGAGATCGAAGACCGCGCTGTCAAACGAGGCCTTGCTGTCGCTGTAGCAATGGACGTTGCGGAAACGGATATTCCTTGAATCCGAAACTTTTATGGCATAGGGAAATGGTTGATAGCTGCTGACGACCCGGTACATGTGCAAGTTCGCGATGGTGATATCGCTGGAGTCGCGGATATCGAGTGGCAAGGCGAAACCTCCCTCGCCCCGCTCCTCTTCCGTTTGCAGCGCGTAGAGTTGCCAGTGCGAAGCGTTGAGCAGCACGATTTCATTCCGGACGTGGTGCTCGCTGGAAAGCTCGTAGACGCGCCCACTGGTCGAAGTGTTTGAAATGTAGAGGCCAGCCTGAGCAAATGTGCTGGGAGTCCAAAGGTTGACGAAGGTCCCGCCTCCTCCTTCGGTGACCCACAGGCTGGGATACTGGGCGTCCCAGCGCCGGTTGAGATCGGATTCCGCGGTGTGCGTGTTGTTGTAGATCTGCTCCCAAACCTTGCGCCGTTCTTCCGGCGTGGCATCCGGGTCTACGGTGCCGTGACCGCCGAGGAAACGCACGTCACTTACCATTGAATTTTCACCGGCCATCCACTTGAGGCCGACGGCGCGTGGATTGATGCCATTCGTGTACAGGCCGATGCCGGTGACAATGTTCGTCCCGCCCTTGGGGGACTCAAGCAGTGGCTTGGGGCCGCCGACTCCCTGGAAGGCGGGCGTTCCGTCCGCCAGAAAGATCCGCGTGACGCTGGGATGTAAGCCGATGAGAATCGTGTCTGGATTCAACACGACCGTATCCGTAATCCGATACTTGCCCGAAGGAAAATAGATCGTCTTGTGCGTGGCAATCGCTTTCTTCAGGGCTGAAGTATCGTCCGTTACACCATCACCCGAGGCACCGAGGCTGCGAATATTGACCCAAGTCTCCATGGGGGGCAGGTCGCGGATATCGGACTCGACTGGCTGTGGCAGCGCTGTCAATGGCAAGGCGTTGAACACATCCTGGATGGCGGGAATGGCCCCGATGTCATCGAAATGAAGTCCATGCGAGAAGGTCTTTACTGCATAGATGTTTTGCGGGCCGGCGAACTGTTTACCGCTCTCGCGCAATAGGGCAAAAACGGGGACGCCGCGGCAAATCGCATCTTCCATGTTGATTTCCGTGCGCGGATTCTTTTCGTTGCTGACGATCACCGCGGGGCCACTGATATTTTCGAAGCGCCCACCCTTGACCCAAAGTTCATCAAAATATCCGGCATCGATGGAAATCGCTGTGGGAACGTTTTTGAATTGCGGACGGATCAGCGTCAGTCCGGCCTCATGCTCGCGGATCGCTGCTTCGCTCTGGCCTTCAAATGTGCTGTCAATGACAGTGAACTGCCATCCTGGGGAAGGCTTGCGGGTCCATATTCCGTACTTGCCGCCAAAGAAATGCAAATCCTCCGCCACATTGCCGCCATCATGAATTCCGGCCAGGCCTGAACCGATATGGAAATCCATGTGGGCGAGGAAGCAATGCTGCGCGTAGTGCGCCCGGACCCCCACGGCGCCGGGGTTGCCGTCCTGAATCTCGATGTCCACGTTGGTTAACGCGGAATAGAAAGTTCCCGGGCTTGCGTCTGGCGGAGCGACATTTTCTCTCTCGCCGGAGCCGTGCGAGGAGCCCGGTTTTCCCGGCCGGTCGCCGGCGAAAAAGATCATGTAGGAAAGACCTTGTTGAAAGCCAGGCGTGTTGGCGCCCAGGACTAAAACCGGCCGTGTCTTGCCAAATCCAATGACGCGGATGCCTGGCCAGATGTAGATGGTTCGCGTGATGCGGTAGCGACCGGAAGGCAGAAACAGAATGCCCTGGTTGGTGGTTTCCTGAACTTTATCGATGGCTGCCTGGAGAGCATCCGAATCGTCGGCAACACCGTCAGCGTGAACGGGGAATTTATCACGCGTAAGATAGACAGCTCTGGCATCGTCCAAACGATCCGTGTAATAGGAAGTGGCCAAAAGTGAGTTGCTCGGGATCAAGAGAACAGCCAGTGCGAAGAGCGCCTTCATTTGAGTACCCCCCGAGACATTTCTTGTAAGTCCTATGGTTATTTTCTTCCCAGAGAGCTTTCGCGAGCGGCGCGGAAACAGACGAGACCGGCAAATTTCCTAGCTCCCAGAATTCAGATGCAAAGTACAAACTTGCGACTCAATTGCTACTGACGCGCGTCGCCTTCTTGTTGCTTCTTACCTGGCTCCAAACGCATTTGCCGGTAAAGCTCCCGGAGTTTTGCCTTCATCTCCTTGTATTTCTGGTATTCCTGAAGCTCGCTCTTCGCGTCGGCGGTGCGGCCCATTTTCCGGTAAATGGTGCTCAGCCGATAATGCGTGACGTCATTGGTCGGGTCCAGCTTGACCGCAAGTTCCAATAGCGGAAGCGCCTTCTCCGTTTGATTCATGCTCATCAAGGCCTTTGCCATGCCGACGTTGGCGTCAGGGTCGTTTGGCTGGAGCTTTAATGCGCGCTCATAGTGTTCGGCTGCGGTCTTCTGGTCTCCTCCCAATGCAGCAAGATCCCCGAGGCGGCACTCGGACTTTTCGTCGAACGGGTTGACCACCAAGGCTGCTTCGTATTCCTTTTCAGCCTCCTCGCGCCCGTCCGGAATTGAGGAGCTATTGAGCATCTCCGCCAGTTCAAAGTGCAGGCCCAGGGTTTTCGGATCGATCTTCAGGGCTTCGCGGTAGTGCGCAATGGCTTCGTCTGACTTACTCTGCCTGGCCAGTTCGTGTGCCATCATCTGGTGCATCCGTGCGGAGTTAGGAGCCTCGACAGACAAGCTAAGCCTGGATTCGTCGGTCAGGTCCGAATAAATTCGGTACGCGGCGTAAGTAATTTCAACGTTTGTCGGGTCCAGTTCCTGCAGCGCATTGACTGTCGCGGCGGCTTTACCTAGCTCGCCGGTCGCGGAGTAGGTATCAATCAACTCCATGCCCGTATCAATTCGAATCTTTTGTTCCTTCACCTTGGGAAACGCTTTTTCCAGATCGCCGAGAGCGTGCATGGTGTCCCCAGTTCGCTTCTCCGCCATTCCCAGCAGCGCCTGAATTTTCCAAAGACCTGGCTGCAATTTCAGTGCGGCGCGGAGCGGCGGAATCGCGTCCGCGTACTCTCCCTGGAAGTACAACAGCACGCCAAGATTGCCCTGGGCATCCGCGTTCTTTGGGTCGAGCGCGACAATCGCCTTGAATTCAGCGGCCGCCTGATCCGGCTTGTTCTCGCTCAAATAAACCTGGGCTTGCTTCTTATGCGATTCAATTTGCTCCTGGCGGCTCGGGGAGGATTGGGAAAAGGAAGGGACAGCAAGAAGGAAGAAAGCGGCGCAGAACGCAACAAGAGATTCCATCGTCTTCATGCCGCTAGTATACGGTGGATGCAAAACATTTCGTTCGCTCGTTTTCCGCAGAAAAAAAGAGAGGACGGCGGGGTGTCACCGTCCTCTCTCGTCGTGTCAGCTGAGTTAGAAGGTTACCCGACCGCTCAGTTGAATCGTTCGTGAGGCATTCGAGACACCTGTGATGGAGCCTACGCCCGTGCTACTCACGTCGTTGTTCGGTAGTGAGAAGCTCGGATGGTTCAGGGCATTAATGAAGTCTCCCCGAATTGTGAGCCCAAAGCGTTCCTTGTAACGCCAAGTCTTTGCCAATGACAGGTTGATGTCAGATAGGTGTGGCCCGAAGAGCGTGTTTCTGCTTCCGGTCCCGAACGACCCGTTGCCCTGCTCGGCCGGGGTCTGAAAGGCTGTAGGGTTGAACCAGCAGTTCACCGTTCCTGCCGCGAAACCATTGGGGCAGGTGCCTGACTTGGCGGCGGATATGCCCGAGACGGGGTTGGCATATACACTGCCAGCCTGCGAATAGTCGTTAACGCCATTGTCCAACACCGTGAACGGAGTGCCACTCTGCCAGATAAACGTCCCGGCCAAGCGCCATCCGCCAAGCACAGCGTCAGCGATAGCATTGGTGTTCATAAAAGGCTTGCCGATGCCAAACGGCAGCTCGTATTGCGCGGTCCCTTTTACCGCCTGCGGGATGTCAAAGTTCGAGTTGCCGTAGTTAGAGGCGGGATCGTTTCCGCGTTGGTAAACCTGCTGCCCGGAGGTGCTGCCCCATCCAGCCGAGTCCTGGTCATCCAGCATGTGCGACCAGGCATAGTTGGCATCGAAGGTCAGCCCGTAGGAATAACGCTTCCGCACCGAAATTTGCAACGAATCGTAGTTGGAGATGCCGTTGAAGTTTGATCCGGAAAGGCTTCCAAACGCCGGATATGGACGCGCGCAAGTGCTGGGGTTCGCAGCGATGGATGCCGGTGTTGCCCCGTTACAGGCCGATACATCGTCTGCGTTCAGCAGGGCCGGGTTGGTGATTTGGTTCAGGTCGGTGAGATATTGCAGATTCATTCCGTGACTGCCGACGTAAGCAGCCGACACCACAAAGTCCTTCGCGAACTGATGCTCGGCAGAGAGCGTCCATTCCCAGATTTCTCCCGGCCTGAGGGCGTAGGGTTCGTAAGGTGGACTATAGACGGGATTGGTGACGTAGGACGCCGGATTCCTCGAGCCCTGAATGTAAGGCAGGGCGTTCGCCATCATCGCGGCGCTCGAGCTTAAATAGAGCGGGGTAGTGTTGCCCGTGCCGGCTATCCAGCCCGTGTCCCCCGCGGCGGCATTCGGGTCGCTGTTGCTGCCCTGGAAGGCAGCGCCGAAGCCCATTTGCCCACCGCCCTCACCACCATAGAGATCCATGCTGTAGTTATAGGCGAAGAACCCTATACCGCCTCGGATGGTCGTGTTGTTCTTGACCGACCAGGCAAAGCCTGCCCGTGGGAGGAAGATGTTCCAAACCGGCTTCTGCAAGGTCGTTCGGTTATCCTGACCGCCGAACCATATCGAGCCCGCAGTGCCCGCGAAGGGGCCAGTGCTATTGATGAGATTCTGGTCGAAATCGCCAAGGCGATTGTGTTCCTCGCTCATGCCCGTGTTCCCCGTCCAGCGCAAGCCGAGGTTGACGGTGAGATTGGGCTTGAGTTTCCAGTCGTCTTGAATGAAGGCTTGCGGGCTCTTCATCCGCATGCCTGTCAGAGACTGATTCTCCGCGGACCAGGCATTGAAGTTGCCAAGCAGGTAATCCGCGAAGCCCGAGCCCGCGGTTCCGGTATTCAGCGTTCCGTCGGCATTTACGCCTGCGGTGTATTGTCCGCTAAAACTGTAGTTGCCGGAGCTGTTGGCGCCCCAAGCCGTGGTGTTGCCCTCGCTCATCAACACCTCAATCCCGAACTTTAGAACGTGCTTGCCGCGGATCAGCGTCAGCACATCGGAGGGGTCAAACGAGTTCTCGATGTAAACGGCGTCCGTGGCGGGCTGCAAGGCGTTTACGGCGTCCGGGCCGCCGAATCCACAATAAGGGTTCGTGCAGCCGATGATGGGGAATTGGTTAAAATGGGTACCTTGCAGGCCAAATTCCGATGCGGGGTTCAACCCGATGGACTGGGAAAGGAACCAGTTGCCTTGCTTGGTATAACCAAATCTGAATTCGTTCACCATCGTCGGACTGATCGTCCACGTGTCGGTGACCTGCGTGTTGTAGCCGTCCACGTCCCCGCTACCGCAATCCAGCGGGCAGGTGAACAGGCCGTTGTCGACTCCGGGATTGTCTTTCTGGCTGATTGACCAGCTGATTCGGTTGTTCTCGCTCTGGACGTAGTCCAACCGCCCAAAATAGCGGTGAACCGGGGCGGGATTGATATGCGAGAGGAAGAGGTTATTCGTACATTCGTTCTGGTACGGAGCGGGCGCGCATGTTCCTACTCCTTGCGGTGCGGTGGGCCAGCCATACTTAGAAGCCATAATGGCCGCCGACACGGGGTCGATCCGGCTGGGCGCGCCGCCGCAGTTGGTGCCGTTCGGAATCATATTGAGGCCGCCGCATTCGCTGGCGAAAGAGGCGCGAGTAAGGGTTGCGCCCGAACCGGTTGTGGTGAGCGGGTCATAGATGGGGTACATGCCGGTGAAATCGCCCTTCAACATGGCGGCCGTGGGAACGGTAACGTAGCCGCTCGACGCGCTGTTATTGATGATCCTGTCAACGTCGAAAAAGAAGAATAATTTCTTCTTGATAATGGGCCCGCCGACGGAGCCACCATACTGGTCGTATCGCAAATACGGCACTTGAAATGCCGGGTTAGGAATTTCCGGACCGCTGGGGTTCAGGGGGTTTGTAATCGTGGGAGGCGCCTGACCATTGAAATAGCCCTTGGCGTTTAGGACGTTGTTCGAGAAATACTCATAACCGGACCCATGCCACTCGTTGGTTCCACCCTTGCTGATCTGGTTGAATACGACGCCGCCCATGCCGTATTGCGCCGAGAAGGAAGAGGTGTTGATCTGAACCTCCGCGATAGTGTCCATGATCTCATCGTCGTTGTTGTAGCTCGCCGGCAATATGGTGCTGGCCCCGTCCTGAAGGAAGTTGCTGAAGTTCGGCAGGTTGCCGTTGATGGAAACCGCGTCGCCGGCATTCCAAGCGCCCCCTCCCAGCGAGTTCCGCCCGTTTGTAGTGCCTCCAGCGCCCGGTAGATAAATGTTGAGAGCAGCCCAGTCGGCGCCGGTGATCCCGCCCCCCGCCTGGGGCAGTTCTATCAGCTTTTGGGAATCAAAAGTGTGAGCCTGCTGGCCGCTTTCGGTCTCCAGGAGCGGCGCGCTCTCCGCGGTGACGCGCACCTCTTCCGTCATCGCGCCAACTTGCAGGGTGGCGTCTTCGGTTATGGTATCTATCTGGAGTGTAATCGGGCCAATCAACACTTTCTTGAAGCCCGCCTTCTCGAAGGTAATATTGTATTTTCCGGCAATCGTCGAGATGGAATCGTAGAATCCGTCGCCATTGGTGACGAGCACCGTCATCACTTCCGTATTAATATTCTCCAGCGTGACGGTTGCGCCCGCCACAACAGCGCCGGACGCGTCCCTCACCGTGCCGCGAATCTCACCCGTATTTCTATTCTGAGCAGAAGAAAAGCCAGCCGCGAATGCCAAGAAGCATATCGCAACCATTAATCGAACTGCTGTCTTCATTGAAATCCTCCAAGTAGCGATCAAAAGACTTCGCCGAGCTTTGAACATCTAATACGACCCTCGACTCGGAAAACCGTTTCGCCACACCTGTTAAGCCGAAAGCTACATCCCACTGCATGGACCGGGCCGGGATTCCTGGTCCGGCACAGTCATTAGGCAAACGGTTGTCTGAATTAACCCCTACTACGAAAATACTAACTTGGCGCAATTACAGACCCTTTATTAGTGCTTGTCAAGCGGAAAATGCGATTAAACTCATTTAGTCAATCGATTGTCTAAATGTAGGGCCAGTACCGGCTTTTTTGGGCGGCGCGCAGTTTTTGCTTGCTGCCCGGCTTTCATTGCGCTAGGGTGACTGTGAACAATCGTTTGTCTGGAGCCTTCTGTCCAATCGCTCACCTCAAGTGCTCCGCCTCTTTGCTTCTGATAAGGAGAAACACATGCCTTACAGCACGCGCAGGCAGTTTTTGAAACTTGCCGCCGCCGCTTCCGTGGCAGCGAGTTACGCCCGTTCTCTCTGGGGTAGTCCACCATCGCGAGTGCAGGGTTGGGTCACTTCGAACGACCGGAGAATGCAGGAAATGGAACTCACAGGATGGCGGCCCATCCCCAAGTCGGCTGTGGCTGGAATCCACATCGATGCGAGCAAGCGATTCCAGGAGATTCTTGGATTTGGTGGCGCTTTCACAGATGCGTCCTGCTATCTGTTTGCGCAGTTGGCCGCGGAAAAACGGCACGCGCTCCTCGGCGAGCTTTACGGGCGGGATGGCCTGCGGCTGTCAGTTGGACGCACGTGCATCGGATCGAGCGATTACTCCCGCTTTGCTTATAGCTTTGACGAAAGTCCGGATCCCGACCCGGAATTGCAGCGCTTCACCATCGAGCATGACCGCGAATGCATTTTGCCGGTGCTGCTGGAGACGCAGAAGCTGAATCCGGATTTGTACCTGTTCTCTTGCCCCTGGAGCCCCCCCAGTTGGATGAAGGCCAACGACTCCATGCTGGGCGGTTCGATGCGCAAGAAATATCTCGCCTCTTACGCGCAGTACTTCGTCAAGTTTCTCCAGGCTTATGCGAAGGAGGGCGTGAAGATCCGCGCGGTTACCGTGCAAAACGAAGTCGATACGGATCAGGATGGAAAGATGCCCGCGGCTCTTTGGGGGCAGGAATACGAGATTGAGTTTGTAAAGAAATATCTGGGTCCCGCGTTCGACCAAGCCTCGCTGGACACCAAGATATGGATACTGGATCACAACTACAATTTGTGGGGCCGGGTATTAGACGAACTGAGCGATCCGGACTTCAACAAGTACGTGGAGGGGGTCGCGTGGCATGCGTATGGAGGGACACCGGACGCCATGACACGCGTCCACGACGCGTATCCCGCCAAGAGCGCTTACTGGACGGAGGGAGGGCCCACCTACAACAGTCCGGATTACGCAACGGATTGGGCCAAGTGGTCGCACACCTTCGTGGGTATTTTGCATAATTGGGCGCAATGTATCGTGTCGTGGAACCTGCTCCTGGACGAAGTGGGGCGGCCAAACATCGGTCCCGCCTCCTGTGGCGGAGTGCTGACCGTGAATTCGCAAACGCACGAGATCACGCGCAGCGGGCAATACTGGGCGTTCGCGCACTATTCCAAGTTCGTACAGCGAGGCGCGCGGGTCATTGCTTCGGAGTCCACTTTCGACGGCATTGACCACGTGGCATTCGAGAATCCCGATGGTACCCACGTGCTGGTCATTACAAACCCAGGTGGAGAACAAAAAGTAATGTGCCAGTCAGAGAAGCAAGCGCTGGATCTAACCCTCGAGCCGGGATCTATTACCACGCTCCACTGGTAATCTTCTTTGCTCAGGCAAGATCTTGCGCCGCCAGTTGCATCGCAAAGTGGATTCCAGTTGCGTGTTGGCTGGACCTACTTGGATCATTCTTTAGTCGGTCGCAGTCCTTGAACGGCAAAGAGCAGGAGCGAAAAGCGAGATCGATGAAGTTAAAATTCGCGTTTTATTTGTTAACCGCAGTGTTGGTGTTCACTCCTCTTTCGCTGAACGCCCAGAAATCCAAGGCGCAACTCTGGCTAACCACCGCCGACAGGACCGCCTTGTTCCAAAAGCAAAATCACGCGTTCCGCTTTTCCACCGCGGCGGAACCGCATCCACCGATTGAGATCAGCGACACACAGACCTTTCAGACTATGGATGGTTTCGGATTCGCCTTGACCTGGGGAAGTGCCCAACATCTTTATCACATGGTTCCAGCGAAGCGGAACGCTCTGTTGAAAGAGCTGTTCGCGACCAGCGGCAAAGGTATCGGTATCAGTTACCTCCGCGTGAGCATTGGGGCATCGGATCTGAATGAGTACGTTTATTCCTATGATGACGTGCCCGTTGGTCAGAACGACCCCGCATTGGGAAAGTTCAGCCTGGAAGAGGATCGCAAGTACGTCATACCCATTCTAAAAGCCATCCTGAAAATCAATCCGGATATCAAGATCCTCGGCTCACCTTGGTCGGCGCCCGCTTGGATGAAAACCAACGAAAGCGTCAAAGGTGGAAATCTGAAGCCCGAGTACTACGAGGCTTACGCACAATACTTTGTCAGATACATCCAGGGCATGAAGGCGGAGGGCATTCCGATCGACGCCATCACCATCCAGAATGAGCCATTGAATGAAAAGAACACCCCGAGCATGCAAGTTCTGGCTCCCGATGAGGCAATCTTTATCAAGGATCATCTCGGCCCTGCTTTCAGGTCCGCGGGAATTTCAACCAAGATCCTTCTGTATGACCATAATTGTGACCTCCCCGAATATCCCTTGTCGATTCTGAAAGACCCGCAGGCCAATCCGTTTGTGGATGGCACGGCGTTTCATTTATACGGGGGAGACATCAGCGCTATGTCCGCAGTCCACGACGATTACCCCAGCAAGAATCTGTATTTCACGGAGTATATGGCCGTCGAACACAGCGACACGCCAACTTTGTTGATTGCCAAGCACGTTTCAGGAACGGTGATCGGGGCTGTGCGAAATTGGAGCCGCAATGTCTTGCTGTGGAACCTGGCGGCTGATTCGAAGTTCGAGCCTCATACGGACAATGGCGGATGCCCGATCTGTCAGGGCGCGCTAACCATCGACCAGAGCACAGTTACGCGAAATCTGGCTTATTACACCATCGCTCATTTCTCAAAATTCGTGCGGCCCGGTTCCGTGCGCATTGGCTCCGATTCGACAGAAACCCTTCCGTGCGTGGCGTTCCAAGTTAAGGGGCAGCGGATCGTTTTGGTGGTGGCGAACACAGCGGGGTCGCTGCAAACTTTTAATGTGCGCTATCATGACAAACTATTTACCGCAACATTGCCGGGCGGCGCGGTGGGTACGTTTGTCTGGTAGACATGGCCAGGGCCATGGCGGGACACATGAAGAGAATCCTTGACGACTGTTGAGGAGCATGACCTTGAATTACCCATGAGGTTTCACAAAAAGGAGCGTCTTTGCGTTAGGATGAGTTCCTACCGGGAACCCGCGGGATGCAAACGCGATTGTGTTTGTACTCCGTACACGGCGAATACCCTGTAACGGCTTGGAGCCACCTTCAGGGCACGTCTACCTGGTTAAGGTGGAAGCGTGAAGAGAGCGCAAAAGACGAATAAGCACGTGAAGAAAAAATCGAAAGAACCAAGTGGCCTGAAGAAACTAGCTGCACATTTGGGACTCAATCCGGCTACAGTGTCGGTCGTTCTAAACGACGTCCCCGGGCGTTCCATTCCACAAGCAACACGGGATCGCATCAAGGCTGCCGCTAAGAAGCTCAACTACCAGCCAAGCCTCCTGGCTCGTTCGCTACGCAGTCGACGCACCTTCACCATCGGAATTCTGGTTCCCGAATTGGGTGATGGTTACCACACTCAGGTCATGAGCGGGATTGGCGACCACTTGATGGAAGCGGGCTATTTCTATTTCACTGCGCACCACCGGCACCGCAAGAATCTGATCGAAGAGTACAGCCAAATGCTCCTGGGGCGCGGCGCGGAAGCTCTCATTGCCATTGATACCGCGCTGGAACACGATTTCTCTGTTCCCGTGGTCGCGCTTGCCGGTCATCGGCCGATCAACGGCGTCACCAATGTTGTGCTTGACCATCGCTTTGCCGCTGAACTTACTCTCTCCCATCTCCATTCCTTGGGTCACCGCCGCATCGCTTTCATCCGCGGTCAACCGTTCAGTTCGGACTCTGGGGAACGCTGGACCAGCATCCTTGCGGTCGCCCGTGAAATCGGCATCACGATTAGACCCGAGCTGGTCGTGCAGTTGGATCGTGATATCTCCTCTCCCGAGCTTGGCTATCCCGCCATTCAGCAATTGCTCTCTGGCGGACAACGCTTTACTGCGCTCGTCGCCTTTAACGATATGTCCGCCATTGGCGCTATCCGGGCGTTGCATGACCTTGGATTAAATGTGCCACGGGATGTCTCCGTAATCGGTTTCGACGATATCAAGATTTCAGCGTTCAACAATCCAAGCCTCACCACGATTCGCCAACCCCTTACGAATATGGGCAGGATTGCTGCACAGTGCCTCTTGAACCGCTTGAACGGCTCGGAACCATTCCGAAAGCAGATTACTGTCGAACCAGAACTGATGGTGCGTGAATCGACATGCGCGCTGGACAAGAACGACCGCGAGTCCAACCGCAAGAAGAAGCTGGTTGTGCCGGGCACTGCCAACGTCTTCCCGGCAATGGATTGAGGCTATGTGCGGGTATCCCGCGCAGACAGCACACCCGAGAATCTCTTGGCCTTTGAGAGGCTCGCAGGTATCCGTCAGTTTCTGTGTTGTTTGCGGAATCCAGACCGATTCCGATGACGCATAGACGCATCGGCCTATTTCGGAAAGTTCATGTGGCGCATGAGATCTTGGAAGCGCGGATCAGAACGAAGGGGGTCCCACGCAGGGAGCATTTTCAATTGCACCATTTGCCAGTCGTGCCGCTGGTAAGATTTTTCCAGCCAGGCAACTGCCTCCCTTGCGTTGCCAAGACGAGCATAAACCACCGCGATCTCATAGGGGGAGTTCCGCCGTCTAGCTTTCGACAGTCGCCACTCCCAGTAACCTCTGGAGCCTGATTGTTGATAAGTGCGTTCTAAGCTTGCTCGCTCCTCCTGAGGAGCTCTTTGCAAGGTCATCGCTCTCTTGAGTTCTCGGATGGCTTCTTCGTACATCTGCTTTTCCTCGAAAATGCCGCTGAGGAAAATATGCGCTCTGGAATCGCTTGGTTCCAGTTCGGCAGTGCGTCGCAATTGCGCGATAGCCTGGTCATTCTGGCGGGCTTCAGAGTAGATGCTGCCCAAGGCGAGATTGGCGGATACAGAAAGGGGATCGCGGTCAACGGCCTTCTGTGCCTGAGTGAGCGCCTCAGAGTGGCGGCCCATGGCGGACAAAAACCAGGCATACTCGAAACGCGCCTCGACCAGGTTTGGGTCAAGCGCAAGGGCACTTTGAAATTCCCGGTCTGCCTCCTCCCAGTCCCAGCGGTAGTAGAACGCGCTTGCAGCCAGGGCGTAACGCACCTCGGGATCTGCGTCATCAACGGCCAGGGCCGTTTTCAGTGCTGCGTTGAACTGCGGGAGCGCCTCCTGGGCGGGCACACCACCCTCAATCCAGAGCCAGCCGTAGGAAGTCGCAAGCCCCGCATAGGGGGGCGCCCAACCCGGATCTGCCGCGATCGCCTTCTGGAAGTATTCAATTGCCGTTCGAAAGTCCCCGGGCGTCCATTTGTAATAGTGGTATCGGCCTTTTAGGTAGAATTCGTAGGCCTCGGGTTTAACCGTGCGCACCGTGGCCAAGCGGGTAGCCTCAGCCGGAGAAAGCGCGACCTTAATTTCTCGTGCCACCGCCTGCGCCACTTCATCCTGCAACGAGATCACATCGCGGAAGTCGCGCTCGTAGGTCTCCGCCCATAAATGGCGATCTGTGCTCGCGTGCAGCAAGTTCACCGTGACCCGCACCCGGTTGCCTGAGCGCAGTACGGTACCTTCCACCAACGCGTCCACATTCAGCTCATTGGCAATCTCCGGCAGCGGCTTCCTCGTGCCCTTGTAGCGCATGACCGAGGTTCGCGATATCACACGCAGCGCGCCGATCTTCCCCAGGTCGGTTATGAGTTCCTCTGTCATGCCATCGGCGAAATATTCCTGCTCCGGGTCGTGAGAGAGATTTTCAAGTGGCAGCACGGCGATGGATGAGATTTTTGGAACCGGCGCAGTGCGCGGCAGCAAGCGGTCGCGCAGATGGAAAACATTCAGCCCGATCAGTATGGCCATTAGTGCGATTACGAGGCCGCCCATTGCACCGGCGATCCATCGCTTTGGCAGGTGCGAACGGCGGGCCTCCACCTCTCCATTTGCCTCTGAAGTGTGATTGTGGGAGAGAGTTTCTACGGGGGCGATGAAGCGGTAGCCGTGGCGGGGCAGTGTTTCGATGAAGCGGGGCGTCGCCGCGTCGTCCCCCAAGGCCTCGCGGAGTCTTTTGATGGAACTGTTTACGCTGTGCTCGAAATCGATGAAGGTATCTTGCGGCCAGAGCTTCTCGCGGATCTCTTCGCGAGTCACTAACTCGCCCGGGCGCTCCAGCAGCATGGCCAGGACCTGGAAGGGCTGACCGTGCAGTTTTACCTTCAGTCCTTGCTTGCGTAGTTCTCCAGCGCGAAGGTCAACTTCAAAGACACTGAAATGTACCCGGCGAGGACAACCGTCATTGTCACTCATGGGGGTGGTTACACCCTCGTTGGGGGAAGTCTACCACTCCACGAATTCCCCGGAAAGACAATCCTCCAAATGTACTTGATAGGAAAAGTTGCGTCTTCTCAGTGAGTTAGCCTTGTACAAACATTTCACCTCGCTGCCGCTGTCCGTGCATTGACGTTCGCGCGAGACCCGAGCACTGTGATTCAAAAGAGTGACGCGCGTTGGGTGAGGCCATTCCCGGAACCGCACTGCGGCCGGTGACAAGAACCTGACGCTCATGAGGCCTCACCCAACCGGTCACAGTAGCGCACGCTCGCCCTCAGTTGTGCGACAGGTTCCCGGGGAGAACCAAGAGCGCAGTCCTCGGGAGGAGCGAGGCAGAAGTCCGCTTCGGGGAAGTGAGGCGCTCTTTCTATGAAGAATTATTTCGAGGTCCACGAGAGAACAGACTGCGCGAAATGCCGGTACTCATGCCGGATTCCGCTCAGTAGTCAACTGACCTGCAAACATCCGTTGGCGCAGGTTCAACGCAATGTCGACGCAGCAACGCAGGGCCAACCTTATTGGCCCGTGTCGTTCGATCCCAAATTCCTCACGTCCTGCCCCTGCCACGGTTTTCGGGAGATGGCCGCCTAAGAGTGAGGTGGAATGATTGGCGCGACGACGAGTTCTCCGGCAAACGGGCGATGCATCTCGCAGGCACGCCCACTAACTAAGAGATCGTACCTGGGGAAAATCAATGACGCGGATTTCAGTGGATGTTTGGGCCACAGATTTTTGATCGTTCAGGAGGAACTCGATGCGCAGATTATTCACGATTGTATGTTCGGTGGCGCTGCTGCTTCTCGGCAGCGCGCATGGGGCTAGGGCTCAAGGAACCCAATTCTATGATCTCGGACACTACCAGGGTGGAACCTGGGCTGAGGCATGGGGCATCAATAAGGCGGGCGTCGTGGTAGGAACTGGTGACATCCCCAGCGGCTATGTCCGACCGATCGGGGTTCCGCTATTCGGCCCGAATGCCGGGCAGTGGTTCGACCTCGGTACCTTGGGCGGGGATAGAACGGATTCCGTGATGTGCATGGCGATTGCCGACACGGGAATGATCGTGGGGCACGCCGCAATCGCTGACAACGAAACCATTCACGCTTTTGCGTGGACGGCTGCGACCGGCAAGGTGGATCTCGGCACGCTCCAGGATATTGGTTATCCCGGTTACACCTACAGCTTGGCATGGGGCACCAACAAATCCGGAACTTTGATCGTCGGCTGGAACTCCAACGGCCTCGACAGCAGCAATCTCGTTAACGGCACGGCTGCGGACGCGCTGCCCGTCGTGTGGACCCCGAAAGTGACTTGGGATTCCGGCCAGTGGAAAACGAGGTGGCAAATTCATCAGCTGGACACCAGAGGGTTTCACAACTTTCACTTCTGGACGGCGATGGTTCCGAATGACAACGGTCAGATTATCGGCGTGGCCACGGCCGCCGATGGGACATTAATCGGCGTTGTTTGGAATCCTGTGGAAGGAGGTAAGGAGTGGGAAATCCAGAAAATCCCCGCCGCTCAGGGATATTCCAGCGTCTGGCCGTCCGACATCAATAATGAAGGTGGGATTGTCGGAGATGTCCTTAACGGAAATGGCTTTCCGTATTCCTGGACGGATGAATTTCCCGCCTATTGGAAACCGTCCGATCGTTCAGTATCGCACCTCAGCGTGACCATTCTTCCCACCCTCGGAGGTTATCTCTCGGGACTGGGCGACGCAGAGGGAATCAACGATGTCGGCGACATTGTGGGTGGAAGCACCGATGCCGATGGGAATTATTATGCGTCGGCTTGGCGCATCAGGGATCTCGACGATGTCCCGAGGCTTCTTCCCAGTCCACGCCGCAGCGGCAGTTGGAGTTGGGCGAATAGGGTGAATGATTACGGCATTGCCGTGGGTTCGTATG
>Ga0209517_10005308_pt1 | contig 16456 bp, 18 predicted proteins | sample PeaSoiMetSII2010_FD_187695 | JGI IMG/M metagenome (GOLD analysis project Ga0209517, IMG submission 187695) | Peat soil microbial communities from Weissenstadt, Germany - SII-2010 (SPAdes) (version 2) | ecosystem: Environmental > Terrestrial > Soil > Wetlands > Peat | place: Germany...
GCGAGAGATACGCCCGGACCGCCGCGGGAATAGGAGGTGTAGGCGACAGCATATTGCTCGAGCTCCGGCATGTAGGTGATTCGGGGATCCTCGATGCCCCACAATTCTTCGGGGAACTTCTCCGGTTCGGGCAAGAGCGTGGGCTTGTCATCGATGTGCCACTGATCGACGCCGTTTGCCGAGCGCGCTGCGCACAAGTGAGAGAGGCCGCGGCGATCTTCCACGCGGCAGAGGAGAAGAGTGGACCCATCGGACAAAAGTGTCGCGCCAGAATTGAAAACACTATTCATGGAATAGGGCCAGTCTTTTGCAGTCAGGATCGGATTCGCGGGGTGCCGGGTAAACAAGGGGTGGTGTTGGTTCATTATCTCTCTCAGGAACAATTTGACAGCGAGTGCCAGGCCGTTATGGCGGAGCAGGCCCGGCAAAAAAGGATGGCCCGTCGGTCAGGGCTTACTATCGGTGGTATCCGCTTCCTCCAGCTTGCGCATTTCCAGAAGCGCCATCAGGAAGGACAACGTCGATTCCGCGCCCTGGTTCTCATTGGCGCGGTCGGGATGCAGGCCGTCGCGGCACCCGCCGGTGCTGGGATCGTAGAGGGCCACTTGCAAATCGTTGTCGCCGAGAAACCAATTGAAAGCGGTCCACGCGTCTTTGCGCCAGCGGCTCTTCCCGGTTGCGCGATAGGCTTGCAGGAAAGCGGATACGGCGGCGCAGGCTTCGACGGGTTGCTGGTCGAAGCGAGCTTTTTCCGTTTTCTTCGAGTAGAAGCCGTGAGACCCGATGGGAACGAAGTGGCCTTTTATTTCGCAACGCTGAACCGTCGCCAGCCATTCGAGCGCTTCAAGTCCGGCTGAAACCATAGCCTCGTTGGCACCGCGCCTTCCCGCGCGTATGAGCGCCTGCGGCAGGCGAGCGTTCGAGTACGAGAGCACATTTTCAAACCATTTCCAGTCGCCAAGAGAGTGCGCGCGGTAGGAATCCAGCAGGCGATTGGCGAGCGCGTCCGCGGCATTCAGCGCAGCACGATCGCCGGGGAACGATTCGAGATATTCCAGGAGGCCGAGCAGAGCGAAGGCGCACGCACGGGGACTCTTGAACTCGACGGCGGCGGGTACGGCCAACTCAAACAAACGCCCGGCGGCGCCGCGGAGGCCGGCATCCTTGGTACGGCCAAGCACGGTGCCCAATCCCCACAAGGCGCGCCCGTGGCTGTCTTCGGAGCCTTCTGCCTCCTGCCAATGGCGTTCATAGCTCAGGCAATTTCGGAACCTCTTGGTTGTGGGATCGAATGCCAGCCACAAAAAGGCAAGATAGCGCGAGGCAAGATCGAGGGTGGCCGTTGGAGTGATGCCGGCAAATTCTTCCAGGAGAATCGCGACGATGAGCGCGCGGGCGTTGTCATCGGTTGTGTAACCTTCCGGGTAATTCGGAATCACGAAAACGGCGTGCTCGATGATTCCCGTGTGGTCTGTCATGCGCTGCAAGTGATCGAGTTTTACCGCAGGCAGGCGGTCGAGAACCTTTTCGGTGTTCTGGGCGGAAAAAGTCGCGCGGGGATTGCGCAAGCGCTCGTTGTAGACACGCTCGAAGCTGCCCATGTACTGCTGGGCCACGCGGTTCCAAACCATGTCTCGCGTATAGAGGTAGGCGCGTTTCCGCATTGCATGCCTCGCTGTGCCATTGTCCAGCAGTTCGATCGTTTGCGCGGCCAGGGCCTGCGGATCATCGAAGGGCACCAGCACGCCGCGTCCCTCGTCCAGCAATTCCGTGGCATGCAGATACGGGGTGGAGATGATCGCTTTTCCCGCGCTCAACGCGTACGCGAGCGTCCCGGAAACAACTTGCCCCTTGTGTTTATATGGCGTGATGTAAATGTCCGCAGCGCCGATCACCTCGACCAATTCCGCTGGGCTCACGAAGCGATTGCGAAAGATTACGTTGGCTTCCACGCCGAGATCTCTGGCGAGTTTCTGCAAGTATTGCCTGTATATGTCGCCCTCATGCCGGAGAATATGAGGGTGGGTGACACCCGAAATCATGTAAACAACATTGGGATGCTGCGACAGGATAGCCGGCAGCGCCTTGATGACGTTTTCGATGCCCTTGTTCGGCGAGAGCAATCCAAAGGTGAGCAGAACTTCTTTTCCCTCGGTTCCAAAGGCATCCTTGTAGAAACTTGGGTCCGTGAAGGCCAAATCCGGAATGCCGTGCGGGATCAGATCAATCTTGGAAATTGGCACATGGAAGACTTCCTGCAGGATTTCCGCGGACTGGCGGCTCATCACGATCAAGCGGTCCGATAGCGCGGCAATTTCCTCCATGACGATGCGCTGATCGAAATTGGGCTCGCGCAGCACCGTATGAAGGGTAGTAACGATCGGCATCTGAAGGCGACGCAGGAGTTCCAGGATGTGCGCGCCCGCTGGTCCGCCGAAAATCCCGTATTCGTGCTGCATGCAAACCAGATCAATGTTGCTGAAATTGAGGAAATCCGCGGCCTGCCGATACGATGCCAACTCATCCTGGGAAAGCTCGAAGCGAATGCGCGCGGGGTAGCTGTAGCCTTCTTCTGTATCGTTGACGGGCAAGGCTAGCAGCTCCGTGGCCCCGTATTCCGCGTGAATAGCGTCGCACAAATCCGTTGTAAACGTGGCGATGCCGCAGCGCCGGGGCAGGTAGTTGCCGATGACAGCAATCCTGCTTGGCAGGATGGGCCGTGGATGAATCGGCCACAGCGGAACAACTCTTTCTTCGACAATTGGCGGGGCCGGTGCCGGATCTAGGCTAACCACTTCTTCGGGGGCGGAAAAGGCAATCTCCGTGTGAGCGTAGAGAACCTCGACAAGTGCCGGGTCTTTTCCTTCAGAACTTATTTTTGGCAGTTTCATTCGATTCCTATCTTTTTGACCAGCCCGTCTGTTTCCGCAAAACAACGAGCTTGCAGTGCAGCGTTGGGCTGAAGTCGTGGCCCGAGCTAGCGCGTGAGACAAAAGCGATCGAAGGGAGAAGGGTTTAGTACGATCCTCCCATACCTCCGCCATAGCCTCCCGCACCGGCCGCAACCGTCTTTTCTTCTCCTTTAACGTCGGCGATCAGGACTTCGGTGGTCAGCATCAACGAGACGATCGACGCAGCGTTCTGGAGTGCGAGACGAGTGACCTTCGCTGGATCAATCACACCGGCCTTGACCATGTCGCCGAACTCACCGGTCTCCGCGTCGAAGCCAAAGTTTTCGTCTTTTGATTCGCGCACGCGTCCTACAACCAACGCGCCTTCGTGCCCGGCGTTTTGGGCGATTTGGCGCATGGGTTCTTCGAGCGCACGCTTTACGATGTTCACCCCGATAGCTTCATCGTCGTGGAGCTTGAGCTTCTCCAGAGCCGGCAAGCAGCGCAGAAGGACCACACCGCCGCCGGGGACTATGCCTTCTTCAACTGCGGCACGGGTAGCATGCATGGCGTCTTCGACGCGAGCCTTTTTCTCTTTTAACTCGGTTTCGGTTGCCGCACCCACTTTGATGATCGCGACGCCGCCAACGAGCTTGGCGAGACGCTCCTGAAGCTTTTCTTTATCGTAGTCCGATGTAGTCTCTTCGATCTGCATACGGAGTTGCTTGATTCGGCCTTCGATCTCGCTGGTCTTGCCAGCACCCGAGACGATCGTGGTGTTGTCCTTGTCTATGGTCACTTTCTTGGCGCTGCCTAGCTCTTCTATTTTCACGTTCTCGAGCTTGATGCCGAGATCTTCAGTAATGGCCTTCCCACCAGTGAGAATGGCAATGTCCTCGAGCATGGCCTTGCGGCGATCGCCGAAGCCAGGGGCTTTCACTGCAGCGCACTGCAGGGTACCGCGGAGTTTATTCACAACTAAAGTTGCCAGGGCTTCGCCTTCGATGTCCTCAGAAATGATCAGCAGCGGCTTGCTCATTTTGGCCGTCTGTTCGAGTAAGGGAAGCAGGTCTTTCATCGAGCTGATCTTCTTTTCGTGGATCAGGATGCGCACGTCTTCCAGGATGCATTCCATGCGTTCCGGGTCAGTGACGAAATATGGTGAAAGGTAGCCGCGGTCGAATTGCATGCCCTCGACGATTTCAAGGGTTGTGTCCATCGTTTTGGATTCCTCGACGGTGATGACGCCGTCCTTACCGACCTTTTTCATGGCCTCAGCAATGATGCTGCCTACTTGCTTGTCGGTGTTGGCACTGATGGAGCCCACTTGTGCGATCATGTCGCCCTTCACTTCGCGTGAGAGCCTCTTGATCTGTTCCACGGCGACCTCGACGGCCTTATCAATGCCGCGCTTGAGCGCCATGGGGTTCGCGCCTGCGGCAACCGTTCGTACACCCTCACGGAAGATTGCTTGGGCCAGCACGGTCGCGGTGGTGGTGCCGTCGCCAGCCACATCCGAGGTCTTGGACGCAACCTCACGCACCATCTGTGCACCCATGTTCTCGAGCGGGTCCTTCAGCTCGATCTCCTTCGCCACCGTCACGCCGTCTTTTGTGATGATGGGTGCCCCGTACTTCTTCTCGATCACCGCATTGCGCCCCTTCGGGCCGAGCGTGATTTTTACCGCGTCAGCCAGAATGTTGACGCCACGCAAAATCGCCTGACGTGAATTCTCACCAGTTACAATTTGTTTTGCCATGAGACTCCACCCTCCCGGGTGTTTGACCGCTTCTACCCTTTCCGAATTCTTCGGTTCGGGTGAAATCTACTTCTTGCCAGATGCTGCTTTAGCAATTCCGCTAACTTTCACCAGGATCTCGTCCTCACGGAGGATCAGGTACTCCTGGTCGTCGATCTTGATGTCGTTGCCTGTGTATTTGCCGAACAGGATGCGGTCACCTGCCTTCACGTCGAGTGGCACGCGATGGCCTTTTTCTATTTTGCCGGCACCAACGGCGATGACTTCGCCCTCGTGCGGCTTTTCTTTTGCCGTATCGGGGATAATGATCCCGCCCTTCGCGGTTTCCTTCTCTTCCAGCCTGCGTACGAGTACGCGGTCATGCAGGGGAGTGATATTCACAGTCATTTCTTTGACCTCCATCCAATCCATTTGAAAAACTAAAACAGTCAACTCTTTGTGGCCCTAGGCCAACACTACGGATGAAACATTTTCTGGTTCTTCTGCCGCAGGGTTTCGAGGTCATCCGCTTCCTTTTTTCGCAGATTGGCTTCCTTCTCCGGGCGCTCCTGCTCTTCCAGTTTCACAGCTTCCGCAATGGCCATTTCAGCTTCTGCGTTGACCCGCTTGGAGTAGATGACGAGTCCGAAACGATCGGTGAACGAGGCACGGACTAGAGCGAACAAATATTGTGAATCTTCCCACGACGCGAGAGGCCCTTGCTTCATGTTATATAGCGCGTTCATGACGGGATCGATTTCCGACTCAACACTCGTCGCCGGGCCGTACTTTGCCGAAATGGACTTCACCATGTCCTCCGCCGTGAGCCCTTCGGTGGAAGCATGCTCGTAAGTCACGGAAATCTTGTAGAGGTCGCCGTTAGAGAAAGAAAAGAGAATTTGTTCAACGCTGTCAGGCCGGGAGGAGGTCCCGGGAGAGATCGGCGGCCACCAAGTAAGCTCCTGAGTCAACATTGGTCGAGTGTGAATCGTCTTCACATCCGCCAACTTCTGATCGCTAAGCTTCAAAACGTTAGCCAGACTCGTGCCAAGCGAAAAACCCCGGTACCTTGACAAATCCTGTGCGCCGAGCATTGGGGCGATTAGCAGCAAAGCACCAAGGCAAAAAATCAAACTGCGGATCGTCTTCATTTTCATATCTCCATAAATTCCCAAGAACTTGAAACCGCATGCACCGGTCGCCTGTGACGCTGGCCCACGATTGCGTGCCGCGACTTTCAGGATTGCAGAGCGTAAACCTTTCGGCCGTTTGCGAAACCCGCAAGAATTGTGAGAAGCACTGCGCAAATCGCAGCAAACAGCGTTGTAACGATAGTTCCGCTGTAGCCCGCGGCGTGCATCATTCCGCCTCCCACCGCTCCCCCGATCCCCATAACTACGTCCACGACGGACCGCAGGCATAACCGTGAAGATCTCTTCCCACTCCCCAGCCAACGAGCACGCCGATGAAAATCCATGCGAGTAAATACATTTGTTCCTTTTTGCCCGGTCGATTTGCAGACATTGGGACAGCCGGGGCTTGCGCCAATAACGAAATGACGTTCAACTCTTATGCGGCTGCGGCAGCGATCTTGTGATAGGTAGAATTGAGAACTTCGTAGGTGTCAACCTTGGGAGTTCCTTCGATTACCGCTGCGAGCATCTTCAGAACAACTGGAAAGGCTCTCCGGCTGTAGGATTCGGCGCTTGATGCTTTGTCCCACAGGCTGATGGAGGTGACAGCGTCTTCGCTGGGTGCAAAAAAGGTGAGTTCGTCCTGGAATCCGTCTTGCTTTCGGAGCATGGGTATGACTTCTTGCTCCATCATGAGGCTAAATTCTGAAATGCTGTCGGGCTTTAGAAGTGTGGTTACTTTGCGAACAAACATGGGGCTCACCCTGGTTTCTTGGCCAAGGGAGTGATTCAGGGTACCGCTCGCGGTCTCGAAGACCTGAGGCACCCTTGATCCGTTCTTATACTACTTGAGTTTACTCACTTTGTCAAGTATTATCTCATATCTTTTACAATACTTAACTATGTCAGTAAACCCACAGCTCATCCACAGGCGTCGCCTCGGATCACCCGGGAGCGGCTGGATACATTGGCTCCAGCCGCCTTGCTCAACTTGTAAGGGAAGCATGTTTCCCGGGATCCAGATGAGCAGGACGGCGAGATGACGGATACCGGCCGACCCGCCCAGACCGGCCGATATCGCTCTGTCTCGCCGTCCAGGTCGAATCTTAGTGAGTATTAAGGATTAGCGCTGTTCACTTCTGCACAGTCTTGCGGAGATCTTCTTGGTAGTGTAGTTGTGGCGTGGAAGGTCCCCACCCAGACGGAGTTTCGAGAGGAATATGAAACCAAAGAAACTCAAGCGCAATGGAAGTAACGGCTCATTTGATCCACAAGTTTTCCTGGATACCGCGGGGGTGGCGAGAAAAGTTGTCGAATATCGAAGGAACGAATCCATCTACGCGCAGGGTGATGCCGCGGAAACAGTCATGTACATCCAGAAGGGCGGCGTGAAATTTTCGGTGGTGAATGGGTCCGGCAAGGAAGCGGTGGTGGCGATGTTTGGTCCAGCGGACTTTTTTGGCGAGGGATGCATGGCGGGTCAGCCACTTCGGATGGGCACGACAACAGCCGTCACACCGACCACTCTTCTGGTCATGCGAAAAGAAGAGTTGCTGCGCGTGCTCCACGCGGAGCATGAGTTATCCGATCATTTCATCGCGTATATGCTGGCGCACAACATCCGGGTCGAAGAAGACCTGATCGACCAACTTTTCAACTCCAGTGAAAAGCGCCTGGCGCGGACGCTCCTGCTCCTCGCGCGCTATGGACAAAAAGAACAGCCCGACAGCGTACTGCCGAAAGTTTCCCAGGAGACCTTGGCGAGCATGGTGGGAACGACGCGATCGCGTGTGAATTTCTTCATGAACAAGTTCAGAAAACTCGGCTTCATTGAATACAACGGCAAAATCAGGGTCAATAAATCATTGCTGACGGTTGTGTTGCACGAGTGAGGAATTGCTTCCTGAAAATTGACAGCCTGCCGGGATGAAAAGAACCCGGCAAGCTGGTGACGCGCAGCTACTTGATCGAAGCTGCTTCCTTCGAATCGTTGTGCGGTGCGTTCTTTTCCAGAACATCGACGAAGTGACGGCCGGTTGCAGGCACGCCCATGTTTTCGGCTCTTACGATTTCCTTGGCCTTGATCGGATGGCCGTAGACGAGTGCACTGGCATCGTCGTCGGGACGAAGCGTAGTGCCTTCGAGGGAGACGCCGGCGAACAAACCGCGGGAACGCGAGTAACTGAGGATCTCGGCTCGCATCCACGCGTCGGTGTCCGCGGAAGCATCGCGGCCCTTCGGTCCACCCGCTACGGAAGCATCGGCGCCGAGTTTGACCTTGCTGCTAAGAATTGATTCCATCCCTCTGTCGTTCATGACCAGGAGGATCAAATCGGTAGCTTCGCCACCGATCTGGAAGCCGAAACTCCCGCCTTCCAGAGCGTACATGGCAGGTGCGCCCCACGGACCACGGAACTTTTCGCCAGTGCGGCAAACCATCGCGCCTCGTCCGTACTGGGCGCCGACTACAAACGCCGCCTTCATTACGGATGGAAACACGATGACACACTCGGCCTTTTCCAAAAGATCGCGCGGGATGTTGTCCGGGATATTGAGGACTTCCTGCATGACGGTACCGCTTTCTTCGAGGCGTTTTTGCTCCTTATTCAAATCCTGAGCGTAGACTACACCTGCTGCGAGGGTGAGACATGCTGCGACTACGGGATAGTTCTTCATTGCTGACCTCCAGGATCACACTTCCTTATCTAGACGTTTTGCTGCATTGCTGAAGTCTGGCTGAGGGACTTTCAACAGGATTAAATCAGGAGAGGGAAATGCGTGACCCGACTCTCAGGCGGGTTGATTGCGAGTGATGCGGCTAGGAACTTTTTTTGGTGCCGATGACGAGCAGGACAACTCCACCGACAAGCGCCAAACCGCCGAGGATGGGGGGAATGGAAACATGTTCGTGTTTTTCGGCGGTGGCGTGGATGGGCCCGACATCCAGGACTTTTTCCTGATGGGTGTAGGTGAATCCCTGATAGGCGAGCGACAGGGCGCCGAGAATAATCAGGAGAATTCCAGCCACATTGATGAGTTTCATGGGGATCGCAGCGGCGCTAAGCCGAGCGCCTCCGGCCTTGAAACAGGTTAATGATGAAGATGGCGAGGGCCAGGATCAAGAGGATGTGGATGAATCCACCGAGGGTGGTGGAAGTGGCCACACCGAGTAGCCAGAGAACACACAAGATCACGAGAATTGTCCAAAGCATCGAAGTTCCAATCTCACAAGAGACCCATGCTTACAGCGCTTGTGGCGCACCTGAAGTCCGTCACCGACTTTTCCTGGATGACCCATATTAGGGGATCCGTGAGCTTGAGTCTGTTCCTTTGAGGACACATTTGGATTTAGTTGGAGGCTCGCGCGGGGTCGGCAGCGAGAGCGGGAGTTGTGGCGAGCCGCCTCAAATGGTCAAGCGAAGTCAACACAGCTTGCCAGCGGGGAGAGTCCTTTTTCGTTTCGATGGGAGCGGAGAGGTCGGAATAAAAGGTCAGAATATTATCGCGGAGTTCGGGCGAGGTGAGATCGAACTTGCGTTGAGAGAGCTGAGCCAATAACCTTGCGTAGGTTTCGTCGGTCAAAGAGTACTCGCCGGGCGTGGTGGGTTTGCCAGTGTCAAAGTCGGAGTTGGCGAGGTGGAGCGAGTCAGAACGAACTTGGTGGAGATAGATGGTGTATTGATCCACGGTGGTATTAATGCTTTCGAAGTACAGGTCTTCGGTTTGCGCCGTGGGATTGTTGAAGGCCAGGGCCTTGAAGGGGCCAATTTTGGGCATGTATCGCAAGAGTACGGCCCAGAAACGCGTACCGAAATCAGGTTTCGTGTAGTCCTTGCCCCACTCTTTTTCATAATCGGAGCGCGACAGGCGGTAGAGAAACTTCTGTTTCGCAAAATCGGGCGTCTCCTTCATCATGTCCTTCTCGTGAGTCCGCAGGGCGATTTGAGTCATTTGTGGAATCATGCGGCTGATAGCATAGCGATAGGAACCGATGGCGAGATCCTCGTGAGTCAGCACATCCTTTAGCTCCAACCCGTAGACGATGGGGAAAGTGCGTTCGAGAAGAGGCTTGGAAACCTGGAAGCCGATGAAGTCGTGATACTGCTGTGAGGCGTAACGATTCTTGGCCACTTGCACCATGTCGAACCCGAACTCCGTTTTGAGATGCGCGGAATGGTCCTCTGCGTACTTGACGGAGGTGCCGTACTTCGCGCGCAGCTTAGGATATTGAAGTGAGACGGCCTGGTTTACGGCGGGATGGCCGGCGATATCCGAGGCATAATGTGCGAGCGCACCGAGGGCAAACGCGTACTCGTTGGCATCCTGACTCTGGGAAAGCAGCTCGCGAACAAAGTCACCACTGCGAACATAGTGGAGCAGATTGCTGAACTCCACGCTGCCAAAGGGGTAGTAGCCAAGATCCTGGATGACGGCGCCGCCATAGGCATAAGCATGCGCCTCTTTGAGCTGGTCTTCGGTCAGCGATGGAAATCGCTTGAGGAGTAGTGGACGAAGATCACTGGTCCACACCAGGTCCACGATTTCCTCGTGGGTGAGCACGGAATAGGCGAAGGAGCCAGTGGCGCACAGGAGCAGGGCGAGAAACGCGGCCAATATGCGGACACCCCACGGGCCGCAGCCACGGGAAGCGGGACGTAGACAAAGATCTGCGCTAAATGGTTTTCCTAAGTTCATGGATGAGTTTCTTTGCTTCCCTCATTCGTTCTTTGTAAAACGCGGGACTGATGAGGACATCCCTGTTTCCCATGCGAAGACTTTCGGCGATGCCCTTCTTCGAGAGGAATAGAGAGAGTGCGGTGTAGGTCTTGATTTCTTTCTCGAGAAACTTGACGACACGGCGTTGGGATTCATTCATTGCTTACCTCCGGACTGACAGGCGCGGTCTATCTCGGGAAAAAAGGAAGCAGGCCGCGAGGTGAATCGAGTTGTGATCGAAATCCCTCAAGGAGGTTCATCCTGATTCCTGGGCGTGGCCGAGAGACGAACCAGGAACGCGGGTGAACCGCTCGAAGAGAAGCCTCAGAGACGACCGAGAAGGACGAGAACGACAATGATGACGAGCGCGAGGCCTACGCCCCCGGTCGGGACATAGCCCCAACTGCGGCTGTGAGACCAGCGGGGCAAAGCTCCGAAGAGTGCCAGAATTAAGAAGACGATCAAAATTGTAGCCAGCATGGTGCGCTCCTTGTGCAAAGAATAGCGTTCGGTACTTTTCGGGAGCTTCGCCCCAGCGGCTTTCCTGAGCGTTGAAAGCTGTCCACGCTGGGTCGAAGTTGCATGTCATCAAGGTGCAAGATGAACGGTTAGTTCAGGTAGACCTCGATGGCGATGCGATCACGAGGATACCTGTGGTTGTACAGGTAATAGCCGCCGTCAGAGAAGTCGATATAGACGTCGTCATTGTCGTACCAATTGTTGGACCAATATTCCGGCCAGGGGTCAACCATAGCGAACCAATAGCCGCCGTACTGGAAGCGGGGATAGCCGCCAACCAGCATCACGGGGTAGCTGTAAATGCGGAAGGAATGCCCCGAACCGAAGTAGCCGTTGTAGCGATCATCGGGAATGTGGTAGCCGTTGTAGCCACCGCGTTGTTGCCAGTCGCGATGCTCAGACTGCCAGTTGTTTGCGCGATGCTGCTCCCAGGCGCCGCGCTGTTCGCCTTCCTGGCGGTGCTGCTCCTGCGAGGATTGCATTTTGACAGGCTGGAGATGGGATTGTTGGTTGGAGTGCTGTTGTTGCTGCTGAACATTGGCTTGCTGCTGTGAATGCTGTTGTTTCTGCTGCTGATCCTGCTGACTCTTGGCCTGCTGTTGCGCGTGCTGTTGCTGTTGTTTCTGTTGCTGATCCTGCTGACTCTTGGCCTGCTGTTGCGCGTGCTGTTGCTGTTGTTTCTGTTGCTGATCCTGCTGACTCTTGGCTTGCTGCTGCGCGTGCTGTTGTTGCTGTTTGTCAGAGTTGGCCTGCTGTTGCGCGTGCTGTTGCTGTTGTTTCTGTTGCTGATCCTGCTGGCTCTTGGCTTGCTGCTGCGCATGCTGTTGTTGCTGTTTGTCAGAGTTGGCCTGCTGCTGCGCGTGCTGTTGTTGCTGTTTGTCAGAGTCGGCTTGCTGCTGCGCATGCTGTTGTTGCTGTTTGTCAGAATTGGCCTGCTGTTGGGCATGTTGTTGTTGGGGCTTGGCCTGTTGTTGCTTTTCAGGTTTGGCTTGCTGCTCCTGCTTCGCGGGCTTGGCATTTTCTTCCTGTTGTTTCTCGGGCTTATCCTGGCGAGCGTGAGCGGGAACCGCGATTCCCAGACTCAGAAACAGAGCGGTGGTACTAAGTGTTGCAAAACGATTCATGATGTTGCCTTCCTTACAGCGAATCCGAACGCGCGACACGGTATCAGGGTGACGCGGTGATGCCTGGTAGACGAAAATTCCGAGGCGCGAATGGAAACAGCGCTGGACTGCGCCGCTCATCGCGCAATGCCTACGCACCTACGTGGATGCGAGATAGAGAATGAAACAGGCCAAAGACGTTGAGGAGCCAGAGTACGACGGCGATGACGACGACGGCGTTCAAGATGGACTTAATGCTGCCCGCCATGGGGATGAAGCGATTCACCAACCACAGGAGGACGCCCACGACGATCAGGGCTAACAGGATTTGGATTAGAGGCATATTTTTTCCCTTTCTGACTTTGTTGCGAGGCATTTGTGCGCTGGGTGTCCAGCGCTGATTTCACCACCAGGAAGAAGCGATCCCGCTGGGCGGGATCGGCCACTACAAGACTGAAACGGACCGAAGAGATGGCCTCAGGCCGCGAAGGCTTGAGCTACAGTTGGACCCGGTGCCAGGCTTGGAAACTCCGGGGCGAGTAATTCAGTTGTCGTTCGCTGACCGTGAAACTCGGGAGGGCCGTGGGAAAGAACTTTGGGGGAGGACTGACCAGTGAATCAGTCCATTCCAACAAATTCATACTAGGCTTATTGGAAGCAGGTGTCTGTTCACTTCTGTACAGTTTCGGATTTTCTTCGCTGGGCGGGCGTGGGGTCGCAGAAGCATCCCAAGGGACCGTGGAGGGCGGGTGTCGGACGTGTAACCCGTATCTTGCGGGCAGACCGAAATTGGAGTATTTTGCGGGTAGGACGCAACGTATTTGGATAGCCAGGTTGATTGGGTTACGTCCCCTTTGCAAGTATGCCCAACTCGAACGGCAAAAAGGCCAAACGTAGAGCGCCAAGAACGCCCACCTTTGATTTGCGCTCATTTTTGGAAACGGCCGGTGTGGCACGGCAAATCGTAAAATTCCGGAGAGCCGAGAAGATCTACTCGCAAGGAGATCCCGCCAGGGGCGTGAAGTACATTCAAGAAGGCGGGGTGAAACTCTCCGTCACCAATGAGGAAGGCAAAGAGGCGGTGGTGGCGATGTTAGGACCGGGGGACTTTTTGGGCGAGGGATGCCTGGCCGGGCAACCTGTTTGCATGGGGACGGCGACGGCGATAGTGCCCACGTCCATTCTATTCATTGAAAAAGCCGAGATGATGCGCGTACTGCGCACGGAACATGTGTTCTCTGACCTGTTCATCGCGCATATGCTGACCCGGAACATTCGTGTCGAGGAAGACCTCGTGGATCAACTTTTCAACTCCAGCGAGAAACGCCTGGCTCGGACACTGCTGTTGCTGGCGCGTTACGGCAAAGAGGACCAGCCCCAAGGCGTGCTGCCGAAGGTGTCTCAAGAAATGCTGGCAGAGATGATCGGGACGACGCGCTCACGGGTGAATTTCTTCATGAATAAATTCAGGAAATTGGGCTTCATCAAGTACAACGGAGAACTGCAGGTCAACACTTCGCTCTTGAGCGTAGTTCTACACGACTGACGCAAACCGCGATACCCTCAACGGCGAGGCGAACGCGCGTGGTCATCCACTTTGACCTGCGGCGAGAAGCGACCGTGCGTTTTGTGATTTCATGGCATAGAGAGCCTTGTCCGCTGCGTAGAGAAGGGTTCCGATGCCATCGGCGTCCGCCGGATAACTGGCAATTCCCACGCTCACCGAAAGCGGCGGCTGTTCGGCGTCCGCATCAAGAAGTTCGAAGATGCGGCGCGCTACCAATGCGGCGGCGGCCGTACCTGTCTCCGGCAGTACGACGGCAAACTCGTCCCCGCCATACCGTGCGGCCGTATCTATGGATCGGCAGCAGTCTCTTAGGATCTGCCCGAGCCTGCAGAGCGCCCGGTCTCCCGCCAGATGACCAAATTGATCGTTGACCTTCTTCAAGCCATCGAGGTCCAGCATTAGAAGAGAGAATTCACGCCCAGTACGCTTGGATCGCAAGATCTCTGAGTGCAACACTTCGAGGAGGCGGCGATGATTGGCCAAGGCCGTGAGCGAATCGCTCGATGCCTGGTGGCGCAGTTGTTCCTCAATCATGCGCTGTTCTGTGACATCGACGGCAATGATTTCACGCCCATTAAATTTTCCATGCTCGTCAAGCGCATCGCGGCCACTGAGCCTGACTTTCAGTATCGTGCCGTTTTTCTGCTTCCACTCTCTTTCGATGGGCTGGAATCGCGCCGACTCGGGAAATGATCTGGCCAATGGGGTTCCCTGGCCAAGATCGAGAACGATCTGAGATGCACGGTCTGCCGCTAGGAGTTCCTCTTTGAATTCGTAGCCAAGCATCGTTACCAATGCTTGATTAACGTCCAAAAGCTTCCCTCCCGCATCGCAGCGGCATACTCCGTAAGCGGGATTGTCCACCAGTGCACGGTACAGCGATTGGGAGTGCCGCAGGGCCTTTTCAGCCTCCTCCAGCACCGAGTGCAATCTCTTTTCGTTCAGTACTCGGCGCACAGCCATGGGCAATTGCGCGACGTGCTCTCTTTCCACGTACTCGAAGCTACTTTGAGCCGCTAACTCCGCGATGGAATCGCTTCCAATGCCCGCGGTCAAGAAGATGAGTGGGGTTTCCCGGACCGTCTGTCGAAGGAGTTGCACTGCCTCAGGTCCCTTCAAGCCCGGACAGGGATATTCAACGACGATGACATCGTAGGAGTCGAATCGCAGACGCTCCGTACACTGCGCCAGGTTCAAGACGAAATCGGACTTGACCGAGAATTGCCCTTTCTCGAGCTCCTGCAGGCAGCCGTCAATCACGTCTGCATCACGATGAACGAAAAAGGCCCTGAGTGGGCGGCGCCTGTGGGCGGGTCTGCTCTCCGAACGAGAACTTCCTCGCTCAGATTGGATTTCGCGTTGAGCCAGGTTAGTCATTGAACTCCACAATGGGGGCAACCAAAATCATCCGAAAACAGAGAGATGGACTGACAGGCAGGGGCCTTTCATCTCAAGGATATGTTTGTGATAACCAAGCGTCTGTCTTGTTTTGAACACTTTCGAGATTGTGAAACTTTTGGCAATCCGGAAGTTAGCAAGCGGAAAAACGAGCCCCCGGATTGGGCTAAGTTGAGGTAGAGCCGAGGACGCCCGGCTTCATTGTTTTGGCGCGCTAAAGTGCTTGCCGAAGGACGTTGCAAAAGCTCCGCAGGCAATGGCCCGTTTCCAACGCGAAGCACAAGCCGCATCCTGACTAAATCATCCCAACATCTGCACGGAAACTATCCCAGTGCCTCTCGGTTCCTCTTCTGAAAGCAGCAGTCTCTTGGGCGTGTAGTGGAGCCGAGGGAGAGAGTTGAACTCTCGACCTGCCGATTACGAATCGGCTGCTCTACCACTGAGCTACCTCGGCCTGTTATTGACGATAGCATCCGCAGAAAATACGTGTCAATTCGCTATGCGCGAAGTCTGTCGAAATGTGTTTCATCGCGAAAATGGGTACATGGCCCAAGCGATGCCAATACCCACAGCGAGGAACAGGAAAAACGACCACAGGATGTACTTGATGCGATCCTTCGGCCGGCGGCGTCCCAGGAAACCGAAGGCAACGGAAATAACCGCGGCGAACAACAGGAAGGCCTGGAAATGCGTCATCGCAAAACCGTTCGCGGCGATCACGCTTTGCGTCCTCGCGCCGCTTCGTAGGCATGCAGTGCGGCCAACAAGTTCAGCACGCCGGCGGTAGCCAGAAAACGCGTGCCGTAATCACCATCGGCATGGGAGACGTCGGCGCCGTCACGTTCCAAGGCGCGCGCCGCCATATAGAAGCAGCCGGTGCCTAGATCGGCGACATAGCCGAGCGTATCAAAAGCATCGCCGCCATTCGAACGGAACACATTGCCGCGCATGGTCGCTCCGGTGACAACCAGCAAACCAACGGCGAGAAAGACGACCAACGCGCGACCCCACATGCGCTGGAGCGCGTGGCCTAGTCCGGGTAAAAGCCAGCCGGCAACCCCAATGGCCCAAGCCAGGCGTTCGCGCCGCACATCGGAACCGGGAGACTGCGCGGGCGTTACCTGCTGGGGTTGCTGTGTAATTTCATCGGCCATATGCCTGCCTTGTGCCGGCCTCACGCGAGGAGGGCCAGAATCTCCGTTTGCACCGCTCCGGTTACGCGGGCTTCGTTCTCGTCCACGTACACATCCACTTCTGTGCGCATCCCAAAGTCGGGTAGATAGATGCCCGGTTCAATTGAGTTGCAGGTGTGCGGGATCAGGTGGCGCTCATCGCGCGTTTCCAGGCCGTCCATATTCACGCCGTTGCCGTGCACAGACTGGCCGATGTTG
>Ga0209517_10005309_pt1 | contig 16455 bp, 14 predicted proteins | sample PeaSoiMetSII2010_FD_187695 | JGI IMG/M metagenome (GOLD analysis project Ga0209517, IMG submission 187695) | Peat soil microbial communities from Weissenstadt, Germany - SII-2010 (SPAdes) (version 2) | ecosystem: Environmental > Terrestrial > Soil > Wetlands > Peat | place: Germany...
AACACCTTCGTGAACTTGAGGGCCGACTCGCGTGACCCTCACAAACTCAGTGGTGGCCGCATTCATGCCATCCACGAAGACCAGGCCGGAACATTGTGGCTGGGAACCGCGGATGGACTGTACCGGTATAACCGGGAAAACGAAACGTTTACCCATTACACGGAGAATCAGGGCCTGCCCAGCGGCGTAGTTCAGTGCATTCTAGATGACCGGAGCGGCAGGCTCTGGCTCGGCACCAAGAAGGGGATATCCCGGTTCGATCCTCACAACGAGACGTTCAGAAACTATGACGTATTCGACGGCTTGCAGAGCAACGAGTTCAGTGAGGGTTGTTACGAAGACAGCCAAAGCGGGGAGATGATGTTTGGCGGCAACAACGGGATTACCACTTTCTTTCCTGAAAATATCCGGGACAATCTCTACGTGCCCCCGGTCGTGCTAACGAGTTTCAAGATCTTTAATCAACCCGTTCCCATCGGCCCTAAGTCGGCGCTCAAGAAAGCCATCCCATACGTCGATGCCTTGACTCTCTCTTACCGCGACAATGTCTTCTCGTTTGAATTTGCAGCCTTGAGCCACGCAAATTCCCAGAAGAACCGTTATCGATATAAGCTCGAGGGCTTAGAACCTGGCTGGAACGAGGTGGGCAGCAAGCAGCGCCTCGCCACCTACACCAATCTAGATCCCGGCAAATATGTTTTTCGCGTGCAGGCATCAAACAGCGATGGCGTATGGAATGAAGAAGGGGTGTCGCTGCCCATTCTCATCACGCCCCCCTGGTGGAGAACCAACTGGTTCCACGCCCTCTTTGCGGTCGTCGTTTTGACATTGCTTTGGGCCGCGTACCAATTGCGGGTGCGGCAACTCGCTGCGCAGTTCAATATGCGCCTGGAAGAGCGGGTAAGCGAGCGTTCACGAATTGCGCGGGACCTGCACGATACCCTCTTGCAAAGTTTCCAGGGTCTCGTCTTTCGCTTTCAGGCGGTTCGTAATCAGCTCCCGAATCGTCCCGAGAAAGCATGTGAAGTTCTTCTACGGGACGCAGATGGCGGATCGAACGCAAAAGAACATCGGTAGGAATGATCCGTGTCCTTGCGGTTCCGGTGAGAAGCACAAGAAATGCCACGGTTCGGTCGAGAAGCAGGAAGCTCGTGATCGCATAAAGGCTCGGGCGCGGATGAACAAAATTGTACCGTCCGTGTATCAGCCCTTGGCGGCTCACGGCTACGGTCCGGGCCAAGCCGCTGAGATGCGACGCTACATTGACGAAATTTTCAACCAATAAAATTTAGGGCCGGGTGAAAAATCACCCGGCCTCTTTTTCTGTCTAACCCAATCTCAATGGCAAATCAAGCTGACCCCGAAGCAGAGTTTCAGAACGAACTTCGCGTCTTCGACAACGATGTTGACGAGGTCGTTCAGTGCTTCTACATCTGGCGCACCGTTCACGCCGCCGCCCGTAAGAGCCGAAGAGTCTATGATCTGCTGAATCGGAATGCGGGATTCTGGGTAGTGGCACTCGGCTCCATTCAGGCGAATTCCCTGATAGCTTTGGGAAGAATCTTTGACAACAGCCGCGACTCTCACAACATCGGACGGCTTCTCAAACTTATCGAAAAGAACCCGTCGATTTTCTCTAAAGCTGCTTTGCGGAAGCGCAAGGAAAAGGATTTGGCGAATGCCCTCCACTTGGTAGACAACGTCATGAGGGACGTGAAGGAGCCCACGGCCTCAGATTTCAACTGGCTTAATGCGTTCGTAGAGAAACGCCGCACGGTCTACGGGAAGTGTTACAAGCAGATTCGCGACAAACGGTATGCCCACAAGCAGAGGATGGACATCAGTGCTTTGGTAGCGCAGACGAATACGCGAGAATTGGCGAAGCTCGTGACTGACCTGAGTAATCTCCACGGGATTCTGTGGCACTGGTATCGCAATGGTGTGAAGCCTCAGACCGTCCGTCTTCGTAAGACGGCTGGAGCAGACATCGTGAAAATGACGCAGAAGTTCGTTCGGTCGCTGCCCTAAGGAAGGCAGAAACTGACGGTGCAAGAATTCATGTTCACCACGCTCGACGATATTCCGAACAAGAAATCCTTTGAGCACGACCTTGCAGCGCAAATGGACGCCGGGCGAGTTGTGTCCCTTATTTTCGTGGATCTGGATGGATTCAAAGAAGTGAATGACCATCATGGGCACCCGGAGGGAGACAAGTGTTTGCTGCAGGCGGCCGTTGCAATGTCGAATGCCATCGAAGGTAAGGGCCATGTGTATCGAGTTGGCGGGGACGAATTCTGCATCATCCTTCCAAATCGGACCGGCTCCGATGTGGCGGTTGACGCGGAGCACGTGCGGCTTTCCATTGATGACTTGAAGCCCTTTGGGGGACTCTCCAAGGTGACGGCCAGCGTTGGCGTAGCAAGTTCATGCGCGAAACTATCCCATGCAGAGGCTCTAATTGCTGCGGCTGATGAAGCCATGTATGTGTCGAAGTGGACCACCAAGAACTGCGTCACCACGTGGCCGCCTTCAGACAGCGCACGTATCCGAGCCGATCTTGCAAAGTTGAATTCCCGTGTGGATTCGTTACAGTCACAATTTGCAGCTCAAGATAAAAGAAATACGGATGAGAAGCAGCGAAGGCAAGAAATTGTGCAAGAGATTTCCAGACTCGTACAGCAAGGGCGGGAGATTAGGGACAAAATTGAGTACAACAACTACTCGATTCAAGAGGTGACGAGTTGGAAACAGCACGCAACCCAGTATTTGAGGGAGAAACTTGGTGAATCGTTTGCCATCCGATTTTGCACCGCAAGTCATCAAATTCCTCAATACCCGCCGAACATGGTTGCGAGTATGCGAGTCCCTTGGGCGGGACTGACAGAATGCCTGATGGCGCTGATTGATTTCATGGCTGAGCACCGAGTCTAATGTTGACAATTCACTTCGTGGGCGCGTGGTATGGTCCAACTCTCGGGCGCATTTTCTTCCAATCGTAAATTCGGTTCGGGTCATAGAGATGGGCTTCAACTTCAAAGTCCCGCGCTCGCAACTTCTCTCCCATACTCAACAAGTGGCAGAGTCCCACTACCACTAATCCTGATTGCACGACAGTCTCAGAAATCTTCTTGGCCCACGTGCACTCCCGTGTGGAATGTAGGGTCAAGTCTTGCAACGTATCGTATTTGCTGCTGAGTGCCGCATCCGGCGTCTTCTTCCGGTCTCCTACGCTTAGGTCTATGTTGTCCCAATGAATCTTTAGATCATCGGCCAATAATTCCACGCATCATTTTCGTGGGAGTCCGGTTGCCTCTTCCAGAATGCAATCAACGTTATGGTCCTGGATAAGCTCTCTGAGCCGCGCATCAAACGCCGAGTCCATCGGGGAATCTAGCTGGAATTGGTGTTGAGTTGCGAAGAGACAAACTTTACGCATGGGTGCCCTTTCCGTCTTGGCGTGCTTTTTTCGCCCGCTGTTTCGTATTCCAACGTGACCGCGCGGGGCGATGTGCCACGTGCCGTCTGCTGCACTCTTCTCGATCCTATCGATTTTCTAGACCCCGAGGTTTTTAAGGATCGGTAGTCACTCCCGCGCCGTCCAGCAGAGTTCGCAGATTCGAACCTATCTTCTGCGCCAGGTCTTTGAGCGTTACGTTTCGTAGCGTCGCGAGCGCTTCGACTGTCTCTTTCACGTCGATCGGGGCTGTTGGCCTGGTTCCAACCTGCGTAAACGGTGCGTCGGTTTCGGTGAGCAGGCGATCGGAAGGGAGGGCGGCAACGAGGTCACGACCTCTATCATTTCGAAGCATCGCGCAATTGATCGAAAAATAACAGCCAAGATCAACAGCGCGGCGAGCCTCTGACTTGGAGCCTGTGAACCAGTGAAGGACGACCTGACCCTTACGAGCGAGTTGTGACTCGATCAGGTCGAGAGCCATCGTTGCCGTGCGGACGCTATGAACAGTCAGAATCTTGCCGCCTGCTTCGGCGCATTTCTGCAAAACCCGAGTGAATATCTGTTTCTGCAAGTCGAGAGAGCGGAAGTAACGAGGACCAGCGTCCAGTCCGACTTCGCCGACGTAGCGCGCCTGGGGCAGATACTCTTCCCACATGGCAATTTCAGCTGAACGCTCGGCAACAAGTTGAGGGTGAAGCCCCAGTGCGGCCCGGACATGGCGCGTTCCGTGGGTGAGTTCATGATTGCGCGGCCAGGCCTTCGGCGTAGTCGTCACCGTTAGCGTGTAGACACCGGCCTCCTCAGCGTCTCGCACGGCGGAAACCGGGTCCGGGAACAGATCGAGATGACAGTGAAAATCGACGAGAGCGGGCTTCATGGGAAACTAGCTCGGGGTGGCACGGACGCCTGCGAGCAATTTGGCAAGCTGGGCGAGCCCACGCTTGTAAACACCGGCAAGTGCCGCGAGGCGAGCTGGGGACTCGTCTGACAATGGTCCCGGCTTATGAATATAGAGTGCCGCTAGTTTTGGTTTCTGCCGGAGCTTCTCAATCGCGTATTGGAAGGAGCGTATCTGCTGCCCGTGCGCTTCGCGGGTATCGAGTTCACGAGCCGTGAGGTCCGACAAGGCGTATTTGGTGCTGTCCCCCGTGCTGAGAAGAGCGGCGCGGCGAATCAAACAGGGCAAGCAGAACCCGCAGTGGCCGGTGCCCAAGCCGAGCCATCGACCCTTCGTCGGTGACGCGCACGAGAGTGACTTGGGGGCGAGCTTCGCGAGCAAGGCCGGATTTTTGCAGCCGGCCGCCATTTCCCCCTTGGTCTTGTCCCAATAGGGGTTCTCGATTTGACCCGAGATCCCAAGGACGCCCAGCAGTTCATTCCATCTCGCGATATAAAAAGGATGGGTCGTCCGGGTGCTGAATGCGCCCAGGCGCAGAGGATCGAGCGGAACATTCAGCGCTATGAGGCCGTTCTCGGGTGCCCTGAGGACGAAGTTTCCGTCAAGACCTGTGCCCGCAAAGACCCCCGTCGCAAAAAACAGGAATGATCTTCCCCGCGTCGTCTTCTCGGATTCGACTCCCTTGACACCCCAGTTGCGAAAATCCATCCAGATTCGCAAACGAGAAAAGTTCTGTTGCAGATAATTCTTCTTCAATGCTTCGAAGAGCGTGTTCTGCGCATCACTGGTGGCACCGTCTCCGGCGTGACTAATCAGAAGAGGCGTCTTTCCCTCTTCCAGGGAGTCGATCGCGCCGATCAGGCTATCAAGGCCTCCTGAAAATAGAGCGAGACTGTCGAAGGCTGGCGGTATCAATTGCGGCGGCTTGTCGTGAACCGCTTTCTCAAATCCGGCCGCCCGCGGCCTGAACCCGACTGTCCACCGGTCGCCCGTCAGGAAATTGAGGAGACGCTGAAGCAGCGGTATCGCAGCGTTCCATCGCGCAGGATCGCTCACGGGAACCACGAGGCGAATCTCCCTTGTCCAGTCGTCCTGTGATTCTGTGGATCGCGAAATTCGCGTATCGGCGGCTTGAACGTGTGCCGCAAGCACCAGAAGATCAAGCCCGATTTCGGAAGGAAAGACCCCGATCTTTGGCAAATCGTCTAGGGAACCGCCTATGTCGTGTTCAAGGCGACTCTTGGAAACGACGAACTCCAGTCGCGTTGACACCTCTCCCTCAGCAGTTGGAATAACCGCTCGATCAGAATTGCCGAAACGTCCGATGATAAGGTGGCGCCTCATGGGGTTTCCGCCTCCGCTTCGGCCATGGTCTGCATGATCGCATAAGCCTGCTCATAAACACGGGTAACGAATCCGAAAACCCGTTCAGGTGTGAGAGCCTGCATGCCTGCCCGCGCCTGAGTCATTGAATCAGACACGCTGCGACGAACAAAGTCGAGAAGCTGCCGCTGGATCGATGCCGCCTGTGCCGCATCAGACGGGAGAGTGATGGCCTTCATCCCGATGTCGTTGCACAGGCGCGTCTCGATGGCATGCGTAGCGTAGAGTTCAAAAATCGTCTGCATCTGGTCAGCCGTGAGGCTGTCAAAGTCGGAGATCCCGGTTTCCGCCAAATCAGCGATTGTTTCGATGAAAGCGTCGCGCGCGATCCCTTCGTCTACCGTGCCTCCCTCGGGGCAGACATATTCCATCAGACCGATAAATACCTCTTCGATCGGCCGGCCCGCTAGCCTTTCGAGGTTGAGAGCGCGGAGGGCTTCTCGCGGACCGTTGGCTACGGCACTGGAAAGAAAACTGAGGAGCGGGACACCGGACGCAGGTGACCTTGCCATTCGCTGTGCGGCGGTCCGGCTGCCACCCGATGCTGAAGATACATAACTTGATAGAGCCCGGCCTAGACTCGCGCGATCGGAGCCGCCTGATCCGGCGAAGCGCGAAAAATTGCCGCGCGCGGCGGTGAACCTATCACTTGCCGCCGCCGGAGGTATTGCGGGGAGGACAGGGGGCGTGGGTGCCGGTGCCGGTGGCGGTGGCGGCGGCGCCGTCGGATCGGCCGGCGCTGGCACGGGCGGCGGTTGCGGCGGTGGCTGGGGAGCTGGCGGCGGGCTGCCATCGGACGGTAGCCAGCTCGGGATGAGCGGCCTGTCGCCGCCCTGGCCGCCGTTTGCATTGGAAGTTCCCACTAGTGCTGCACTCCTTGACTGCGTGTACGCAGCGCAGCGCCCGCTGCGACCTTGAGAAACTGGCTACCGTCGCGCTTCCATGCTTCGAGCAATTGATCATATCTCCGGCTCTGGTCCGAGTTCTTGATCACGCCTTCCCAACCGGTGCATGCCCACGCACCCAGCCTCTGCCGCGGCAATGCTTCCAGAAAGTCGAGGAGATTTCCCTGCAGCGCCGGGTGCGCCTTGACCAATACCGCTATTCCTGCGGCTCCGGCGGGTTCCGTGTCGAAAGTATCGCCCCCCACGATCCGGGCGCGGACGAGGTCGAGAACCTGAGCGGCCTCGGGGACCGCGAGCTGCCGTACTTCGGTCTCAAAGCCCTGGACCACGAATTTCGATCCGAGAAGCTTCTCCGCGACGCTGGCGAGCTGTCCAAGAACTGTGGTGGCACCGAAGTAATCTTTGCGATCTTTCGCGACGAAAAGATACGGCCGCAAATCTGACGCGCCGATGGCTGGTTCGATCTTCGCCCACGAACGCACTGCCTGGGACGAAGTCCACTCGGTCAGCTGTGCGCTGTCTGCGGCCTTCACAACTTCGGGCTTGGACACAGTCTTGTGGCCAGAGGTTACCTTCGCTTCCGCAGGGGGGATGGGTTTTGGAGATTGCTCTTTACGGTCGGATACTTCCTCCTCCAGCCGGACAAGGTCGGTACAAATTCCGTTGGGGTCGGATGCGGCCGACGTGGCAATCTGATCAAACAACCTAGGAATAAAGCGCTCCGCGAGCATCAACTTGGCGAGGACCGGCAGCTTCACGTCGTCGCCGAAGCCGCGCGCGCTGGCGGAAGACTGACGCAGTAGCAGCGTGTTTAGAAACCGCTTTATCTGGCGGGGATTTCCCTTGGTTCCGCCTGCCAGAATGGGTCCGATCTGCGCACTCAGGATCAAAGCGTTCTGAGCACGATCAGCCTTGGTGCCCAATGCCGTCTTTACCGTCGCCGCGTCAAGGACCGCACCCTTCCAGGGACGCTTCAGTCGCTCGCGCGCCGCGGCAATGAGCTTAGCGAATTCGGGCGCGTCTTCGCCCAGTTCGGCTCCGACGAACAGCAGGGTGACATAAATGCGAGTTTCGGTCTCCCCGAGAGCGGGAATGCGGAACGGAACCTGAATCAATTTTTCGAGGTAATTCCTGGCGTAGGTCTGCGGGCCTGTGGTATCGGGGAGATCGGGAAAGTGTTTGCGGACCGCATATTCGATCATCGCTTCATCGGCAGCAACTACGAACGCCGTCCGGGAAGTGAAGAGGAAGAGCCGCACGGCCTCCAAGGTTTCGATCGCCGTGTCTGGTAGACAGCGGTCGAGATCGTCAATAAGTACAACGAGCTGGTTGATGCCGGCTTTTTCCAGGAGTTCATCAAAAGCTTTTCGGAAACCGGCGATTTCTTCCGGGACGTTTTTTCCCTCGGTACCAGGCTTGAGAATATCCTTTGCACCCGACAGTGCGGATTCGACATTCTCTTTTGTGAGTTTTGTCGGATCGGTTACCCACCCTTCCAATGAATTGAGCAGAACAGGGATGGCGAGTGCGCTCGCACCAAGACCGTGCAAACCGGCATAAGCGGTAAGGGCGAGGCCGCCCGTTTTCTTGGCAGCCTTTAACAAGTCGATGCGATGAAGAATATTTCTTACCGCATCGGTGGCCTTCGTCAGGAGCGGACGCTTTTCAATCAAGCCCGTAACGATACCTTCGATCAGCGCAATCTTCGCGTCTTCAAAACCCTGAAAGCGCCAGCCGTTGAATTTGAGGCAGAGAACGCCCTCCTGGGCATTGAGGGAAGCCTCGATCATCTCCAGGACGCTCGATTTTCCGGCGCCCCAATCACCATGCACGCCGACAGTTACCGGGAGTTCTGGTTTCTCCCGCAGCAGCGTAACGATTGTCTTAGCAATCGCCTCATTATTGAGGAGATCAATCTTAGTCTCGTTGTCTGACAAGATCATGACAGCCACATCTTAATCTGATCCGATGGTTTCGGCACAAATTTACAGTTTGGCGACAGTATCAGACCAATCTCCAGAGTGTTAGCGAAAACGTTCTACCTTGCGGGCCGTCGTAGTTGCCACAATCCGGCACAGCACTGGCACCCTGTGCGTCAGGAACAGGCTGGTTTCGTGCGGTTCGCACGAGCCCGACCGCTGATCGGCCGTCAGTCGTCTAACGCTTAGATGGGACGTGCGCAAACCCGGCCCGCTTCTCTAGCTCCCGGTGGGATCGGTCGAGTTCCTCGGCGATGAGCTTTTCGTCGGGAAGGACGGTTTGATACTCGGCGGCGAGCACCTTGTTGGGGAGATTGTCGAGTGCGTAGTGGGCCTCGGCGGCTCCCTTTTCGGCGCACAGAATCAGTCCAACTGGCGGATTCTCACCGGGCTTCATCCAGTGCTCGCGGGCGTAGTTCAGATACATGTGCATTTGCCCGGCGTCCGCGTAGCTGAACTTTCCGACTTTCATATCCGCAATTATCAAGCAGCGCAAGCGGCGGTGGAAGAATATGAGATCAATGCGGAACCAATTGTCGTCGATGCGAAGCCTTCGCTGGCGACCGAGGAAGGCAAAATCGTCGCCCAATTCCAACAGAAAGTCGGTGAGGTGTTGGATAAGTGCCTCTTCCAAGTCGGATTCTGAGTATTCGTCCTTGAGGTCAAGAAATTCGAGAACGAGCGGGTCTTTGATGGCCTCTTCGGGTGTAACCACATCGCTGGGTTCGGAGTTCTCGGCATTCTTCAGCATGGCGGCTTTGTTCTGAGAGAGCGCGATACGTTCGTAGAATTGGCTGCCGATCTGACGATCCAATTGCCGGACAGACCACCCCAACCGCAAAGCCTCGGTCTCGTAGAAAGTTCGGGCTTCCGGGCTCTTGACGGAAAGTAGGCGTACGTAGGCGGACCAAGGCAATGCGAAGTGGGACGCAAGAACCGAAATAGTTGAGGAGTCGCCCCCTTTATTATTGGAAACGAGGGGGATTATAGATTCTCCAGACGATGTCTGGAGAATCTTCCCCTCGGGCCACGCGCAGTAAAATGCGCGCATTTGCCAAAGATTTGCTCTTCCAAACCCGCGGCCAAATCGCTGCGTAAGATCCGTCGCAAGTTGTTCAATAAGCTGCTCACCATATTCAGCGCGGCGCTCTCCGCCTTGTTCAACCCGTACGATTCGTCGTCCGATTTCCCAGTACACGGCGGTCATGATGGAATTGATATTCCGGGCAGCGGTAGAGCGAGCTGTTTTGAGCAGCTCAACGATTTCTGTACGGATGTTGTTGTAGTTTTCTGGAATGGTTGTCATCTTCGTCATTGCGATTGCTCCATCATAAATTGTTGTCACTGTTAGATCCCTATCCCAAGTCCTTGCGCGACGGATGGGGCTGGGCTGATTTCCAGGGCGGATGTTTTCGAGACTTCGGCTCCGAGCTGGGGGGCGAGTTTGGTCATGTCGTCGGTAAAGAGCATGGCCTGGTGGCTGGCGCGGGAGAGGGAAACGTAGGCGAAACGGTTGTTGAGCAGGTCGGGGTGGACGCTGGTATCGGCGTGAACGAGGACGCGCTCGGCGGTGAGGCCCTGGGCGCTGTGGCTGGTGACGGCGTAGCCGTGGTCGAAATGACGATGCTCGCTGGGGCTGAACTCGATCTGGCGGTGGTTGTCGAGGCGGGCCGAGAGGCGGCCATCGGGATGCACGGCCTCGATGGCGGCCAGTTCGCGATTAGCGACGCCGAGCGATTTATCGGGTGCGGTGAACTGGATGCGGTCGCCTACAGAGAACTCGTAGTCGATCTCGCGGTGGACGCTGACGCCAGTCAGGCGGCGGGGATCGTAGGTGGCGAGTTCACCGTTCGCTCTCTCGACTGTGAGTTGGTTGGCGGTTGGGTTGATCGCTACGACCGCGGCGTAACTGCCAGCTTCGATTCCGATGGTTTTGCTGCCGCGTGTGTAGCGGACCACATCGTCGATTTCATAGTGGCAGGCCCAGGAGCGTTCAGCCCCGGTCATGTCTTGACGCGGAACCAAGACGCGGAGAGTATGATCTTCCGAGGCAAGAGCGCCGGTGGACTTCAACTCCTGGCGAACGGCTGCATTCAGTTCGCGGCGGGAAGCGTTGTCGGGGGAGACGATGAGAGTGTTGTCGGGCGATTCGACATAGCTTTTTGCAATGGCGCGGACGCGCTCTTCGCGGTCGGGGATTTCCCGCACGCGGCCTTGTTGACCGAGTGCGTTGAGCGCGGCGGAGACTTGGCCCGTCGCCAGCATTTCGACGGTGGATTTCAGGGCCGGGTCTTTTTGGCGGACGATCTCGTCGAGCTTGGCGGTACGCATTCCGGCCTCTTGTAGTTGTTCGAAGGGGCGGCCCGCTTCGACGCCCTGATGCTGGCGCGTGTCTCCAATCAGAAGCACGCGGTCATTGGTGCCGAGACGCGCAAGGAACTCGCGAATCTGGTTCGTGCTGGCAAGGCTGGATTCGTCAATCATAAGAAATCGTTTCTGTTCTCGATTGTGTTCCGCGTTCTGTCCACGGGCAAGAAAGCCTTGCAGTGTTCCGGCGTGGACACCGGCCTGCTCCAGTTGCTTCGCGGCGCGGGAGGTCGGGGCAAAGCCCTCGACCTGATAACCCTTAGATTCCGCGGCGCTGCGGATGACGGTGAGCGTGGTGGTCTTACCCGCGCCGGCGAAACCTTGGATTCCTTGGATGCGGTCGGGCGCGCTGAGCACATCTTCGACCACGCTCTTTTGCGCGTGGTTGAGATGTTCATGCCGGTCGGCAACGGCGATGGCGTGCGGGCGCGAAAGAACTGGCTCGACCTGATTTTTCCCCTCGCGCATCCGGTGGAGAATTTCCTGTTCGGCGGCGATGGTTCTGGCGGTAGTGAACTGACGGCCCGGAACGCCCTGCTGCCGCTCGACAATTTGGAATTCCCCGGACGCCAATCGGGCGTCAAGATGGGCGCAAACCTGGGCATAGGTGATGTCGCCCATACCGCGGCGGAGTCCGTCGCGGATCAGGGCACGTTCATCGACAACCGCCTCGCGCTCGAAGTTTTTGTCGCGCGAAAAAGTGAGCGATTCGCGGACACGGTCCACCGAGTTTACGGGCTTCTCTTGATGTTGTGAGCGTTCCTGGGCGGCGCGGACAACGGCTTCGGCCTGGTATCCGAAGTCGGCGGCTAGCTTGCGGTGCGCGGCCATTACCTCTCCCGCCGAATGGATTTCCTTACGATCGCGGGTCGAGTGCGCGGCGATCTCGGCAGCTTCTTTCCCAGAGTGTCCGGTGCGTTCGAGGTGCTCACGAATTTGTTGGCTGCGGGGACTGGATGCGTCGAGATACTCCTGCGTGTAGCCCTTGATCTCTGGCGCGCCGCTCCGTCCGGTCGCGATTTCGTAACCGAGTTGGCGGAGTTTGTAGGTCAGTTCGGATTGATAGACGGCAGTGGCGAACTGCTGTGAGGCGAAAAGACTGTGCGGCTGGATGGCGCGTGGTTGGCCGTTGTCGCGCTCGGTGACGTTGAAAACGACTGCGTGTGTATGCAGTTGCGGCGCGACGTAGCCATCGACCGGACGGGCCGTGTCGTGCTCGAATTTGGCGGCAATAAACTTGCCCGTGGTCTCGGGTGGATGATTGCCGCCGATCCGCGCTTGCGTGTAGCGTTCGAGTTGGTCAAGGGCGACGCGGACGCTTTCCCGGTGCGCTTCGCGGACGCGCTCATCGCCACCGACAAGCGCCGTCAACGAGACGGACTTGGGCGCGGAGAAAGTCGCGTCCCAACCGGCCCGGTGTTCCATCGTTTTAACGGTCTTGCCGTCGGCGTCCTGATATTCATACGACGCTCGTTGCCGTACCAACTGTTCGTCGGTTTGCGGATGCTGGCCCTGGCTGAGTTTTGCAAAATCCTCGGCAGAGACCGCCCCGGCAAGGCCAAATTGCTTCGCTAATCGGCCTTGCCATTCACCTGCGATGACGCCGCGTTGCGACCAGTAGTTCTGCTCCTTGGCGGTGAACTCCTTCTGGTGATAAGTCTGCGCTTGGCCTGCGGAAAGCGGTTTGGAGATGGTCAGCATAGCTTAAATCTTCGGGCCAAAGTTCAAGTTGGTTTGACGTTCTTCTTGGGCTTCACTGGCGGGCTTCGTCACCGTATTTTGCTTGCTCTGTTCACCGCTCGTGGGCTTCGATTCGACACGGGGTGCGGATTCTGAAAGCACTTGATTCTTAACAGTCTTCGGTTGTTCTATTTGCTCTGTGCGCGGTTCGCGCACGATGAAGTCGTCCTCCAGGCGTTCGATAAACTTCGGCTTCGAGGCTGGAACTTCCAGCAGTGGAAAGGAAAACCGAGTCACGTAATTGCCGTGCTTGAGATAGGCGTTAAGATTTTCCAGACCGCTGATTTCGGAGTCGAGCACCAGCGGCTCGGTCTGCCGATCAAGCGAAAAGTTCCTGCCGTCTCGGGAGCCGTCGAAGTGTGTTTCCTTCATGCGTTCGATCTCCACCTTGCCGATGGCGCGGCTGACCCACTCGGCGGCATTCGGCTCGGTCGTTTTCAGGAATATCTTGGTGGCGGGCTGCGACAACATGACCTCGGCAAGGTGGCCGTAAATGACTTCCAACTGCGCCTTGCCCTGGAAGCCGAGAACGATTGGGTTGCGCGACTTGCGGTTCTCGGTGATGGCGGTGTGAAGCTGTGGCAACTTCTGTAGGCTGGCCAGTTCGTCGAGCACAAACCATACCGGACGTTGCTCGGGCGTCGGCGCACTGAGCAGGCGGAGAACAAGCATGTCGATCCAGAGGCTATGCAGCGGGCGAAGCGCCTCGCGTTCGGCGGGCTGTGAGGTAATGAAGATCCATCCCTGGCGGTTTTTCGACCACTCGCGGGCCGTCCATTCGGTCTTGGCATCGGTCTTTTTTGGAAGCAACCGGAAACTGTCGGCGACGAGGCTCAACGAGCCAAGCACGCCGGAGCGTTGGTGCGGCGCGGATGGGTCGATCAGCGAGGCCAGTTCGGTGTTCTTCACGCGGTGGTCGATTTCCTCGGGGTGCGACATCCACTGCACCAACTGCTGCGGCGAGGGCAGTTCGAGAAGCAGATGGGCGAATATTTTCTGCGGACTTTCGATGAAAAACTCGCCCTTCTTATCATTGGTGGGTTGGAAGAGTGACGCGGCAACCGTTCGGGCCTCGGCGCGTCGGACCAACTCCTCCGACGGCCCCCAGTACGGGCACCGGCGGTCGAGCGGATTGAGGACTATGTCGCCGCGATGCGCGTCATAGAACCGCTCGATAAATTCGCAGGCCGGGTCATAAAGAATGGCGGAGTGGCCGCGCGCCTGGATCTGCCGCAGCATTTGCATAATGATGGTGGTTTTGCCGCTGCCAGTGTCGCCGATGATCTCGAAATGCTGGTCCTCGGCGCGCAGTGGAACACGCAACATCTCTCGGCAGTGGTTCACCTTGAGGCCGATGCCAGTGCCTTGAATGGCGTTGTTAAATTGCTTCGGCGTCACGAAAACCGGCCCCTTCAGTCGCCGTCCGTACTTCATTTCCTTGCGGCGGAGAATGTCTTTGCGAATGGCGAACGGAAGCTGCGCCAGCAGCGCGACCACTCCGAAGATGAGCGGCCACTGAAACAGCCCGACAATCGTTGCTCCGTCGTAGACCTGCTGCCTGAAATAGCCCAGAAGCGAGCTGTTTTGGTAGACCGTCGGCGCGCTGCGATAGAGATAGCCCATGCCGCGCTGTCGGGCGGAATCAGTCAATACCAGAGGGATGGGATGGGCATTCGCTTGCGGCGTCGATCCCGCCGCAACATCCACATCGCGGGCGTACAAGGCGTGGCCTTTCTTGTCGGCCATGAGCAGCAATTGATACTTGCTGGACTGGCGAATACTCGCCACGATGGTGGTCTTTATATAGATCGGGAGATCGAACTGTTGTAGCGGAGTGAGCACGAACGCGAAGTGAAGATAGACGAACAATCCTGTCAGAACCACAGCAAGAAAGACCGCGCCGAAAGTGTAAATCGGCTTGTGCGGCGGCCAAATGATGGTCTCTTTTCTTCCCCAGTTGGTTTCAGGCATGGCGTTTTTCCTCCTCGTTTTCGGCGGCGTACTGCGCGACGACCTCGCGCGCGGCGCGGTGTTTGTTGGTTTTCACGTTGCGCATCAACTCCTGGTATTGCTCGGCGCTCATCCGTTCGCCGCGCGCGACCGGCGAAAGCGCGTTGGTCAAGAACAGTTGCAAGGCAACGATTTCGGTCATGAGCGGGTCCGCTCCAAGAGCAACGGGCGATGAATGTGCCACTTTCAAAACTGTTTCGCGTACCCAGTCGCCAATCGTTCTGCCGGACTTCCACGCGCTCTGTTCGAACTTGGCGTACTCTTCTTCCGTGAGCCGAACTCCGATTTGCCGGCTCCTTACAGCAGGGCGTTTGACCGTCTCCTTAGTGCTGTTGGACAGAGCTTTTGAGGCCATGATCTTTCTCCAAATTCAGCATCATCGAACGATTCCCGTGGTTACCGTTCGATACCGCGTTTCTGGTAACGGATTTGTCTTGTGTATGTTCCCGTTTGCTATCAATCGGTAGCAAACGCAACCCTTCCAGGGGTGGAGTGTCTAAATTCACCCGGTGCGGAGCACCGTTCTTGCTCCGGTACGTAATCTGAGGGCAAATCATGCCTTCAACACCCGCGCAGAAGCCGTGGGTTCCACCCCGGAGGATTGCTTCTTCGTTGGCTGCTCCGGTGCTTCTGTCGCGTCCTTGCTTGGGCCTCTGCGGACGCGCAACGCCGGAGCAACTTGTTTGGCTTGGGGCATCTTCAGAAAGTCCTGGAAGTCCCGGTCTTTCGAGAAAACATAGGTGAGCGCCTTGTCCACTACATCGTCGGCGGATGCGTGGACAAAGGCGGCGTATTGATCGACCTGCTCGGCGGTGGACTCGTCCAGCCGGATCGAAGCACTGATGTAACGGCTTTGGTTAATTTCAAGTAGCGGCATTGTGTTCTCCTTATTGGTGTTGGTTTAAGCAACCTTTTTTCGGGCAATTATCCGCTGCGCCGTCTGGGCAATCTCCCGCGCACGCGCGCAGCAAAGAGCGGCGGGAATCTCGAAGCGGCGGCGGACTTGGAGCATCGTGATAACGTCCTCCATCGGAACGCCTTCGATGAGCCAAAGTCTGGCCGATGCAACGTCCACGGTTCGCTGCGCGTAGTAGAGCGGATTGGGCTTATCGGCGCGGCGCGAAGCCAGCTTTCTCGTGAGCTTCGCGGCGTCCTTTCCAAGGGCGAGTTCGTGCAGAACCCAGGCCCAATCGTGTTCGGAATTGGTGTGGTTAGCGGGGTGCTTTCGCGGTGTGATTGACGGGGACGAAAAGATGGCATCCGCCGCAAGAATATCCAGCCGGAAGTCGTCGGAATTCCAAGTGGAATTGCCGGGGTATTCGACGGTCACAGGCCACGCCGGATCGTACTTGCAATTCAGAAATCCCGGCAGGCGAAGGACGCGGTTGCAGTCGGTGCAAGCGGGATCGCCGCCAAAGGTAATCGCAAGCAGTTTTAGGGCGCTTTCCTGCTGCTCAGAGGTGAAGCCATCCACGCGCCAGAGGACCTGATATTTGCCGAACGAAGTCGAGACGATTGCATTCGGCGGGGGAACCGCATCGGAGGCCCGGAGCGAAGCGAGACGGGCCTCACCATCGGTATCCAAATCGAGGTACAGATGCCGCACCGCGGCGATGCACTCCTTGGTGCGCTTGCGGCTGCCACAGTGTAGCGGATTGGCGGCCACATAGATGTTCGCACCGATAGAGTTTTCGTGCGCCAGCCAGCCGAGGTAAC
>Ga0209517_10005312_pt1 | contig 16453 bp, 14 predicted proteins | sample PeaSoiMetSII2010_FD_187695 | JGI IMG/M metagenome (GOLD analysis project Ga0209517, IMG submission 187695) | Peat soil microbial communities from Weissenstadt, Germany - SII-2010 (SPAdes) (version 2) | ecosystem: Environmental > Terrestrial > Soil > Wetlands > Peat | place: Germany...
AAATCGCCGCATGGGAGCACGACCGCAATGCCAACCATACCAAGGCCAATTGGCAATTCTCAACCCCCAATGCCCGTATCAAACTCAAGCACCTCTACCCTGCAATCTGAATGAATCGGGCGACTAGTCCAGATTGATATTGAACTCGTAGGAACGGTCGCCGCCGACCAGGGTCAATTTCAGCGCCGCGCCTTCGGGACTGGTTCCCGGCGGCGCGCCGTCGAGGTCGATGGCAAAGCGTTTGACCCCCGGCGGGCCTTGTTCGAGCAATTTCGGAACCGCCAGCGCCCAGTCCGGCGTTGGTCCTTCGACAAACAGGCTGACCGTCCTCGCATCAGGCGAGAGCACATCGACCAGAACGGTGGACTTGCCCTCGCGTATGACGTCGCGGATGGTCAGCGGGTTGGGATCGCCGACGCTGGCGGGCTTTGGAACTGTGTCGAGCGCTGTGAACAGCACGCTGTCTTCGGTGCTGGCGACGCTGGCGAAGGCAAGCTCGATATTCGCTTCGACGGGAATACAAAGTTTCTCGCAGACCGCGTAGTTGATGTCGGCGCGAAGCGTCACCGGCTTGTCGATGTTTTTCGGCACAATCCGCAGCGGCAGCACGACCTGGTTGTAATAGCCCATCGAGAAGCCGCCGGCGCCGTCGTCGAATTTCATCGGGGCCGGCCACAAAACGGTCACGGCCTCCACATTGTCCGACTTGGAGAAGTCGAAGCGCGGCGGCACGCCGGAATCGCCGGAGGTACGCCAGTAGGTCTTCCAGCCCGGATCAAGCTGAACGGCGATACCGCCGAGCAAAACCGGTCCGCTGCGCGATCCCGCCAGCAGCCGCACGGCGGAGTGCAATCCCTTTTGCCAGGGCGAAGCGTCCTGGGCGCGCGCCTCAACCGTCAGGGATGCCAGGGCGGTCAAGGCAAAGCCGAGCGCGGCTCGCAGGGGAACTACGGCGGTCATGAAGCGTCCTTACAGCCAAGCGAGAGGGTAAGCCATTGAATTGCTTGTGATGCATTTTGGAAACGTGTCCTGCGGAGCTTGATTGACAGAACTCCCACCCAATATCAGGATAGATGGTGACATGAGAGTCCTTTGCGGATGAACCCTGAAGGCAAAAGACCGAGAATGGTTCGCCGCGAAGCCGCAGGCGTTGGCGGTGAGTCGGAGGGCCATCGCTATCTCGATGGTCAATTGCTGATCGCCATGCCCGTCATGGGCGATCCGCGCTTCGAGCGTTCGGTGATTTATCTCTGCGCGCATTCAGCCGAAGGCGCCATGGGCATCATCGTCAACCGCCCGGCGGGCAGCATCGACTTTCCAGGTTTGCTGGTACAGCTCGACATCATCAAGAAGTCCGACCAGATCGCGCTGCCGGAAAATGCCGAGACCTTGCGGGTGCTGAAGGGCGGTCCGGTGGAGACCGGCCGCGGCTTCGTGCTGCATTCGAGCGATTTCTTCATCCAGGATGCGACGCTGCGGATTGACGACGAGATTTGTCTGACCGCGACCGTCGATATCCTGAAAGCGATCGCCAGGGGCGCCGGGCCGAAGCACGCGATACTCGCGCTCGGTTATGCCGGCTGGGCGGCGGGACAGCTCGAGAGCGAAATCCAGGACAATGGCTGGCTGCATTGCGACGCCGATCCCGACCTGATCTTCGGCGGCGATGTCGAGGACAAGTATGCCCGCGCCCTGCGCAAGATCGGGATCGATCCGGGCATGCTCTCGAACGAAGCCGGCCACGCGTAGCCGCGTTTGGCACAATTGTCAGCGTCGTCCCTGCGAAAGCAGGGACCCATACGCCGCGGCCTGTCAGCCGGGCAAAGTGGGAGACACCTTTTATTTCAAAATCCGCCAGTGGTTATGGATCCCTGCTTTCGCGGGGACGACAACCTCTGGTTTGCCGCGTCCCTTACTCCGCTGCCTGTTGGGCGACGGTCGGCTCGGTGCCCGCCACCGTGGCGCGGCGCATGTCGCGCGGTTGCGACTGGTCGTAGCGGCGCACCCGGTGCATGGTCTGACGGTTGTCCCACATCACGAGGTCATGCACGGTCCATTTGTGAACGTAGACGAATTCCCTCTGCGTGGCGTGCTCGGTGAGGTCGCGCAAGAGTAGCCGCGCCTCCGGCACGCTCATGCCGACAATCGCGCCGGCATGCGACGACAGATAGAGCGACTTGCGGCGATGCACCGGATGGGTACGCACCAGGCGTTGCAGCACCGGCTTGAACATCTGCTTTTCTTCCTCGCTGTAATCGAGAAAGCCGAGCGATCCCCGCGAATACATCAGCGAATGTTCGCAGATCAGATCATCGATCTCGGTCTTGGTCTCCTCGTCAAGCGCGTCATAGGCCGCGCGCATGTCGGCGAATTCGGTGTTGCCGCCCTTCGGATTGACCACGCGCGCCGACAACAGCGAGAATTTTGCCGGAATCGGGCGGAACGAGCTGTCGGAATGCCACAGGCAGTTGCCGAGATTGAACAGATGCGTCCGGTGATCGCGCGGCAACGGCATGCCGTCCTTGCCGAGGTTGGAAACGTCGTTCAGCCCCGAGGTGAGCCGGTAGTCTTCTTTCTTGGTGACGGTGCCGCCGCGTGCGCTCTCGCGCTCGCCGAAATTGAGCGCGAATGCCAGCTGCTGTTCGTCCGATATGTCCTGATTGCGGAACAGCAGCACGGCGTATTTGTCCATGCCGGCTTCGATATCGCGCGCCTCCTGCGGCGTCAGCGGCTTTCGCAGATCGACGCCCGAAACCTCGCCGAAAAAATGCGGATGAAGCTGACGGATCGTCACGGTCATGGCGTGCCTCCTGATCGGCGCGAGCGTTTTGTCCCGCGGCATTTGCGACAAAAGGCTACCCGCGGACTTTGCGAAGTCAACGGCTTGGGGGAGGGGCTGGGTTGCGTGAACCGGATTGGACCTCGCCGGTTACCACCTTGAAAATTGGCGCGAGTCCGCTTGCAACCGCGCCGGCGCTATTGCCGTTGACGCGCCCAACCACGTCGGACAAAGCGAAGGAATTTACCGCGTGAGGCTACCCGGCGGCGGCGGTGCCGATGCCGAGCGTCCGACATTGGCCGGCGGTCGCGGCACGCCGGGCGTGCGCGGCGGCGGCTGCACCTGGCGCGGTGGCGGCGCGGGCTGCGGGCTTCCAAAGCCGAAGAAATTCCGGATTCCCGGCGGCGCCGCTTGAACCGGCGCGGTCGGTTGACCGGGCAGGCCAGGCGGAACCGCAACAGGCTTTTTCGGCTTTAACCCCCCAGCGGGGGCATTAGCCGAAGGTGTTCCATCCGGGGAAACCGAGGCCACCGGCGTTTCGCCCTTGGCCGGCTCGCGTCCGACTTCACGGCGCGGCCAGACGAAATCGTCGGCGCGGCCTGCGGGGGGCGCCAGCGGTTCGCCCTTGACCAGCGTTCGCGCGACGAGTGCATCGACCGCGGCCGGGCGCGATCCCGGACCGCCAAGCAATTGATCGGTGCCGACGGAAGAAGCCACCAGCGGCAGGATCGGCCCTGCCAGCGGACGCGGCGCCGGCTGACCCGGCAGCGCATTGGCATCGGGAGTTGCGGGCTCGCTTGGCAGCGTGATCGGCGCCGAGCGCGACGCCAGGAGCCGGGTGATCTCGCGCTCGACATAATGCGCAAGCTTGCGCGCGCCGGGCTTGGTGAAAAACACGCCGTCATAGGAGCGCAAGCGGCGGATCTGGCCCTCGAAGTCGGGGCCCTGTTGCAGGAAGCGGCCGGCCTCGTCGACAAATCCGTCCCAGACATCGACATAGGTGATACCCGCCTTGGCCGATGCCTCGCGGTAGAGCGAATCCAGAAACAGCATGTCCGAGGTTGCCTTGGCGCCGCGCACCGCGGGCAGCCCGACCCACAACACCGGCACGCCCTTCGATTTCATCACCGCGATCATTTCATCGATTTTCTTGGTGTAGAGCTCGACCCAGCGCTCCTCGCGGAACTCGACAAGGCCGGTCGGTGAGCGCGTGTTCTTTTCCGGTGTCATGATCGGTGGGGCGTCACTCTCGGCGTCGTCGGACAATTCGGAATCGAGCGCCTTCTCGTCGGGCTTTGCGGCTGCGTTATCGGCGTCATCGCCCTTCGCCGCGGGCTTGGCGTCGCCGGGCTTGGTGCGGGCATCCTTCTTGTCGGTTTTCTTGTCACCCGGCTTGGCGTCGGATTTCTCGGCTGCTGGCTCCCGCATGGCCATGCGGTCGTTGAGACCGAGCATGACAACGATGACGTCAGGCTTTTCGGCCGAAAGGATCGTCTTGGCGGCGGCGGGCCAGTCCGCCGGATCGCCCTTGGGCTGATATTTGATCAGGCCGGAGACGGTCTTGTGCCTGCGGATCACGCCCATGTCCGGCTGCTCGACATAGGCATCCTCAAGACCATAAGCGAGCCAGTCCGCCATGGCGTCGCCGAGCACCACCACGTTGCGCTCGGGGATAGTGTCGCGTTTTTCCGGCGGCGGCGCCTTGGAGAAATTCTCGATCCGCTTGGGTGCCTGCTGCTGGAATGGCGCAAACAGGTCGCCGCCGAACCAGCCGCCAGGCCCTCGGCTTGGCGGTGCGGATTGCGGTGGTGGCTGCGGCCGCGGCGGTCCGCCGAAATTGAAAAATTGCGCCGACGCCGGCGCTGCGACACCAACCAATAGCGCGACCGCCACCGCCAACACGATCAGGGGACCGGTCTCGGTGAACACCCGCAAAAAGGATTTTGTCTTGGGCATGCGGCTCGGTCGCAATGGGTCTTTCGGGCAAAAGCCATAATAGCTGAATCAGGCCGCAAGCGGGCAGTTTTCGAGCCCATGCGCGCGCTATTCGGAAACGTCGTAGAGCATGATCCGGTTGCCGGGGGAACCGGTTTTCCCGCCTGGTTCTGCCTGAGAGTAAACAGGGCCGGTTTCGGGGCAGGAAACGCCCCAAAATCAACGTCCGCGGAGCCGCTCCAGCACCTCCGAGGAGGCAAATCCGTCCGCGGGCGCCCCGATCGAGGCCTGGAAGCCGCGGAGCGCTTCCCTGGTCTCGCCGCCAAACTGGCCATCCGGGGTGCCGCGATAGAACCCGCGCTGCGCCAGAAGCTGCTGTAATTCCAGCCGCTCGGCGCGCGATAGTTCCCGTTCCTGCCGCGGCCAGGGCTGCACGAAAGGCGGCCCGCCCCGCAGCCGGTCGGCGAAGTGACCGATCGCCAGCGCGTAGGCCTCCGCCGGATTATATTTCATGATCACCCGGAAATTCTGCAGCATCAGAAAGCCCGGCCCCTCGGCGCCGGCGGGTGCGAGCAGATAGGCCTTTTCGGAAGACTGTGGGAATGGCTGGCCATTGGCGCGCTTGATGCCGAGATGCTCCCACTGCGCCATTGTCATCGCCTTGGCCTTGTCGGCCAGCATGTAGTTGAAGTCCTTCGGCACGACGACCTCGTAGCCCCAGGTCTGGCCGGTCTGCCAGCCGTCCTTCTTCAGATTGTTGGCGGTGGAGGCGATCAGATCGGCGGGATCGTCGACCACGTCGCGGCGGCCGTCGCCGTTGGCGTCGACGGCATAGCGCTTGAAAGCCGTCGGCATGAACTGGGTGGGGCCGAATGCGCCGGCCCAGGAGCCGCGCATCTGTTCGGGGCGCAGATCGCCGCGGTGCAGGATCTCCAGTGCCGACAAAAACTCATCCCTGAAATATTTCTGGCGGCGGCCGATGCAGGCGAGCGTCGCGGTCGATTGCAGAACGCTGCGGTCTCCCATTTGCGTCGAATAATTCGACTCGATGCCCCAGATCGCCGCGATCACGTAGCGATCGACGCCATAGGCCTTCTCGGTCGCGTCGAACTGCGGCTTGTATTGGCTAAGGATCTCGCGACCCCTGGCGAGGCGGTTGTCGTTGACCAGGATGTCGAGATAGTCCCAGATCGACTTGGTGAATTCCGGCTGCGAATCCAACAGATCCATGATGCGAAGATCAGGGGTGAGGCCGGCGGTGAAGCGCTGAAAGCTTTCCTGCGAGATATTGCGGCGCGCAGCGTCGGGCCACATCGCGGCGATGCAATGGTCGAAATTCGCCGCCGCTTCGCGGATCGCGCTCGCCGTCATCAGCGGGTGGCCGGAGGCGCCGTCCTCGCCGCTCCATGGCTGCGGCGCGCCGCTTGCCGGTGCCGGTTGCGCCGGCGCGCCGGGGGAAGGCTGGCTGCCTTTCGAGCCGCTGAAGATGTTGCCGAGAAAGTCGAGCGGGCCAGCGCTTGAGGATTGCGCGCGCGCCTGCCCGCAGCACAATAGCGCCGTGGCGAGGATTATCGCGCCCGTCCGTCTTGTCGCCGACCGTGTTGTTTGTCCCATCATATTCCACCCGCAAGGCCCCATATTGACCGCTTTCAGGAGGCCTCGCCCCGGTTTCCAATAGCTTAACAAAGGTGCACTTTTTGCGTCAGGGGCTTTGCCGGCTTTCGAAAAAATCGTGCGAAGGGACAATCGGCATCGCATATCCATCTTTGTTCCCGGCTGCAAAACGGCTACCTACATGCCATCAAAGTGTTGTCTTTCATCCGCTCTCGCAAGGCAGTCCCGCACCCCATGAAAATCCGCAAAGCCGTCTTCCCGGTCGCCGGCCTCGGCACCCGCGTCCTGCCCGCCACCAAGGCGATGCCGAAGGAGATGCTCACCATCGTCGACAAGCCCTTGATCCAGTATGTGGTGGACGAGGCCAGGGAAGCCGGTATTGAACATTTCATCTTCGTCACCGGCCGCAACAAGGGCGTGATCGAGGATCATTTCGACCGGATGTACGAGCTTGACGCCACGCTTGCGGCGCGCGGCAAGAAGGCGGAGATGGAGATCCTCGCCCGCGACCAGCCGGAGGCCGGCGCCATCAGCTTTACCCGGCAGCAAGCGCCGCTCGGCCTTGGCCATGCGGTGTGGTGCGCGCGCGATATCGTCGGCGATGAGCCGTTCGCGGTGGTGCTGCCGGATGAACTGGTGCTCAACACGCCGGGGTGCCTTGCGCAGATGATCGAGGCAGCCGGCAAGCTCGGTAAGAAGTCCAACCTGATCGCGGTGGAAGCCGTGCCCGACGATCTCACCCATCAATACGGCATTTGCGGCGTCGGCAAGCGCCACGGCAACGTCTTCGAGGTCGACGGCATGGTGGAAAAGCCGCCGAAGGGCACCGCGCCGTCTAATCTGTCGATCACCGGGCGCTACATCCTGCAGCCGGAGATCTTCAAGGTCCTGCAAACCCAGGAGCGCGGCGCCGGCGGCGAGATCCAGCTCACCGATGCGATGATCGGCTTGTCGAAAACGCAGAGCTTCTACGGCGTCGAGTTCAAGGGCGAGCGGCACGATTGCGGCTCCAAGGCCGGATTCCTGCGCGCCAATATCGCCTTCGGCATGGCGCGCGCGGAACTGCGCGACGGCCTGCGTGCGGAGATGAAGAAATATCTGGGGAAGTGACGGCAGGCGTTTCGCTGCCCATCCATGCACTTCGTCATCATCCGCGAAGGCGGATGATCCAGTACTCCGCGGCGCCGGTGATTGATGTGATAGGTCACGGCGTACTGGATGCCCGCTTTCGCGGGCATGACGACGGAATAGGGTTACGGCTTTCAAGCCACCAGCGACAGCTTCGAGACGCGCGCCACAATGGAGCGGTTGCGGCCGCCGGCCTTGGCCGCGTAAAGCGCCTTGTCGGCGGCGTTCACGAGATGGGTCCGGTCCATGCTTGCGTCAGGCGTCAGGCTGGCGACGCCGACACTGACGGTCGTGATCACCGTTTCTCCGCACCATTGCTCGACCTTCATCCGGATGGTCTCGGCCACGGCGAATGCCTCGGCGGGCGACAGGCCCGGCAACAGCACGGCGAATTCCTCGCCGCCGTAGCGCGCGGCACAGTCGCCGGCGCGCCGCACCGAGTCCGAAATGCAGATCGCGATACCGACCAGCACCTCGTCGCCGGCCTGATGTCCGAACGTGTCGTTGTAGGTCTTGAAATGATCGGCATCGATCATGAGCAAGGCGAGCGGTTTCTTCAGGCGCGCCGCGCGCCGCCATTCGGCGTCGATGGTGGCATCGAACTTGCGGCGGTTCCGCAGTCCCGTCAGCGCGTCGGTCGTGGCAAGCTCCTCGAGCTTGTCCTCGGCGGCGGCGCGGCGGCCGATTTCGCGCGCCAGGAAAAGCGTCACGCCGAGCACGAACACGCTGAACACCAGCATGATCGCGCCGATCCTGGTCGCCTCGATGCGCCAGAGCCTATAGATTTCGTTCCAGGGCTTTCCGACGAGCACGACCAGCGGCCTTGTGCCGTCGCGCCAGACATAGAGCCGCTGCATCGGACTAGTTGCCGCGATCGCCGAAAAGGACCCGCTGGTTTCGGACAGCGCCCGCTTCACGCCGGGCAAATCGCCGAGGTTCTTGCCGATCACGTCGAGGTCAAATGGCGTCCGCATGATCACGGTGCCGTCACGGCGGAAAATGGTGATGGTGTCGTCCGGGGAAAGATGCAGGCGGCCAAACAGATCGTGAAAGTAACTGAAGCGGATCGAGCCTGCGACCACGCCAAGAAAGCGGCCGTCCTCGTCGCTGATGCGGCGGCTGAGCACGATCGCATAGGCGCCGCGGTGCAGCATCGGGCGGCTGATGAACAGGCCGGTGTCCGGCTGGTCGCGATGAATTCTGAAATACTCCTCGTCGCTGCGATCTTCGGGCAGCGGGTCCAGCGTCGAGGCGTCGACGGCCAGTTTGCCATTTGCGTCGAACACTTGAATCGCGCCGAAATGTTTCGCGGTTGCGGCGTGGTCGAACAGGATCAATTGCCGGATCGGCTTGCTGACCTCGTTGATTCCCGGCGCCACCATGTTGCTTGCCACCGCGCGCAGCGACAGGTCGTAGAGTTCGACGTTACGGTCGATGTCGGCGTCGATGCTGGACGCCATATTCTCAAGCGACTGGCGCGCCAGTTCTTCCTCGCCACGGCGCATGTCGAGCATCACGCTGGCGCAGATCGCGGAAAAGCCGATGACCGTGACCAAAGCGAACAGGATCAGCAGTTTTGCTGATAGCCGCCAGGGCCGGCTGGCCTCGTCCGTGCGCCGTCCAAATCCCATCAGGTGCTCCTGATCGTTCGGCATGCGCCCGGAATGGTTGCTGTCGGCTTAAATCGTAATCGGCTGCGCCATAATGCGTTAACGCTTCGTTATCTCCATCGGTCAGATGCGTGAAAGGGATCGCCCCGGCAGCTAGTGTGAACGCCATTTGCGCCCGGTCGGCCTCTAAACTATGAGGAGGCACAGGACCGGCTCGCCAAAGCCGTTCTTAACCGGGCCAAGTTCCATCGGACGTGGCCTGGCCGATCATGCGCCTGAGGAAACAAGTGAGCGACTATGACGCGCTGCGCGATTATCTGAAGAGGCAGAAATTGCCCGAATTCGCGCTGAACTTTGATGAGATCGAGGAGATCATCGACGCGGCGCTGCCGCGCGCGGCGCAGCGCGCGTCCTGGTGGGAGACCTTGCGCAGCCCGCAGGAAAAGATGCCGCAGCGCGAGGCCTGTCTTGCCGGCGGCTACATCGCCACGCGGCTGCCTGACGGCAAAGGCGTCCGGTTCAAGAAGATTCCCCACAACGCCCGTCGTCCCCGCGAAAGCGGGGACCCATAACCACAGGCCGCTGTTACACGAAGGCAACTCTCGCCAACGCCACATAGATAACCGCGGCGTTTGAGTCCCGGCGTTCGCCGGGACGACGGCATAGAGTGTCAGAGGCTAACTCGCCGCCTCGAGCCGGACCTCGGTCAATAGCCGCATCGCGGCGTCGGCGTCCATCGGCTCGCCGAAGGCAAAGCCTTGCGCGTATTCGCAGCCGAGCTGATAGAGCTCGACCGCATCCGAATCGGTCTCGGCGCCCTCGGCGACCACGTCCATGCCGAGGTCGTGGGCGAGCGCGATGATCGATTTCAGGATCACCGGCCGGGTGCCGCGGCTGGTGGTGCGCACGAAAGACTGGTCGATCTTGATGGTGTCGAAGGGGAAGCGCTGCAGATAGGCGAGCGAGGAATGGCCGGTGCCGAAATCGTCCAATGACAGTCCGGTGCCGAGCTCGCGGATCCGCGTCAGCATTTGGGCGGCGTGTTCCGGGTTTTCCATCACCAGCGACTCGGTCAATTCGAGCTTGAGCGTGCCGCGCGCCACTGACGATCGCGACAGCACGGTGCGGATGTCGTGGATCAGGTCATGCCGGAGCAATTGGCGCGAGGAGACGTTGACGCTGGCAAAGATCGGTTCGCGCGAGCGCATCGCGCGCTGCCAGACGGCGAGTTGCCGCGCGGTCTGGTCGAGCACGAACATGCCGAGATCGACGATCAGGCCGATCTCCTCGGCGATCGTGATGAATTCCACCGGCGACATCCGCCCGAGTTTCGGATGGTCCCAGCGCGCCAAGGCCTCGAAGCCCGCAATCGAGCGATCCTCCAGCCGCACGATGGGCTGATAGAGGATCGTGATTTCCTCGCGCTCGATGGCCCGGCGCAATTCGCTTTCCAGCGTCAGCCGGTCGGTCTTTCGCGCGCGCATCGCGGGCTTGTACACATCGATGCGGTCGCCGCCGATGCGCTTACTGTGATACATCGCAAGCTCGGCATCCTTGATGATCTCGTCGGAGAGCTGCGTCTGCGGATCGGAGAGCGCAAGCCCGATCGAGGCGGTGAGGAAAATCTCGCGGTCGTTGAAGACGATGGGCGCGCGGATGGTCTTGCGGATGGTCTCGGCGAAGGCGGTGATGCGCGCGGGGTCCTGTTCCGACATCAGGATCAGGCCGAACTGATCACCGGCAAGCCGCGCCAGGGTGTCCTGGGGTTTAAGGATACGGGTGAGCCGCCGCGCCAGCGTCAGCAGGATCGAATCGCCGACCGCGATGCCGACGGAATCATTGACCTGCTTGAAGCGGTCGAGGTCGATCACCATCAGCGTCGGCCTCAGGTTCGGCATGGTCTTGGCAAAATTGGCCACGGCCCCCAGGCGGTCGATGAACAATTTGCGGTTCGGCAGGCCGGTGAGGTTGTCATGCACCGAGTCGTGAAGCATGCGCTCCTCGGCGTTCTTGGCCTCGGTAACGTCGGTCAGCGTGCCGACCACGCGCGAGACCTCGCCGTCGGAGCCGACGACGGGGCGCGCCTTCAGCGCGAACCACATGAAGTGTCCGTCGGGCGTGCGCAGCCGGAAATCCTGCACCAGCCGGCCGCGGCGCTGGTCGAGCACGCTGTCGAGCGCGGCACGGAAACGGTCCTGATCGAGCGGATGCAGCACCTCGAGCCATTTGGCGGCCGGGCCTTCCAGCGTGCCGCGCTTCAGGCCCAAAAGGCTTTCGGTCTCCGGGCTGGTGAAGACCTTGTCGGCGGAGACGTCCCAGTCCCAGATCAGGTCGCCCGAACCGGTCAGCGCCAGTGCCCGCCGCTCGACGTCGGAGACGATGCCGGTGGTGGCGCCGCCACCGGCAAAGGCGTGCTGCATCACCGTAAATCCGATCAGCATCACGATCAGGACGAGGCCGCCGAGCAGCGCGGGGCCGACGATGTCGTTGGTGACGCTGCCTGCGACCGTCATGCCGGCCGCGATCACCCAGACCACCAGCAGGAACCAGGTCGGGATCAACAGCACCGCGCGGTCGAAGCCATGGGTGGAGAGATAGACGATCAACGCAAAGCCCGCGAAGGCGATCAGGACCAGCGACATCCGCGCGATGCCAGAGGCGACCGCGGGATCGAACAGAGCGAGCGCCACCAGCGAGCCGAGGAAGACCAGCCAGCCGACGGTGATGTGGGAATAGCGCACATGCCAGCGGCTGAGGTTGAGATAGGCGAACAAAAATACCAACAGCGTCGCGGCCAGGATCGCCTCGCCGCCGGCGCGCCAGACCCGCTCGGCGTTGTTCGACATGTCGAGCACCTTGCCCCAGAAGCCGAAGTCGACGCCGATATAGACCAGCACCGCCCACGCTAGTGCCGCGGCGGCCGGGAACATGATGCTGCCCTTGACCACGAACAGGATGGTCAGCACCAGCGCCAGAAGGCCGGAGATGCCGATCACGATGCCCTGATACAGCGTGAACGAGTTGACCTTGTCCTTGTAGGCGTCGGGCTCCCACAGATAGAGCTGCGGCAATTTATCGGTGCGCAGTTCGGCGACAAAGGTGATGACGGCACCGGGATCGAGCGTGATGCGGAAAATGTCCGCGGTCGCGCTCTCCTGCCGTTCCGGACGGTCGCCGGTCGAGGGCGTGATGGTGGCGATGCGCGACAGGCCGAGATCGGGCCACAACAGGCCCGACGAAACGATGCGGTAGTGGGGCGCGACAATCAGACGATCGAGCTGGTCGTCGGTGTTGTTGGCGAGCGCGAACACCACCCAGTTCTGCCCGCCTTCGCGGGCACGGACCTCGATGCGGCGGACGATGCCGTCGGTGCCGGGCGCCGTGGAAACCTGAATGCGGTCGGTGTCGCTGCGCTGATGGTCGAGCACCGCGGTCAGGTCGATCGCAGACACGTCACCGCGGACGCTGACGGCGTCGATCGCGCGCGCCGGCGGCGCGGCCGCAAAAATCATGAGGCCCAGCGCGAGCGGCGCAAGGCACCTGATCAAACGCAACGTCAGTTCTCCGCGATCAACATCGTATGCGGGCGAGGCCTACCGCCCGACGCTTGCGGATAAATGACATGAATGCGAAGGAAATCAAAGGGTTTCCGGCATAAGAACGTTCGCGAGCGTTAAAGCGCCAACACAATTTTGCCAATATGTTCGCTGGTCTCCATGCGCCGGTGCGCGTCGGCGGCCTTTTCCAGCGGGAAAGTGCTGTCCATCAGGGGCTTAACGCGCCCGTCTCGCAACAGCGGCATCACCTTGGCCTCGATGGCCGATACCATGGCCGCCTTATCGGCATTACTACGGGGCCGCAGCGTCGAGCCGGTATGGTGCAGCCTTTTCACCATCAGCTTGGCAAAATTGACCGTCGCCTTGGGGCCGCCAAGCAACGCGATCTGGACAATGCGTCCGTCGATCGCGGCGGCGTCGTAATTGCGCTCGACGTAATCGCCGCCGACCATGTCGAGAATGACGTCGGGACCTGCCCCCGATGTCATCGACCTGGAAGCTGCGACGAAGTCTTCGGTCTTGTAGTTGATGGCATGGTCGGCGCCGAGCTTGAGGCAGGCATCGGCCTTGTCCTTTGACCCGACGGTGACGATCACCTTCGAGCCGAAGGCCTTGGCGAGCTGGATCGCCATGGTGCCGATGCCGGACGAGCCGCCATGGATCAAAATCGTCTCACCTTGCTTCAGCGCGCCGCGCTCGAACACGTTATGCCAGACCGTCATCAGCGTTTCAGGCGTGGCGCCGGCCTCGAGCAACGACAGCGATGACGGCACCGCCATCGCCTGGGCGTCCTGCGCGATGCAATATTGCGCGTAGCCGCCGCCGGCCACCAGCGACATCACCTTGTCGCCGAGCTTGTGCTTGTGGCATCCCTCGCCGAGCGCGACCACTTCGCCCGCGACTTCAAGGCCGGGCAGGTCGCTGGCTCCGGGCGGCGGCGGATAGGAGCCGGAGCGTTGGGCGACATCGGGACGGTTGACGCCGGCGGCAGCGACCTTGATCAGGATCTCGTTCGGCCCCGGCGCCGGAACGCTGCGGGTTTCGGGCAGAAGCACCTCGGGGCCGCCGGGCTTGCTGATGCCGATGACGGTCATTTGCGAAGGTACTTTTTCCATGATTTGTCCTCGGCCAAGCGCTACTATTTTGATGAGGCATCTGATTAGCCAGCGCCGTTCAACCTGGCAACCGCCTCACGGCCTTTGGCGATCACGGAGCAGGGCACATGGCGATCGAGGACGACGACAAGCCGAGAAAGAAAGTGACCCACGAGATCGGCCAGGACCTCTCGCTGTTGTCGGTCGAGGAACTTACGGAGCGGATCGCGCTTTTGACCTCGGAGATCGAGCGGTTGCAGGCGGCTGCGACCAAGAAGCGCGCCTCGAAGGAGGCGGCCGCCGGTTTTTTCAAGTCGTAGGGTTCGTGTCCCGGACGCGGTGCAGCGCTCTTGCGCTGCTCCGCAGAGCCGGGATCCACTCTTTCGCCAGAGGCCCATGGGCCCCGGATCAGCAGCGCACCACGCCGCAAGCGCGGCGCGCTGCGCAGCATCCGGGGCACGGCGCAACTCGGCCAATGGCCGACATGGCAAACAAAGCCTGAAAGAAACCGCTCGTTTACGAACGATTAAGCTTTCTCGGTTATGACTGGCGCCGTCCTCTTTTGGACACCGAGTGGCTCCTGTCCACTCTGTTTGACGCCTCCCTGTTATCAACTTCAAAAGCCGCCGGAAACGGCGGCTCTTTTTTTGGGACGTCGCCGAGGCGTTCCGTCTCGACCTGTTGGAAACCATAATAGCTCTTGCGGCTGGACTCTCGCCCCCGAGCGCGCAATGATTTGTTCATCATAATCCGCCGGTCTGGACCGGCGGGGGTAAACAGTGGCGTGAGGCGTTAACGATGTCGGACCGTTCGCAAGGCGAAACCCCGCTCGTGCAATTCAGCGAGCGGCTGACGAATTCGGCGGCGTTTGGAACATTGTTTCGGGAGGGCATGGACCTGGTCGAGGAGACCGCGGCCTATCTCGACGGGGCTGGCCGCACCGAGGCCAAGGCGCTCGACCGCTCGGTCAGCCTCACTTACGCGACCGAAAGCATGCGTCTGACCACCCGCCTGATGCAGTTGGCCTCGTGGCTGTTGCTGCATCGCGCGGTGAAGGAAGGCGAGATGACCTTGACCCAGGCCAACCGCGAAAAGACCAAGGTCAAGCTCTCGGCCGCCGATCCCGGCCCGGACGAGCTGATCGAAAAGCTGCCGCAGCAATTGCGGGACCTGATCGCTCGCTCGATGTCCCTGCAGGCGAGGGTCCGCCGGCTCGATGCCACCATCCACGCGCCGCCCACCGAGCGCGCCCCGATCGGCAACCCGCTGGTGCCCCAGCTCAACCGCCTGAAGGCTGCGTTCGAGCAGTAACACCGGATCGTCGGCCGCGCGTGCGTCAGGCCGCACGCGTCGAGGAAGAATGACCCGGCCTTGCTGACACCGCTCTCCATCCTGTTGGTATTGTCAGCCGCGTTCCTGCACGCGAGCTGGAATGCGCTATTGCGCGGCGGAGCAGACCGCACGCAGTCGATGCTGATCATGAACGTCACGGTCGGCATCGCCGGCCTGGCGATGATGGCCGTCGCAGGGTTGCCGACATCGGCCGCCGCTTACGTGTGCGCTTCGGGCCTCATTCATCTGGTCTACAATGCGCTGCTGGTACGGATGTATCGTAGCGGCGATCTCGGCGAAACCTACCCGGTCGCGCGCGGCTCCTCGCCGGCGCTGGTCGCGCTCGGCGGCAGCCTCGCCGCCGGGGAGTGGATGAACCTGATCGGTATCGTCGGCATCGGCCTCGTCTGCGCCGGAATCTTCATGCTGGCGGCGGCACGAGCGCGACCGGCAAAAGTGGAATCCGCTCTTGCGACCGATCCCGCTGCCGACCTGGGAGGCCGTTTGCACGCGATGAATTTGCCTTTCGCGCTGGCGACCGGCGTCAGCATCGCCGCTTACACCGTGGTCGATGGCCTCGGCGTACGGGCTTCCGGCAATTGGGCCGCCTATACCGGCGGGATATTCGCGTTCTTTCTCGCCGTGCCGCTGTGGTATCTGGCGCGCCGCCGGATGAAGATGTTCGCGGTGCCGTTGGCGGAAGTGGGCAAGGCGGCCAGCGGTGGGCTTATTTCGCTTGCGGCCTATGGCGCCATCATCTGGGCCATGCAAGGAAGCGCGATGGGAGCGGTCTCGGCGTTGCGCGAAACCAGCGTGGTGTTCGCGGCGCTGCTCGGAGCCGCCTTTCTCGACGAGCGTTTGACCGGATGGCGGATCGCCGCCTGCTGTATCATCGCCGTTGGTGCTGCGTGTTTCGGCTGGCGGTTCTAATCCTCGCTGCCAAATGAAAAACGCCCCCGGCAAGGCAGGGGCGCTTTGATTTGGGCTCTCGATAACGAGGCCGGAGAGCCTCAATCCTTCTTGAGGAAGCCCGAAAACTTCTTCTGGAACCGCGAAACGCGGCCGCCGCGATCGAGGATCTGCTGGGCGCCGCCGATCCAGGCCGGATGCGACTTGGGATCGATATCGAGGTTCAGCTTGTCGCCGGCCTTGCCCCAGGTGGAGCGCGTCTGGTACTCGGTGCCGTCGGTCATTACGACCGTAATCATATGATAATTCGGGTGAATTTCGGCCTTCATGGCAATTCCTTCGGCGCGCCGGCGCCTGTATCTCGGTTGGTGAGTGGCGGATTTGGGCGGCTCTATAACGTAAGCGGCCCCTCAAAACAAGCCAGGTATCACAGGCCCGGTTCGATCAGGATTTGCCAGCACAGGCTCAGGGGCCTATCTGGGGGTGGCACAGCGA
>Ga0209517_10005313_pt1 | contig 16452 bp, 22 predicted proteins | sample PeaSoiMetSII2010_FD_187695 | JGI IMG/M metagenome (GOLD analysis project Ga0209517, IMG submission 187695) | Peat soil microbial communities from Weissenstadt, Germany - SII-2010 (SPAdes) (version 2) | ecosystem: Environmental > Terrestrial > Soil > Wetlands > Peat | place: Germany...
CGACACCGCTCGCGGCGTACGAGCCCAAGTGCGACGGGTGTTCATTGATTGCGAGGTGCTTGCCGCGACTTCTCGCCAAGCCTCCGGGCGTCGCGAGATACTTGGCGCGGGCGCTGGCCGTGGGCGAGGACTGACGTGAAGCAGTTACTCAACACGCTGTATGTGACCACCCAGGGGGCGTATCTCGCACGCGAGGGCGAGACACTGTTGGTGCGCGTTGAGCAGGAGGTCGCGCTACGTATTCCCATCCACACGTTGGCCAGCATCATGTGTTTTGGGCGGGTATCGTCGAGCCCGCCGCTCATGGGCCTATGTGCGGAGCGAGGTGTTGCACTGGCATTCTTCACTATGAATGGCCGATTCCTGGCGCGCGTGCAGGGACCTGTTTCGGGGAACGTCCTTTTGCGAAGAGAGCAGTATCGACGTTCGGAAGACGAAAATCGCGCGGCGGAGGTCGCCCGATCGATTGTGATCGCGAAGGTCGCCAACTGCCGCACGGTTCTTCTTCGGGCAGCGCGAGAGAAACCAGACTGTGCAGAAAGCACTAACCTGGACGCGGCAGCGCTTCGTTTGAGTCGCCTAGTCGAAGAACTACAGAAACCCAAGTCGCTAGATACAGTTCGTGGGCACGAAGGCGACGGAGCGCGGGTGTACTTCGACGTTTTTGACCACCTTGTCACGGAGTCGAAGGAGGCGTTCTTCTTCCGGGCACGCTCGCGGCGTCCTCCTCTGGATAATCTGAATGCGTTGCTATCGTTCCTGTACACGCTCTTGACGCACGATGTTGCTGCGGCACTTGAGGGTGTTGGCTTGGACCCCGCTGTTGGATACCTGCACCGCGACCGTCCGGGCCGTCCAAGTCTGGCCCTCGATCTTGTGGAAGAGCTACGGCCCGTGATCGCGGATCGCCTTGCTATATCCTTAATTAACCGTCGGCAGATTAAGCCGGAGGGCTTCCACACGACGGAGTCCGGCGCGGTAGAAATGGATGACGCAACGCGCAAGGAGGTACTGGTGGCATACCAGAAGAGGAAACAGGAGGAGATCGTCCACCCTTTCTTGAAAGAACGCGTCGCTTTCGGAATCGTGCCGCACGCGCAGGCGATGTTGCTAGCACGGCATTTGCGCGGTGAATTGGACGGCTATCCAAGCTTCCTTTGGAGATGAAGCCTGCGGAGATGACGCTATGATGTTGGTCGTGGTGGCCTATGACGTGAGCACTGAGAGCAATGCTGGGCGGAAGCGGCTTCGTCGCGTGGCAAAAGTTTGTGAGGATGTAGGGCAACGAGTCCAGAACTCGGTGTTTGAGTGCTTGGTGGACGCGGCTCAGTGGACCAAGTTGCGGGCCCGTCTCGTCGGAGAAGCGGAATTATCCGAAGACAGTCTGAGATTCTATTTTCTTGGGGATAATTGGCGTCATAGGGTGGAACATGTCGGGACTAAAACCTCGTATGATCCGCAGGGACCACTGGTGATTTGAAATGCGCGGACGTGAAGTGATCACTGGATCGCTGAGAGCTTCGCGCAGAGGGCTAAAGTACTGTAATTACAATCAGATGGAAGTGCTAGCTACCTGATGCAGGCAATTTGTAGAATGATCCTTAGTCGGATTCGCGGAAGCAGCTTAATAGGGATCGTATTTTCTGCGGCTTAGCCGCAGGCAGTCGCCGCCCGCGCGGGCGGCGTGGATTGAAACTTTTATTCTCCAGAACGTAATCTTTGACGCCAAGTCGCCGCCCGCGCGGGCGGCGTGGATTGAAACTCTTTCCTTGCCTTCGCGCGGGGCGTCCTACTGGATGTCGCCGCCCGCGCGGGCGGCGTGGATTGAAACCCTTCGCAATGCCTTCGTTCAAAGCGGCTTGATACTGTCGCCGCCCGCGCGGGCGGCGTGGATTGAAACGAGATGCGCGCACGCGGCCGCGTAAGCGTCTTCGGTCGCCGCCCGCGCGGGCGGCGTGGATTGAAACTTCCGGCGTGACCCCGAGCGACAGCGCGAAAGCCGTCGCCGCCCGCGCGGGCGGCGTGGATTGAAACATTCAACCGGCGTACACGCCCGTCGCGCCAAAGTGTCGCCGCCCGCGCGGGCGGCGTGGATTGAAACCCGTATCCCGAGATTTACATTCCGGCGAACCAAGCCGTCGCCGCCCGCGCGGGCGGCGTGGATTGAAACCAGAGCCCGCAACCAAGCTGTTCGCCGTCACCGTGAGTCGCCGCCCGCGCGGGCGGCGTGGATTGAAACCCTTGGGTGACGAATCCGACGACGACGCCCGCGCCGTCGCCGCCCGCGCGGGCGGCGTGGATTGAAACAACAGGAGCTAAGTAGCCATGCTGACCGCAATTTCGTCGCCGCCCGCGCGGGCGGCGTGGATTGAAACATGACAATCATGGTTTGATCGAAGACCTCGCAGCAGGTCGCCGCCCGCGCGGGCGGCGTGGATTGAAACATGGGCGACCCGCCCAACTCTATCCGCCGCTTGAGTCGCCGCCCGCGCGGGCGGCGTGGATTGAAACCGCGACGCCGCCCTCCGTCTTGTAGTATTCGAGGTCGCCGCCCGCGCGGGCGGCGTGGATTGAAACGTCGCAGATCAGAGTGTCAGGTGCCCGTATCCCTTGCGTCGCCGCCCGCGCGGGCGGCGTGGATTGAAACTCGATAGGCAGGCTTAGTCGATGAACCTCCGCCGTGTCGCCGCCCGCGCGGGCGGCGTGGATTGAAACTCAATTCACGCCGCGCAAGTGGCCCGGCATTCCCGGTCGCCGCCCGCGCGGGCGGCGTGGATTGAAACGAAAACCCGTTGGGAGGCTCGTCCCGCGCCGACGGGGGTCGCCGCCCGCGCGGGCGGCGTGGATTGAAACCCTCAGCAAAAGTCTCATCATACTTCGCAGAAACGTCGCCGCCCGCGCGGGCGGCGTGGATTGAAACAAAATGGCGCACTCTCGCCGGCGCATCTCGCCGCGGTCGTCGCCGCCCGCGCGGGCGGCGTGGATTGAAACGGAATTACGATCGGATGAGCGTTCGTCAGGGCGGCGTGGATTGAAACCAGGGACCGGTGGAGGCGGGGATACGGCCGGGCTCGTCGCCGCCCGCGCGGGCGGCGTGGATTGAAACTCTTCTTGAGACGGGCGGTGTTTGGTTTGGGCGGCGTGGATTGAAACTATAGTTCGCATGATTTTGGTGATGCTTTCCTCAGTCGCCGCCCGCGCGGGCGGCGTGGATTGAAACAACAGCTACTCGGCATCGAATGTGCCCGACGGGCGGCGTGGATTGAAACGGTCGTAACCTCCACGCCACGACCGAAAACGTACGTCGCCGCCCGCGCGGGCGGCGTGGATTGAAACAAGGTAGATCTGAACTGGATGCAAGTCAACGTGCGTCGCTACGGATCACTAAGTCCTGCATCGCCAGTTGCGAACCTCCGACCATCGCTTGCCCGGCGCTCTTCAATAGCCTAGCGTGTCGGCCTTGCGCCCGCGCAACGGCGGCTTCCATCGCCTCGACCCCCGGCTCGGGGACGCAGGTGAGCAAGACCTTGGCCAAGCTGTCCACGAATGCGAACAGGGCTTGCTGGGCCCGCCCAAGCCGGAACACCTCCGCCCTGATTTGCTCTATACTGGCGGCAAGTCGTTCTTCGGCTCCAACCAGTTCTTCACTGCGCCCGGATAACTCTTGATTCACACAGTGCCGGATAAACGCCGTCGGTGATGTAAAACTGCGTTTTCGCGTGGCCTCCCGAATCTGGTTGTCCATCGCCTCCGAAAACCGGATAGCTCGCTGTGCCATTAGCAAGGACCTCTCACTTCTAAGGAAGCGACGGAGTCGATTTGGGACACCAAGAGTCGCAAAATCGGGCCGCATCCCAAGTGCGATGCAAACTGAACGAAACGCATCCCGTCCGAAGCACAAGTGGAGCAGCTAAGAGACCACCAAAAGACACAACGGCGCATCCCAACCTTTATGTTCCACTACCGGGTTTTGGGCTGTTTGGAGCCGTCTCTGTTGCCCGTGGATGTTGCAATCTGTTACAAACTGTTTCAAACACCCGCTGACCACCGAAGGTGTTGCAGACTGTTCACAAACTGTTGCAATTTGTTGCAGAACGCCAAATCTGCCGATTCGGTGTCCCGACGAGGTACGGCTATTCCTTTCGTAATGGGTCAGCAATTCGTCGTTACAATGGGCTCGAATCCGCGCCGCAGAAAAGCAACATCGGACTGGGTCCACTTTCCGCCGCGAGCAGGGACAGGCTACCGCGACGAGAGAGAGTTATTGTCGCTGCTTTGGGAATCCTAAGCCGCGGCTCTCCTTTGTTCTTTTACGCGTGCTGTCAGGCGAGGGCGGTTGATCCTTCTTGTTCCAGCAACGCTAACCGTCCCGAGTTGCCTCCGCCATTTCCTCAGTAGTTGAGCACCTCTCGCGGTGCCACGAGGATCTCATGAATGCGGCAATCGACCCGCCACTTGCTGCCGTCGCTAACGAACTCCCCATCCGTGTGCGGGAAGCCGCAGTTTTCCTTGGCGTCAGCCCGCAAACGGTGTATCTTTGGGTTGAGCGAAAGCAGATTCCCCACTTCCGCGTGATGGGTCGCAACATCCGGTTCTTGAAATCGGAGTTGGATTCCTTCCGCGCGCAGTTCAAACAGGAGGTGGAGAATTGGCAAGGCCAGTAAAGCATGATGGGCGTGTATTCAAGCGGACGGGAAGCAATATCTGGTGGATCGAGTATCGCAACCGGAGTGGGCATCGCCGGCGTGAATCAACGCAAACCGAAGACTGGGATACCGCGCAGCGAAAACTGCGTGAACGTCTCAGCGCCCGAGATGATCGCACGCTGGAGGTCGTGCGCAGGGGCGAACAGATGTCATTTCAAGATTGGGTGGCGTTTTTTCTGGAGAACTACTCCAAGCCCCCGATCCGCGCAGCCAAGACCCATGAAGCTAACATGAGGGCGATAGGTCATCTTCAACAGTCCTTCGGCAAGTGGCGACTGGCTGACCTGACCGCAGACGAGATCGAGCAGTACCTTCGTCGGCGGCTCAAGCAGCACGCTAGGGTCAAGACTGGTTCAGGTTTCAAGGAGCTCAATCTGTTGAAGCCAACGACGGTGCACCAGGAGTTCCGGGTGCTTCGGCGGACACTGAGTGTCGCCGTTCGGAAGAAGTTGCTTCCGGCCAATCCCTGCGCGGGTGTCGAGTTCCCCGTTTCGATCAGAGGTCTGTTTCGGCCGCACTACGTCGCGTGGTCGGAGCAACAGTTGATCGAATTCCATGCTCCTGATTATTTCCGGAATGTCGTTCGGATCATCACGGAGACGGGGTTGCGCGTATACAAGGAACTCGCACCAATGAAGAAGGATCAGGTCGATCTGGAAAACGCCTTCGTTTGGATTCCGGATTCCAAGACCCCGAACGGGGTAGCGGAAGTCCCTCTGACAGAGATGGCTCTGACAGCGTTCCGGGATCAGATAAAGGTTGCTGGTCCAGGACCGTACCTGTTCCCCAGCGATAAGAATGGATCAGGGCACCAGACCACGTTCAAGACGGTCTGGCACAAGACCCTGAAGCGCGCCAAGATTCCCTACTTTCGGATCTACGATCTCCGTTCGACGTACGCAACTCGGCTCAGCGCTGGGGGCGTCGCGGACGAGTGGGTTACCCAGATGCTCCGGCAAGGCGATGCGAAGGTCTTCAAGAAATACTCGCAGATGAAGTTGCAGATGAAGCGCGAGGCTTTGGAGAAGATCAACCGGCACGCCAACGAGGAGCGGAAGGGTTTTGGCTCAGTTGTGGTTCAGTAGGAAGGGGTTTTGGTACAGTTATGGCTCAGTTTTGGGCTGGAGAGGCGATAAAAGCCGGATGCTTGGTTCGAAAGTGTTTTAGAATCAAGAGAGCAGTACATGTCGGGGCGTAGCGCAGCCTGGTAGCGCACCTGCCTTGGGCGCAGGGGGTCGGGCGTTCAAATCGCCCCGCCCCGACCAACAGAATCAAAAAGATGCGGCCTCCCTTTCGGAGCCCGCCAAATCGACTGTAGACGAAATTGTAGCTGTCCATCCCACAGAGATCAACGCACAGTGGCCCAGCGGGCTCACACCATTTGCGGGGACGCGGCGCTCCGGCACAATGCTTGGGCGCAGGGGCGAGCGTTCAAATCGTTCCGCCCGACCAACAGAAAGTCCACCGTGCCAAGCCGTTTACGTCGCCCAATAACCGCTGTAAGGCGATATCGTGGCGGTCGCTTTCCTCAAGGTCCGGTAGCAGAATGTTCGGCTTAGGCGACGCCTCCTCGTCGCCATCTCTGTCGTCGCCATCTCTTGTGCGATTTCCTGTTGAATGATATCCTTCAAGTGCTCTAGTTTTTGTTCAGCCTCGCAAATTCTCGCTCGCCCGCCAAACAGTCCAGGCTTCCTCTCAACGCCATCCAGATTTTGTCAAAGCGTGAGCCTGACCAAGGCCACTGCACCGCGGGCAACCTGGAAGAAACCCACCTCCTTGCGCCTTCGCAGCCCACTATTCGGATCAATGAATGTAGCGGGTTGCGATCTCTGCGAGGAGGACTAAACGAATGACGCTTCTGCCTTTGGGAGCTGCGGGTAAACGCGATCGAACCATTCTCGTGAAGGCGCTTCTACTTCAGGCCTTTTCTCTGATTCTGCTGCTCGGCATCGTGGCAGTTGATCTGAGCGGGCACAGGCGCCTCGCCTTGGATGGATATGCCCTTGGTGCTCCAGTTGTAATCTCTTTCGGGATTAAGAGCCTGAAGATGGTTGCCTCGCCAAGATAGCCGCATCTGCCCTAGGACCACATTCACTACAGGATGTGGTCCTTCGTATTTCAGATTCCTCACAAGCAAAGAAGAGCCATCCCGAGTGCCATGGGAATCCAGGACCCGTATATATTGCCGGACAAATACCATCTCGAGCGCCTCAGCGTTAACACCACGAAAACGCCCGCTACCACAAGAATGGCCGAGACAATGCTCCATGACATTCGTGAGTCAATTGTTGCAGCAACCGGCAACAGCATTAGGCCACCGACTAGCTGAAGCCCGACGCTAAGCCGTTCCGCGACGCCGACTCCAACCTTCATCGGCAAAGTGTTGATGCGGGCGGGCATCCTTGTTGACACTCGCGGGGCTGGCAAAGCGCGCAAACCCCCGTGTTTACTGGGCTCTCCTGCCCTTGACCCCGGCCACCGGTGGCCGGGGGCTTGGCCGGGGCAACCTGGACCATTCTTGCGCGAACCGGGGGCATTTCCGGGGCCGCCGCGCCCGGCTTTGGGAGCTCTTCACGTGAAGCCGGTTTGCGCCGAACTTGGCCCGCCCCTCGATATCCGCGCCGTAGCGTGCCTGATCGGCTGCTCGCCTTGGACCGTAAGGCAGACCCTCATTCCCAGAGGGCTCCCGCACTTCCGGTCCGCGGCCAGCGGCAGATTGATCTTCTATACCGATCAAGTCATCCGTTGGATCGAAAGCCAACAACAAGGAGGAATTACGACCAAGTGAGCCTGTTCAAGCGAGGCAACGTATTTTGGTCTTACGTCTGGGTGGATGGCGTCCGCCATCAGCTATCGACGGGGACTTCCAATCGCAAGCGGGCCGAAAAAATCGATAGCAAGCACAAAGAGGAGCTCAATGACCGGCGCTTCCAGATTGTGGAAGCCGATCCGAATATGACCTTTGCGGAGCTGGACGCCCGCTTTATCGCCAGCGGCTCCGTGCGCCCGCATCATATTTATCACTCGCAGTTCCTGCTACCGTTCTTCGGTGACGTGCCGGTGCTGAGGATTACCAAGTCTCTCACCGAGGAGTACCGGCGGGCGCGGCATTCGGGATCGAGCATTAAGGAAGCCACGATCAACCGGGACCTGAGTGTGCTCCGGCACATTCTCTACTGGGCAGTAGATGAGCAGCTTATCCCGGCCAATCCGCTGACGCGGCTGAGGATGGCCCGCGAGCGGCGCACTCGCAGGCAGGTCTTGAGCGTAGCCGAGGAGCAGTTGCTCCTGTCTGCCGCCCAGGGTCACCTGCGCACGATGATCATCCTGGCCCTCGATACCGGGATGCGCAGAGGCGAAATCACCGGCGAGCGCTGGGAGGATATCGATTTCGCGCAAAAAGTACTGTACGTCACCCGCTCCAAAACTCCCGAGGGAGAATCGCGGGAGATTCCGCTCAGCGCGCGCCTGCTCAAGCTGCTCGGCGCACAACGCCAAACCAGAGGCCTCGTGATTGAATTCCGCGGCCGCCCGGTCAAGATCATCAAGACCACGTGGAAGACAGCGTTCAGAATCTCAAAACTCCGTCACGTCCGTTTTCATGATCTCCGCCACACTTTCAATACGCGCCTGATGGAGGCCGGCGTCATGCAGGAAGTCCGCATGGCGCTAATGGGCCATTCCTCAGGTTCTCGGGTCCACTCCACGTACACCCACATCGAGCTTCCCGTGAAGCGCGAAGCCATCGAAAAGCTCGAAAAGTGGAAGATCCACGAAGAAAACCTGCTCAAAGAGCAGCCGACCGACCAGAAACAGGAGAACAAACATGCCAGTACCGAAAGCGAACGATCCGAAAGCGGCCCACCCTCAAGCGGCTCATCCACAGCCGGCCGGGGGGAAGCCCGAACGCAAAGCCTGGAAAAAGAAGACGCCCGTTGAGGTGGTCTTGGAACAAGCTGAGAAGCTCAAGGCCGAGATCGCCGAAACGGAAGAGGAGTTGAAGGCCAAGCGCAAGCAGCTGCAGAAGTTCGAAGAGGCCAGAAAGATCTTCGAAACGGCCTGAGCCATGAAGTTGCTGACTGAGGAACTCCGAGCCCGATTACCACGGCTGTACTCGCAGGAAGCCGAGGCGGAACCGATGGTGTACGCCAAGTTTTTCCTGGCGGGCACCGGCTGGACCTGGTACGTGACAGAAGGCCAGGAGCAGGATGGAGACTTTCTCTTCTTCGGCTTCGTGGTGGGACTGGAATCCGAGTTCGGATACTTTCTGCTCTCCGAGCTCGAATCCGTTCGCAGCCCGCTAGGTGGCCTGCCCGTAGAACGCGACCTTTCGTTCAGGGAAGGCCGCCTCACCGACGTCGTACCCGCGCCCGATTCATGACGGCGTGGGATCGCAAGAGACCAAGACATGTTCTTGGTCTCTTTTTTAAGTGGCTGTTTGTTGCCGCTTTGGAACTTACGGAAACCGGGAGAGGACCCGCCTCCCAGAAAGACAAGAGAATCACTATGAAGAAACTATCCGTCGTCGTGGCCGGCACCGGCCAAATCCGAGACGTGGAGATTCAGCCCGGCACCACCGCAGGCGACATCCTCCACCAGCTCACGTTACCGGACTACTTGCTCAGCAAGGGTCCCAACGAGCCCTTCTTCGCCGCCGCCGAATCCGTGTACGACAAGGTCAAGGATGGCGAGAAGATCTTCGCCAGCACCAAAGCCGAAGTCGGCAAACCCGAGGTTGCACACGCCATATGCGCGTGAAGGATCTCGGCACCAGGCCTGCCTCCGCGTCGTTGCTCCAGATGTTTCAGAGCGCGATGCGGGGGCACGCCCCCACAGTTTCGATTGAGCGCCGCCAGATTCCCTACTGGCAAGAACGCAGGTGGATTCTCGACGGCAATACCTATTCGGGCAACTATCAGACGCCCTATGCGGCGTTTCAAGGCTGGATCGAGCAGGAGCGCTCCGGCCACGTCAACTTCTACATCCATAACCCCTCGGCTGAAATCCGCCGCCACAGCCAATGGACCTGCTTCCAGCATCGCGGCGACGACTGGTATCTGGTCCACATGGGCCGCCAACCCAAGGATGTCAGTTCGGGAATCATGACCATCGAACGACTAATCACGGAGGCTTACGAAAAATGAGAAAGGCACATTTAGAAGACAAAAGGAAAGCTCTTGTCGAAAAGCGTGAAAAGCTGATCGGCAAGTTCAATGAGGCCGCGCGTACACGCAAAAGCACGGCGCGCGTCTGCGCCGAAATCCGCCGCGCCAATGAGTTCCTCGAGACTCTGGAGCGGATCGAGGCAGAAAACACCGGCCTGCCTAATACCGGTCCCCGCCGTTATGCGGTCAGCTCGTTGTTTCTCCATGACTGTTTTAAGAAGTTAACGGCCGACCCTTACGAGCAGTTCTTCTTCATCACGGGCGCGGAAGTTAACGGCGTTCACGTACTGGACCAGTGTGCCGAATTTGCGCACCAGAAAAGGAGCGCCATGGGCGTCGTGGCGGACATGCCTTCGACGCACAACCTGCTCATTCGCCTGGAACAGTTTGGTCACAGGTTCTTGGCGCACTTTCACAGCCACCCGGGTACGGGTGCCGATGCGACGCACCCATCCGGAACCGACGAAAAGTTTCAGGGGCGGCTGGAAGCCGGAGGACACTTGGCCGTCATGGCCATCTTCAGCCGCGATGGCTTCATCCGGTTCGTGCGGCTCGATCAGAACTTTGAAATTGAGATCTACGGAGAAGGAGTCACCAACCATGCACCCGGCATTTATCAGCTCACCGACATCAACTGAGCTGCGCGGTACGGTCGTTCCCGGAGCTCAGGATCGCCAAAAGCTGATTCGGGGATTCGATCAGGAAAGATTCTCCAGGAGCCGGGTAGTCTGCGTCGGTGCGGGCGGGATCATCTCACACATCGCGCCCACGCTGGCGCGGAAGGGCATCGGCGGAATCACGTTGCTCGACGACGACCTGGTTGAAACCAGCAACTTAAACCGGCAGCGGTTCTATATACAGGATGTTGGCCAGAACAAGGCGCTGGCCCTGGCCCGCAATCTCGAGCCGGAATGCATCGCCGCCACGCAGATCCGCGGCCTTGCGCTGCGGCTCGAGGAGGCGATTGCACGGGGCGCCGACCTTTCCTGCGATGTGGCGATCTGCGGGGTTGATAACAATCCGGCTCGCGTGACGGCCAGCCGGTACTTCCGGGCGCTCGGGACTCCGGTGATTTTCACTGCAGTCAGCCGGCATGCCGATCACGGCTATGTTTTCATCCAGGACCGCACGGGTCCGTGCATCGGCTGTCTGTTCCCGGACATGGTGAATGACGTCCGCTTTCCCTGCCCCGGCACGCCAGCTATCGCCGACGTTCTCCAGGCGGTCGGGGCGTTGGCAATCTACGGCGTCGATACTCTGCTGATGAGCCGCCCACGCGGTTGGAATTTTCGCCGTATCAATCTCACGGATGGCAGCCTGGACGGTTACGCCCTGATTCCTGAGCGGGACAACTGCAAGATGCTAAAGCACGAGCCGGATCGCACCCAGTGAACATCGAGAGCATCCAAGTCGGGTTTCGCTACCGTAAGGACCTTGGCGATCTGCGCTCACTTGCCGACAGCATTGCCGAGGTCGGGCTTTTGCATCCTATCGTGGTTACGCCCGAAGGCCGGTTGATCGCCGGCCAGCGGCGGCTGGAGGCCTGCCGTATGCTCGGCTGGACTGACGTTCCCGTAACAGTTGTCGATCTGTATCAAGCGGCCCGCGGCGAAGCTCACGAGAACTTTGTGCGCAAAGATCTGCTGCCGAGCGAGATCGTTGCGCTCAAACGGGCCATCGAACCATTGGAACGGCGCGAAGCCCGTGAGCGCCAAGGCCATCAGACAGGCACCTGTCATCCCGCCACAGTGGCGGAAGGACAGGTGCGCTCCTCAGGCGATGCCCGCGACAAGATTGCCCGTTACCTCGGTGTCGGGCGGACGACTATCGAGCGGGCCGAGGCCGTGGTCGAAGCTGCCGAAGAGAATCCAGAAGAGTTTGGATACTTGGTTGAACAAATGGATCGCAGCGGAAAAATCGCCGGAGCATACCGCAGACTGGAAGTCTTGAAACAAGCCCGCGATTTGGACGCCGCGACACCGCAACTTCCCACGGGTCCATTTCAGGTCATTGTGGCTGACCCGCCGTGGCGGTATGAATCGAGCAACGATCTTCCCTATCCGACTTTAGCCACCGATGAGATCAAGGCCCTGCCGGTCGAGACCATCGCAGCCGATGACGCCATTCTGTGGCTCTGGACTACGGCTGCGCATTTGCGCGTGGCTTTTGAGGTGATCGAGGCCTGGGGCTTCGAGTACAAGACGCTGCTGACCTGGGTGAAGGACCGGATGGGGACAGGCGAATGGCTGCGCGGCCAAACCGAGCACTGTTTGCTTGCCGCGCGCGGCAAGCCAGTCTTCCTTCACGGCCAACATAGCACCGTTATCCAAGCCGTCCGGCGCGAGCATTCGCGAAAGCCCGAGGAATTCTATGCATTAGTCGAAGCCACCTCGCCCGGCAGCAAAGTGGAGTTATTTGCGCGTGAGCAGCGAAACGGCTGGCGAGCTTTTGGGAATGAGACTGAAAAGTTCAACCTTGAACGATTGCTTGTTGAACCGTGAGGAAATCGCAGCAGTGATTTCGACTCCATCATGTACAGCAGTTAGAGCGGCTCCCGCAGTCTTCTGAAACAGCAACGCCTGTGCTCAGGGAAGACCAAAGACCCTCTGCCAGCACGACAGGCGACCTGACTCGAACTCGGGGCGCACTACCGCGCGGTTTGTCGGTGCCGTCGTCGCCAATTCGCCAGATTTCCCAATAGGCCATTCCTGCTTCGCTGCTAACCCGCTATAATCGCGTACGCCCGATCCAAAAGAAGCCGCTGTTCAGCAGGCGATGTAGACAGGACCCTTTTCTTCGAGCAGAAAAGGAGGTTCATGTTAGCCGGCAAACGATTCAAGCTGAAAGAGCGCACGCTAGCTGTTGAAGTTCTCCATAACGAGCGCAGAGCCGTCTCAATTCCGGTTGGCGTGATTTTCGAAGTGGTATCCGGGTTCAGTGACGGCGAACAGACAGTGGACGTGCTCTGGGAAGGCCGTTCAGCGGCGCCGTCAAGCTGCGACTATCACAAAAAGAGGGAATTGCCAAGGTCGAGTTATCCCAGCGATTTCGGACGCCAGCTAGTCTAGGCAATTCTGCGAACGCGAGGTTGAATTCGCATACGAGCCCTGAGCTACAGCGGGATATTGCTCTTGCGGCAACTCCGATTTCTTCTGAGAACCTTTAGAAACTCGCATCTGGCTGAGGTCTTGGATGCCGCACAGGCACCCGGATCAAGGCGAGGCGTCAGTGGCACAAACTCGCCCCCAAAATAATAGCGTAATCTCGAAGACAAAAGGGCCAATAAACTTTTCATGACTCGCTGTCGGTGGCAAGCGGCAGCATAGAACCGCTCACAGATGGTCTTAAGGTTAGAATGTAACCGAGATGGAACACTTTATCCGTAAAAAGATCTTGACTACGTTGTATTCCTGAACTAACATCGAGCCTCCAGGAATGCTGAGAGGCTGAGTTGCCTCGCAGAAGGCCGGACCTTTGTTGCGATAGCCAACGCCCGAGGGTATGCGGACGTGGCTCGCGGAACCGGCACGCGGCGACAACTGCCTCCTCGCAGACTGAGGAGGAGGACGAATACAATGCTCCGTTCCGTCGCGGTTCTTCTGTTATCCCTTTCTGCCTTGTTCGCCCAGAATCGGGTTCCCCCAGAGATGCTGTACCACCGGATCTGGGCCGTGGTGCCTCTTATTGGCCATGGAACTCCTGACGATGCACGACGACCGATGTTCGTGCCATCACGCGCGGAAAGAATGACGAGTATCAAGACGGGAAACCGCTCAGGCGTATTTTCCTACGCGATGCAGATCAGGGCGGTAATAGGCTTGACTCATCAAGTCATCCCTGGGATGATAGGTTGCCCTAATGCCGAAACTATGTTGGTCATTGTTTTCGGAAGTAATTAATTAGTTCATTTAGAGTATACAACCGCGCGGAAAGGCCGTCAAGGCTTGTGGGTCGTGGATATAAGCAGTCGAAGGAATATAAGCGAGAAACCACTGTGTCGCCCAAGCGCCTAACAGCGGTGCGAAAGAACCTAGCACAGCAGCTATCCGGTCCAGTGATCATAATATTGTGATAAGCTGTTGTCTGATAGAGGCCGCGCACATCCGTGATCTTTTACCCGGAACCGGGAGGCGAAGTGCCGGTTCTCGAGTGGCTCGTCAAGCTGCGGAAGAGCGACCAACCCGCTTACGCAAGATGTGTGGCTGCGGTAGAACGGCTGGCTGTGCTCGGTCACGAGCTGCGCCGGCCGCTGGCCGATCTCCTTCGCGACGGCATTTATGAGTTGAGAATACGGAAAGGGCGGGTCAAGTATCGAATTCTGTACTTCTACCACGGGCCAGGGCTGGCGATCTTGGGACATGCGATCACCAAAGAGGACGTGATACCGGATAAACTGGCGGTTCGGTATGCCAGAGGCCCCAGCCATCTATCAGCTCAGGCTCTGCCTGCGGAACATTAAACCGACGATTTGGCGGCGTGTAGAAGTTCCATGCGATATGACACTGCCAAAGCTCCATCGCGTGATTCAGGTTGTGATGGGCTGGGAGGACTGCCATCTGCACGAGTTCCAGGTTGCAGGCCGACGCTATGAGATTCCTGATCCTGAGAATTTCGGCCAGAGCATCAAAACTTTCGACGAACGCCGCGTGAAGCTAAGCACGATCGTGCGAGAAGTTGGGACTGAGTTCAACTACTTGTATGACTTCGGAGACGGCTGGGAGCACGACCTGCTGCTTGAGGCGATTCTTCCGGAAAGTACTGGCGTCCAGTATCCGCGATGCACCGATGGAGCTCGGAGCGGACTCCCCGAAGATGTTGGCGGTGTGACAGGCTATGAGGAATACCTGCGGGCTCTCGCCGATCCGAGTCACGAGCGGCACGAAGAGATGCTCGCCTGGCGCGGACCATTTGACGCTGAAAGGTTTGACATAAAGGCCATCAACCGGAGGCTCACGAGATTATTCCGTGTCCGCCGCTAATCTAACTCTCACCGATACTCTCGAGAATGAGGCGATAGTGATCGTCCCGGAGCCAGAATCCAGCTCTGCGGAGATCGTCGAGTTTCGGAGCGACGGCTCCGATCAGGCCCTTTTGCTTGGCGAGACGATAGATGCCGGGTGTCCGAATCACATTCAGGCCGAGGTTGCTGGCAATCCGAACAGCCTCGCCATCGTCCATGAGCAAACTTTCAGACCGGAGGTCGCCGGCGAGCGCAAGCGCTTCACTTTCTCCAGGGTCGAGTCCAGCCGCATGAAATACATTCGCCTTCGAAGCATCTTCCAGTTCGCGCACGTGAATCCATCTCCCTTGAGCCGCTACAACCTCGCGGGCAACTGGAAATTGTGCACCCGCGATGACGACTTCTTCGAACACCGCACGCGGAATGGCAATCCCATCGAAAAGCACGCGAAGGATATCGAAATCGCCGAGCGCGGCAAGGTACACGAGTGGACTACTGTTGGAGACCACCAAACCAAGTTACCGAGTCGAGCGTCGTCTTTCGAGTTCTTCAATGGCCTTGCCGTCCGCTTCCCAGTCCTCGGCGGTATAGACAACGTAAGGTATGCCGCGTGGCTTGAGCAATTCCATAAACTCGAGCCTGCCTAGACCGAGTTCGCGAGCCGCTTGGCCCGCAGGAATTTTGCGGTCTGCAAAGAGGGCGAGGATCGCTTCCTTGCGCACTCGTTCCTCGAGTTCGTGCTTGTTGATTGTGCCTTCAGCGATGTTGATTTCGACTTCAAGCTTCACAGAAAAGCCCTCGCAGACCATTCTACCGCTGTAGATAGAATTGAGGATGCCAAATCCTCCGGGTTCCCCGAAGTTCAACAAATCTCAACGCGCCGTCGGTAACTCATTGAAACAGAATGCGTTGAAAACAGGCGTTTTCGGCGAAGCGCCGGAATCTGCCTTGGGCGCAGGTGCGCTCCCTTCCAGTGAATCTTTAGACTCAACAGCTTAGAGACCTAGCTTGTGGAACCTTGAGGAAACTGTAGCTACATTTTCGACTACGTTTGGTTGAGGCCATCGTCGGAGTTTGGCAGAAGTCGCTGAAGCTGAACGGATTAAGCGTATCGACAGCGACATAGAGCACCTGCTTTTGCGGCAGGTGCGCGCGTCATCTTCCTTGATACAAGTGGACGCTGGGCTTGGCACAAACGGAGAGGGGAATCCGAACGGCACAATCGGTGTTCCTCGGTTCGCCCCCCGCGAATTACCACTTCATACCGGAGAAAGAGCCCCCCGCTGTTTCTTGTTGACACTGAGTTGCAAATCGGGTCTAATCGAGTTTGGCAAAGTGTTGCGACTCAGTCGCAACTAGTCGCAAAATGAAGGCCCTCACTTTAGAACGCCGTTCGCTGCTCCAAGAGCTAGCCTTGCGGGGCATCCGCATCACCGGACAGCGAAAGATCCTGGTCGAGACGATCCAGGACTCTGACCGGCATCTCGATGCGGCAAGTCTCCTCCAGATGGCGCGAAAACGCGACAAAGGAATCAACCGGGCCACCGTTTACCGAACTTTGGAGCTCCTGAAAAAGCTGCGTTTGATCGATGAACTGGATCTCATGCACTTGGAAGGCGAG
>Ga0209517_10005314_pt1 | contig 16449 bp, 19 predicted proteins | sample PeaSoiMetSII2010_FD_187695 | JGI IMG/M metagenome (GOLD analysis project Ga0209517, IMG submission 187695) | Peat soil microbial communities from Weissenstadt, Germany - SII-2010 (SPAdes) (version 2) | ecosystem: Environmental > Terrestrial > Soil > Wetlands > Peat | place: Germany...
CGTTCAGGCAGACGCTCGCTATTCGCTCGCAGTAGGTTTGTTGCTTCCCCATCCTTGCGCCAGAAAAAAGGCGCAAGGTTTTGGGCTGAAGAAAAACTCCATGCTTTGAAAGGGCACGACCTCAGTCGTGCTAATAGTAGCTGGAAATAAAGCTGGGCTTTAGCCCCTGAGGGACGATCGTCGCATGCTTGCATGCCCTTCGCCGCTAAATCCAAGACCTGAAATCGTCATTAACGTACGGGGTCCTTAAGCCTATCAGCACCGTCAAGAGGCTCTAGTGCTGGGCCTGTCAACGATTTCTGGATGGCTTTATGAAACCACGATGAAGGAAAAGCGCAAGTGCGGGTTGGGGATAACCTTACAGGGTGCTCAACCATATTCGATAACGATCAAATATGTATTCAGCCGCACCAATCACAACCAGGGCATCCTGTTGACTGACCTTCTTGCCATGGATTGCACGGTTGCAAACCCGGAGGATTTTACTAGCGAGGTCAGCTTCATCGGAAGGGATCAATCGATTCTCAGCCAAGGCTTTCGTCATGGCGATTGCGGATACACTCGTGCGAATTTTACTTGGGTCCTCGCCATAAGTTTTCGCAATCATGTTCTTAAAGAGCGATTCTAATTCGATCCGAAGCGCCGCAAGGGCAAGTGTCGTATCGATTTTCGCCAAGTTCCGGAAATATTCGATTTCAAGGCCGCTCTTCATAGGTTCAAGACTGAGCGCGATCATTTTCTTGTTTGCGTCACCAGGCGAGATTTGAACGCTTCCTTGAACAGGTGGAGCGACGGGCGCTTCCAAGAGTTTTTCTGAAAGGTTCTGGACTTGTTTGATTTGCTTTTCAAAGTCGAGAGAGACTCCGCCAGGCAAGCTTGCCTTCTCTAGCCTTGCAAGAATAGCCACAAGGGACTTTCGAAAAACCAAGCCAAGAGCGATGGCGGTGATGGGCCACGCCAACGCCTTGACGTACTCAAGAATGAGCTTTGCGAGTTCCATCTTAGGGACCTTGGCGCCGATTCTACTCTGATGGCCACCCCAAAACCTTTTCGAATGCACCCTCGAAAAGCGTAACCGGGCTCCTCGGGATAACTTCCACGCTCATTTTTGCGAATCGGAGAGTTTGTGCAAAATAGCTTCTTCAACCGCGATGAGGCGCAGGGTCGAATGGAGGATTAGCTCCGAAATGTCGTAGCAATTCTTCCCAGCTTGAGCGAGGTTCTGCATATCCTGCGCCGCGCGATGCTTTGAATCGGGCGAGCTTCCCTGTAATCCAACCATGGCCGCTATTGCGGACGCTCTTGCAGCATTAAGGCTCATATCGTCAAGGACCCCGACGAGAGCAACTAGCGCATAAGCTGACATTCCATTTTTCTTGATCGCAGAAATGGTCAGGTTCGCTTGCGAGCATAGCTCGTTTGCCTTTTCGACGAAGCCTGGAGTGGGAGACGCATCAAGCGTAGGCTTCGCGCTCTTGAATGTTGTTTGGTAGGTCGCTACATATTCACTCGCCTTGCTGAGCAGATCATTGATTTCCTCATCGGAAGGCATCCTCGATGTATCGAGTTCATCCGTTTGTTTCTTGGGCTCCTGGGAATGAATGGATTCCGCGCAAAAGAGAGTTAGCGCAAAAATGCCCAGCACAATTCTTTTCATGTCTGCTCCGATAAGTGAGGCTAGCGTACCCCTTGTCCGGCATCTTCACCTGATAATCTTGTCCAAAATCATTCTGGGCGGGTGGCGCACCCTTGGCTCTTCAATAGACTCGGGGTGCCCCATCCTTCGCGCGTTCTGTGCGGAAGGTTGGGGGAGCACGAACCCCAACCGTCCGGCTTTTCGTATGCCATTTAGAAGACCCTGCCGTGACCCGAAGTCAAGCCGCGCCGAGCAGGAAAGTTCTAAAATCGTCCTCCAGGGCCGCCGTTGCAGATAATTACGCGCCTTGCGCGCATAATGGGTTTCAAGAGGTTGAAGGATGAGGCCCCACGGTGCCGCCGGAAGGCCTCAGGTTTCGCCCTTCATTCTCTCCCACGGTTTTTCGACATTTCGTCCCATCCCTTTGAAAACAAGCAGGTTACATAAACAATGACCCCCGAATCGCGCCTATATTCAAGAAAATAAATGACTTATTTAGCTTGAATTCCGGTCCATTTGGAAAAACAAAGGACTTACCTGCAGCACTCAGGACTTGGCGTGGTCAGCGCCCAGGGTGGGCGGGGAAATAATCGAAGGCGGAGCATCGTCCTCTGACTCGCTGGACTCGCGGCTCGAACGAGAACGCTTCATGGCGCGTTGCGCCCATCCAAGCAGGCCGGAGCGTTGCCGGGTGCCCCATCCTTCGCTTCTTTCTAGCGAAGGGTGGGAGTCCTCGAACCCTTCTCGGCCAGCCGGTGCCCCCTGCAGATCTCATGGCGCGCGAGCGCCGTCCGCCCCACCGCAGGTGGCCGCAGGTGTTTGCAGATAATTACTGTTTCTCGGCGCACAATGGTCTATAGAAGAAAACCAAACGGAAGCACGCCGCGTCCCGAAATCCGCGGCACCCCCCATAACCACCAAAACCGGAAAATGTAACCCGTTTATTTTGTGCTGTCTACAATTTCCGTACCTTGCAAATGACGGGTTGAGCCGGGTGCCCCATCCTTCGCTTTTTTCTAGCGAAGGGTGGGAAGCCGCCACCGCTGGCTCCCCCGAGCCGAAGGCGGCTGCCCCACCGCAGGTGGTTGACGGTGTAAACTAAATAGTCTACACTGCGAGAATGATCGGCACGTTCAGGCACAAGGGGCTTGAAGAGATTTACTTCACAGGCAAAACTCGTCGGATTGCCGCCGAACAGATCAGAAAATGCATTCGAATCTTGCAATTGCTGGAAGTCGCCAGTCTGCCCGAGGAGATGAACATCGCCGGCTTTCACTTCCACAGTCTGCAAGGCAAGCCGAAGCGATGGTCGGTGCGTGTGACCGGGAATTACCGGATCACCTTCGGCTGGTCGGGCGAGACCGCGTTGGATGTCGATTTCGAGGACTACCATTAGCTGCCTGTGACAGGGAGGACGGTATGGAGAGAAAGAGCGGACTGCCGCCGGTTCATCCGGGCGAGATTCTCAAGGAAGATATTCTGCCCTCTGCGGGCCTCTCAGTAACGGCGGCGGCGAAGGCTCTCGGCGTCTCCCGCCAGATGCTTCACGACATCCTGTCGGAACGCAAACCCCTTTCCGCCGTCATGTGCCTGAAGCTCTCTCGCCTGCTGGGCAGTTCGCCGGAAGTGTGGATGCGGTTGCAGGCAGCTTACGACTTGAAGATGGCTGAACAGGACAAGAAGGTCATGGAACGCGTCGTGCGGATTGTCCCCCTTGAGCAAGTCGAAGAACTTCGAGCCTAACAGCCTGTGGTGAAAGTCGAGTTTTGAAAGGGCACGACTTCAGTCGTGCCGCAAACGCAATAGAATCACCGCTGGGCTTTAGCCCCCGAGGGAAGGTTTTCCGCCGGGTGCCCCATCCTTCCCATTTTCCTAGCGAAGGGCGGGATACCTCGAACCCTTCCCGACCAGCCGTCACCAACCACAAATCTCTTGCCGCGCAAGCGGCGTCTGCCCCACCGCAGGTGGTTGCAGATAATTACTGTCTCTCGGCGCACAATGGTCTATAGAAGGACACCAAACGGAAGCAGGACGTCTCCCGAAATCCGCAATACCACCCATAACCACCAAAACCGGAAAACTTAACCCATTTATTTTGTGCAGCCTACAATTTCAATACCCTGCGAATGACGGCTTGAGTTGGCGAAAAGTGCCTGACAAATCAGTCACTTAGAGATAAAGGAGCCAAAATGCCACCCCTCCCCCCTTTTCTTCCCAGTCCCGTGAAAACAATAGGTTTACGCTAAAATGACCTTTTTTGCCCCGCCAAAACAAAGGACTTACGCAGGATTACGTTTTTTTGAGGGCCGGGAAGCTCTGCCGGGCGCCGCATCCTTGCGCTTCTTCTTGGCGCAAGATACAAGGGTTGGTATGTACACCCGTTCGTTCCCCGTGCCGAAGGCCTCCGGCCGGGTGCCCCACCCATGACCCACCCATAACAGCGGGTGCCCCATCCTTCGCTTCTTTCTAGCGAAGGGTGGGAAACTTGACACCGCCCGCTCCCCGAGCCGAAGGCCGCTGCCGCACCGCAGTTGCTCAGCAGGTCGATCTTCACATCCCCGTCGGGAAGGACGGCGCGAATCTCCAGCGTCCCGCTTATCGCCGCCAAGTAGCTGTGACGAACGAGTTGATTTAGAATAGCGGTACAGAAAGTCATTGGAGAGCGTCATGTCCTCGCCAGCCTTCGACATCACGACGCCCCTGAGCGATCTGGTCGAGACCACGCTCAAGGAAGGCCCGCAGATCGTCGCCAAAGACGGAGTGGAGACCGCTGTGCTTGTCTCCATCGACGACTGGAAGCATCTCAAGGCCGGAAAGCCGTTGAGAGCGCCGGGCCAAGCCCCTGCCCGATCACTGAAGGACATCCTTCTCGACCCGAACGGTCCTCACGATATCTATATTCCTCCACGCGGACGGTACAGGCGTCGCACACCCGTTGAGCTCGAATAGCGGTGATCTTCCTTCTCGATTCCAACGTAATCTCCGAACTGCGCAAGCCACGGCCTCACGGTGCAGTCCTGGCCTGGCTCAAGACAACCCACCAGGACGAGATCGGCATTCCGGCTGTCGCTCTCGGAGAATTGCAGGCTGGGGCTGAAATCACGCGCCGCCAGAATCCGGCCAAAGCCGCAGAGCTGGAGCTCTGGATCGACGAAATTGAGCAAGGTTGGCAAATTGTGCCGATAGATGCCGCCACCGCTCGCGAATGGGGCAGACTCATGGAGAGAAAGAGCAAAAGTCTCTTCGAAGATGCAATGATCGCCGCAACTGCGCGCGTACACGGCCTGATTGTCGTCACGCGAAACTTAAAGCACTTCGCCTATTTCAATGTTCCGCTCCTCAACCCGTTTCTGACCGATCCCAGCGTAATCGGAGCAGAACAGATTGACTGAATCCACTCGTCCCTGCATCGGCGTACTGGCCATTCAAGGCGACTATGCAGCCCACGCAGAAGCCCTCGCCGAGGCCGGCGCGGACCCGGTCGAGGTCCGCAAACCGGACCAGCTCTCCGGCCTCGACGGCCTCATCCTCCCCGGCGGCGAATCCACCACCATCCTGCGCTTCCTCAATAAGCTCCATTTCTTCGATGCCTTGAAGGGCTTCTGCACCGCAAAGCCAGTCTTCGGCACCTGCGCCGGAGCCATCCTCCTCGCCCGCGAGGTCCGCAACCCCGCCCAGCGCAGCCTGGGCCTGCTCGATGCCGTCGCCGAGCGCAACGCCTACGGCCGCCAGATCGACTCGACCATCCTGACCGCCGAAACTGCCCTCCCCGGCGGCCCGCTGGAGATGGTCTTTATCCGCGCCCCACGCCTGGTCGAAACCGGCCCCACGGTCGAGGTCCTGGCCCAGCGTGACGGCTTCCCGGTGCTGGTTCGCCAGGGCAACCTCATGGCCGCCACCTTTCACCCCGAACTTTCCCGCGACCGCCGCGTCCATCAACTGTTCGTCCAGATCGCGGCCGACGCCCGATCAAAATGATCCCCGCTGTTGCATACATCGACCTGCTGTTTTTCGCATCAAAACGGTCAGGATGAATTTGCATCCATCTCCGTTCGATTCTGGATGCGTCCAAACCAAAGTGAGTGTAATCTCATCCTCACAGAGGCCCCGTATGCCCTCCATCTTTACGCCCACACCATCGGAAACGGAACGAAAACTGCCAGGCATCGGCGGCAAACCGCCTGTCGACCGGCGGCCCACCGGCGGTGGCGGCGGCGGTGGAGACGACGAATGGAGAAATGAACGCCACGGCCCGCGCGAGCTGCTCAACCGGGTGCGTTTCTTTGTCCTTTCCGCCCTGGCAGCCGACATGCTCTTCTTCGCCGTGTTGGTCCTGTTCTTCTTCGCCCGCCAGGCCGGCCTGCGCATGGACCCGCGCACCCACGAGTTCGCCGGCGACTGGCGCCCGGTTCTGCTGCCGCACATCCTCTACCTGAATACCGCCTTGCTGGTCCTGAGTAGCCTGACCATGGAGCGGGCGCGGCAGCACATCTTTCGCGAGATCGATGTCCTGGAAGAGTGGCTGGGTCTGGGCCGCCCGGCTCTGCGCAGCACTCTACCCTGGCTCGGCGCCACGCTGCTCTTGGGCGCGCTCTTTCTCGCAGGCCAGGCCATCGCCTGGAAGCAGCTCACCGCCCAGGGCTTCGCCTTCGACCAGTTCTCCACCCCGGCCAGCTATTTCTTTTACGTCATCACCGGCCTGCACGCCGCCCACCTGGTTCTCGGCTTGCTCGCCGTCCTCTTCTGTCTCTGCTGTTTGGGCTGGTTCAAGCGCGTCGAGTACCGTCAGGTCGCTGTCGACTCCAGCGCCTGGTTTTGGCACACCATGACCCTGGCCTGGCTCCTGCTGCTGGCTGTGCTGGCGTTAGGGCAGTAGGACACGTGCCTCCGCGCAGGAGTCCTCCGGGGCACACACACGGGCACGCTCGGAAAACCTCCGTTCAATCTTGCCAGATCCCCTGCCGGACAGTCCTATGCCGCGCGAAGACCCAGCATGGAGCGCATCCGCTCGCCCACCGTCGGCGCCTCCGGACACTCGTAATACACCTGTCGGTTGAGCGCCATCAGCAACTGCACAGCCTCCACTTCGGCGCTCCTCGATGAGACTTCGGCACCGCGATGGACAAATTCGTCGGTCAGATACTCGATTGCGTGACCAAGGATTTCAAGGGCATGCCCCGCCTGGGGCGTGATGCGGCGGCGGCTGGCCCGTACATAGGCAGTAGAGGCTGCCGGCGTGGAAACTGGAAGGGAGATGTCGGTGGTCACGGTAGCTGCCATGGGGTCTATCCTCACCTTGTTCTTCGGCCACCTCCATGATTGATTCAGATGACCGAAGTACCCCGTCCCGGAAAAGAACGAATCACACACTTGCGTTCTCTTTCTGGAATCGATGTGACGCTGCTCACCATTACTCGTCTCCTAACCCTGCTATACCAATCTCCATGGCAACAAACCCTGAAAAACACCAGGCAGGGTACCCAACAAGGCAGAATCGAACCGTGAAGATTACCCCGGAACCGCCGCCGCTGGCTATCCCCCGTTTTGGGCTGCGCATCCCACTTTTGCGGCCGCAACCTTCCACTTCTCCTGCCGTCGGCGCTGGTTTCCGCCCTGCGGCAACGGTCGCCGTATCAGCATCCGCAACGGCTCATAGAAGTTCGTCGGCTCGTTCAACCGCCGCCCACGCGGCGAAACGATCTGCAACCGTTCTCTCCGGCAAGACTGCCGGGACAAATCTCAATTGCCGGCCTCCAGGCGGCAGCCTGCAACCACTGCCTCTGCCTTGACGGGATGAGGCTGAAAACCTAATCTCAAACCAGCGTTCTGTTCGCTCCGAAGTTGAATCCGTAAAAGGCAGGCGCAATCTTTGTGGATTTTTCCCGACTGGGAGGCGACCATCCCGTATTACTGGCAATATCTCCCGCTGTTCATGCAGATTCTGGCCGTCATCCTGCTCGGCCTGGGGATGGTGGTCGCCTCCTGGTTTGTCGGCCGGCATCGCAACACCGTCACCAAGCTGGCTGCCTACGAGTGCGGCATCGTCGCCACCGGCGACGCCCGCGGACGCTTCAGCGTACGCTTTTACCTGGTCGCCGTTCTCTTCATCCTGTTCGACGTGGAAGCGGTCTTCATGATGCCCTGGGCCGTGATCTACCGCAAACTGCCCGCCCTCACAGGCGTCTCGCGGCTCTTTGGCTTCTGGGAGATGGTCGTCTATCTGGGCTTTGTGGCCGTCGGTCTCTACTACATTGTGCGCAAGGGCATCCTCAACTGGAGCCAGGACAAGGCGGACCTCTAACCATGGCCGATACCAACACTCTTTTCGGGAAGGCGGCTGTGCTGGAAGACCTGGCCGACCACCCCGCCGTCAAGGCCATTGTTGCCTTCAACCCCGAGGCGCTCACCGACGCCAAGTTCGACTTCGGCGAGCTCACCCTGACCATCGCGCCGGCCGAGATCCGCGCCGCGGCAGCGGCCATGCAAGCCGCCGGCTACAACTTCTTTGAAGACCTGACCGCCGTCGACTGGTTCCCTGCCGCGCCCCGCTTTCAGTTGAGCTACCACCTTGTGTCCCATTCCTTCAAAGAGCGCATCCGCCTGCGTGTCCTCCTCGATGAAGCCGACCCCGCCGTCAACTCCATCACGCCGGTCTGGGCCGGGGCCAACTATTACGAGCGAGAGGTCTTCGACCTGTTCGGCGTCCGCTTCGAAGAGCATCCCAACCTGCGCCGCATCATGCTGCCCGAGGAGTGGCAAGGCCATCCCCTGCGCAAGGACTACCCCGTGGAGGGCTACCGTTGATGAGCAACCCCGCAGGCATGCCCGTCCTTGAGCCGGCCGAAGGCGCCCACGACCAGCACATGGTCATCAACATGGGCCCGCAGCACCCCGCCACCCACGGCGTTCTGCGCCTGGTGCTGGAGATCGACGGCGAAATCATCGTCCGCATCTATCCCGAGATCGGCTATCTGCACACCGGCATCGAGAAGACCTGCGAGGCCAAGTTCTACCACCAGGTTGTCCCGCTCACCGACCGCATCAACTACCTCGACCCGCTGGCCAACAACCTCTGTTATGCCCTCGCGGTCGAGAAGTTCCTCGACCTGGAAATCCCCCCCAAGGCCCAGTGGATGCGCGTTCTCCTTGCCGAGCTCAGCCGCCTCAACTCGCACCTCATCTGGCTGGGCAGCCACGCCATGGACATCGGCGCGCTCACCGTCTTCCTTTACACCTTCCGCGAGCGCGAAGACATTCTCCGCCTCTTTGAAGCCGTGTCCGGCCAGCGCATGATGACCAGCTACATCCGCATCGGCGGCCTGGCCCTGGAGCCGCCTCTCGACTTCCTCGATCGCGTGCAAGCCTTCATTCGGACTTTCCCGGAGAAGATCGACGAATACTCGAACCTGCTCACCGGCAATCCCATCTTCCGCAACCGGCTCAAGGGCGTGGGCCATCTCTCCGCCGCGGACGCCGTTGCGCTGGGCGTCACCGGGCCCCCGTTGCGCGCCTCCGGCGTTGACTTTGATCTGCGCCGCGACATGCCCTACTCCAGCTACGAGAAGTTTCAGTTCCACGTGCCCGTCTCGAACGACTGCGACTGCTGGGCGCGGTACGAAGTGCGCCTCATTGAGATGCGCGAGAGCGTGAAGATCATTCAGCAGGTCCTCGACGGCATGCCCGAAGGCCCTGTAAAGGCCGACGCGCCCAAGATCGTGCTCCCCGACCGCGAAAAGATGAAGACCCAGATGGAGGCGCTGATCCACCACTTCAAGATCGTCACCGAAGGCTTCACCGTTCCGGCCGGCGAGGTCTACCAGGGCATTGAATGCGGCCACGGGCAGATGGGCTACTATGTGGTTTCCGACGGCACAGCCAAGCCCTACCGCGTACACATGCGCTATCCGTCGTTTCCGACGTTGCAGGCGCTTGAAGTCATGTGCAAGGGACGTATGTTAGCCGACCTGGTAGCCGTCATCGGGTCGATCGACATTGTGTTAGGAGAGATTGACAGGTAGCGTTGGAGGTGCTCATGGTTGATTACGCTAGCCTCGCATATAAAGCGAAAGTGAAACATGATGAAGACAAATTGGCCGACGAAAGGCATGGAAATCTGAGAACGGACCCGTGTGCTTTCTTTGAGAGAGTGAAGGCGCATCTCATCGAGGAAATGGACATGGTGAACGTGGAGTTGCGCAAGAGGGGAGTTCCCGTTCTTGAACAGAATCATTTGCCAGGCTTCGCTAAGGAGATGTTTCTGACATATGGAACAAATTCGCTATGCAGAGTGGGACTTGGGATCATGGGAGGAGGATGTCGAATCACGGCGGTTATCTGCGGCCCCCCTAACGGATACGAAATCTCGCGGAAGGAATTTCTTTGCAGACAGGAAGGGTCCTGCCGAGAGGTCCTTTGTATCGGAGAAGCGGGATTGCCGACCGGCGTAGCCAGTCCCGACGAAATTGCGGTAGACATCATTTCGGGTGTCCTCGTTGGCAGATTTTATTGAGTACGGTCCGACAGTCTACGTTGAGTTATGGGTGTCACTCGCTTCCCTGCTCCGCAGCTACACCGCGGCGCACGGGCTGAACGGCAAGCGGCAGGCGACGATTGAGTTGGGCGAGGAACGGATCCTGGTGCGGCACGGCGACGATTGGCTGGACCTGCACCGCAGCGGCGCCGAAGTAACCTGGCAGCGCGCCGATGGAAGGCAAGGAAAACTGGAGTTCACCGAGCACGGCAGATTACGGGAAGCAGGAGCAGGCGAGGAAGAGATGGATATGGCAGCCGAACGATGGGCAAGGGAGCTCATGCAGGAGTTGCATCAATGAGTCCAGAAACGATGAGCATCTTTTCGCCGCAGCTGGCCGCACGCTTTGACGCGCTGGTGGAGAAGTACCCTGTCCGCCGCTCGGCCCTCGTTCCCATGCTCCTCTACGCGCAGGACGAGATCGGCTACCTCTCCGAGGCCGTCATCGCTGAAGTGGCCCAGCGCATCGGCATCACCGAACTCGATGTTCGCAACGTGGCCAGCTACTACTCCATGCTCCGCTTCAAGCCGGCCGGCAAATACAACGTCCAGGTCTGCACCAACATCAGCTGCATGCTGCGCGGCGCCTACGACCTCTACGAGCGCTTCCAGGAGGAACTGGGCATCGGCCACAAGGGCGTCACCGCTGACGGCCTCTTCTCTCTCGAAGAAGTCGAGTGCATCGGCGCCTGCTGCTGGGCTCCGGCCATCCAGGTAAACTACGACTTCCACGACGAGCTCACCGCCGATCACGTCTCGGGCCTTCTCGACGGCTACCGCGGCCGGGCAAGGGCCGGGGTCCCCGGCGACGGGTCTTCGTCGCAGGGGTGGAGAGTGGAAGGGAGCGCAACCCATGCCTAGGCTCGTCTCCCATCCCGAGGAAGTCAAAGTCGTCAGCAAGCGCTTTGGCCAGGGTGCGGCCAATATCGACCGCTATATCGAGCTCGGCGGTTATGTCTCCGCAAGAAAGTGCCTGGAGCAAGGCCCCGACTGGATAATCGACGAGATGAAGGCCTCGAACCTGCGCGGCCGCGGCGGCGCGGGTTTCCCGGCCGGGCTCAAGTGGTCCTTCGTTCCCAAGCAATCGCCCAAGCCCAAGTATGTTCTCATCAACGGCGACGAGAGCGAGCCGGGAACCTGCAAAGATCACCTGATCTTTTTGCACGACCCCCACGCGGTCATCGAAGGCACCATCATTGCCGGCCTGGCCATTGGCGCCAAGCTGGGCTTCATCTACCTGCGCGGGGAATACCGTTATCTTCTCAAGATCATGGAGAAGGCCGTTGCCGACGCCTATGCCAAGGGCTTTCTCGGCAAAAAGATCTTCGGCTCCGACACCGAGTTCCGGATCATCACGCAGACCGGCGCGGGCGCCTATGAAGTGGGCGAAGAGTCGGCGCTGATGGAGTCGATGGAAGGCAAGCGCGGCGTGCCGAGAATCAAACCCCCGTTCCCCGCCGTCGTCGGCCTCTACGGCGGGCCTACTGTGATTAATAACGCCGAGACTATCGCCACCGTGCCTCATGTCATCGAGATGGGCGGCGCGGCCTTCGCGGCCATCGGTTCCCCGCGCAACGGCGGAACGCGCCTGTTCTCGGTCAGCGGCCACGTGCAGCGCCCCGGCGTCTACGAGCTGCCCATGGGCTACAACCTCAAGAAGATGATTTACGAAGTCGCGGGCGGCATCCGCGGCGGGCGCAAACTGAAGGCCGTCGTCCCCGGCGGGTCTTCTACCCCGGTTCTGTTGCCCGAAGAGATCGAAAACCTGGGCATGGACTTCGACCAGGTGGGCAAGGCAGGCTCCATGCTCGGCTCGGCCGGCGTGGTGGTCATCGACGACCAGACCTGCATTGTCGAGTTTGCGCTGCGCACCATCAGCTTTTATCAGCATGAGTCCTGCGGCTGGTGCATCCCCTGCCGCGAAGGGACCGACTGGATCAAGAAGTCGCTCACCCGCTTCCACGCCGGTTACGGCGTCGCCAAAGACATCGACAACATTCAATACCTGGCGGAAAACATGCTCGGCCGCACCTTCTGTCCGCTCGGAGACGCCGCCGCCATGCCCACGCTGGGCTTTGTGAAAAAGTTCCGCAAGGAGTTTGAAGACCACCTGAACGGCAAGCCCTGCCCGTTCGCCAAACACGTAGAAATGGCTGTGATTTAAGAATCTGTGAGGGTGATTCGGCTTGATACGAAAGTCGGCTAAGTGAGACCGCAAGAACTTGTACGAATTCTGGAAGCTGACGGATGGTACAGCACGGGGCAGACGGGAAGTCACCGGCACTTTCGTCACCCAACAAAACCTGGGCTGCTGATCGTGCCAATGCACGCCGGTAAAGAACTTGGGAAGGGACTACTTCACAGTATTCTCAAGAAGGCAGGCTTGAAATGACGCGAGAGTATTTAGTGGTTTACGAAAAGGGCCCGAACAACTGGAGCGCGTTTTCTCCCGACGTGCCTGGTTGCGGCTCGGTCGGCGACTCGTTGGAGAACACCCGCGCGAACATGCGCGAAGCGATCGAGGTGTACCTGAGCGAGACCGCAAAGGCTGGTGAACCAATTCCGGATGCAATCGCCAAGAGCGTCGATTTTGAGGAATTCGATCCTGGCCACGAAACAAAACAATACTTCGTGGAGTGGCTTCCGGTTTCGCTTTCGCCGTCTTCTTCATTCACAGAAGCAACCCAGGCCGCATAGGAAATCAATGGCAGACGTAACCTTCACAGTCGATGGAAAGATGCTGACAGCTCCCGCAGGGGCGCTGCTGATTGACGCCTGCCGCAAGGCGGGTATTGAGATTCCGGCTTTCTGCTACTACCCTGGCCTCAGCCTGCAAGCCGCCTGTCGCATGTGCGTAGTGCGCCAGGAGAAAGTGCCCAAGCTGCAAACGGCCTGCACCACTACCGTGGCCGAGGGACAGGTCTTCATCACCGAATCGCCCGAGATCGCCCAGGCCCGCAAAGCCACTATTGAACTGCTGCTCGGCAACCATCCCCTCGACTGCCCCGTCTGTGACGCCGGCGGCGAGTGCGAGTTGCAGGACATGACCTTCAAGTACGGCGCCGGCGAGAGCCTCTACACCGAGGCCAAACAGCACCGCGAGGAACAGCAGTGGTCGCCGGCCGTCTATTACGACCGCCCCCGCTGCATCCTTTGTTACCGCTGCATCCGCATGTGCGGCGAGGGCATGGACGTCTGGGCTCTCGGCGTGCAGAATCGCGGCGTGCATTCGGTGATTGCGCCTAACGGTGGCGACCAGCTCGACTGCGAACAGTGCGGCATGTGCATCGACGTCTGCCCAGTCGGCGCGCTCACCAGCGGCAGCTACCGCTACAAGACGCGCCCCTGGGAGATGAAGCACGTCTCGACCGTTTGCACGCACTGCGCCGACGGCTGCAAGGTCACGCTCGGCGTACGCCAGGTGAACGACGGCTCCGAAATCGTCCGCGCCGACAACCGCGACAAGAGCGGCATCAACAACGACTTCCTCTGCGCCAAGGGGCGCTTCGGTTTCGACTTTGTGGAGAGCGCGGAGCGCCTTTCCAAGCCCCTCGTCCGCAACGCCGAAGGCAAACTCGAGCCAGCCACATGGGAGCAAGCCCTGCGCCTCGCCGCGTCCAAGCTGAAGGAAGTGCGCGACACGCGCGGCGGCGCTGCTATTGGCGTCATCGGGTCCAACCAGACCACCAACGAAGAGAATTACCTCTTACAAAAACTCGCGCGCACAGTGCTCGGCACCAACAACATCGACCACGAGCGCACCGCCGACTACGCGGCCTTTGCCCGCGCCCTCGCCGGACACAAGGACAAGACAGTCAGCTTGCGCGACATCGCCGCGGCGCCGGCCATCCTGCTTGTCGGCGGCGATCCCACCGAAGAGCATCCGCTGCTGGCCTGGGAACTGCGCACCAACGTCCGTCTCAACAAGGCGCGGCTCTATATTGCCAACTCGAAGTCGATCAAGCTGGAGCGCCAGGCCAAAGCCGTGCAAGGCCTGCCGCCGAACGGTTACAAGGATTTGACTGCCATCCTCGACCGCAATGACTCTGACTTCGCGAAGGCCGTCATGGCCGAGGAGTCGCTGGTCCTCATCTTCGGCCAGGAGTTCCGTGGCGCAGCCGTCGAAGCCCTGGTTGCCTGGGGCCTCGCGCGCGGCAATGTGCGATTCGCCTATCTCGGCGACCACTCGAACTCTCGCGGCGCAGCCGACATGGGCCTCTTCCCTGCTCTGCTTCCCGGCTATTTGCCCGTGACCGAGCCCGGCGCTTTTGCTGAGTATCCCGGCCTGCCCCAAACACCGGGCAAGGGGCTCATCGATACCTTCACCGCGGCCTCCGAGGGCGAACTCGGCGCGCTGTTGATTGTTGGCGCCAACCCGATCGCCACGCTGGCCCTGAACCCCGCGGCTTTGAAGGACACATTCGTCATTGTGCAGAACATCTTCCTCACCGAGACCGCTGCCCGGGCCGATGTCGTTCTCCCCTCCGCTAGCCTCTACGAAAAGTCCGGCACCGTCACCAACACCTACGGCGATGTGCAACTGGTCAAAAAGGCCGCCGACCGCGCCGGCGTCAAGCCCGACTTCGAAATCCTGGTCCGTCTCGCCGGCGCCATGGGCGTCGACGTCAAGACGCTTGTGCCATTCGGCAAAGGCGGCGTCACCGCCGATCTGGGCCAGTCCCGCGGCGCGCAGGCCGGCGAAGCCGATCGCCACGGCGTCTGGCTTGCCGCCAACAACCTTGAACCGAAGCTCAGCCCCTTCGATCCGCTTGCCGTTCTGGACGAAATCGCCCGTCTGGTTCCCGGCTACACGCTCGACCGCATCAATCTCTTCAGCGGCAACGACGTTCGCACAGAGCCCGGCTTCGTGCCCGTCTCCGCGCTGGCCGCGCCCGGAACTGAAACTGTCGTTCCCGCGCACGACACACTTTTTACCTCCTCCACGCTGGGCCGCTACAGCCCCGCGCTCAAGCAACTCAAACAGCATCAGGCGCACGAATTGGCCGAATCCGCCGCAGACTGAAGTTTTGAAAGGGCACGACTTCAGTCGTGCCGCCAAAGAAGCAGGATAGAAACACTGGGGGCTTTAGCCCCCGGCCCGCAGCAACCGAACCAAGAGGGCAAGACGCACGTGAATCTTCTTACATTTTTCCTGTGGAGCCTGCTCAAGGTAGCCGTGGTGACGGTGGTGCTGCTGCTGGGCGTCGCCTACACCGTGCTTCTTGAGCGCAAGCTCGTTGGCCGTATCCAGAACCGTTGGGGACCCACACGCGTTGGCCCCTTCGGACTTCTGCAGCCGCTTGTCGACGGAGCAAAATCCTTTTTGAAAGAGGACATCATCCCCTCCGGCGTTTACCAGCCTCTCTATATTCTGGCGCCCATCATTGCGCTGGGCTGTGCACTCGCTACCATCGCTGTCGTGCCTTTTGGCGAACCGCGCGTTGGGCCCGGCGGCATTGACCTGTTTGAAATCTCCGACATCAATATCGGTGTGCTGGTCATTCTCGGAATCACCTCCATGGGCGTCTACGGCATTGCCCTGGCCGGCTGGTCGTCCAACAACAAATACTCCCTGCTCGGTGCGCTCCGCTCCTCCGCCCAGTTGATCAGCTACGAGCTCGCCCTCGGCCTCTCGCTCGTGGGCGTGGTGCTCCGCGCTGGCTCGCTCAACCTCCGCGTCATCGTCGAGCAGCAGGCCACCCACGGCATGGCCACCTGGAACATCTTCGGAGGGTTCCAGTTCGTCGCCTTCTTTATCTACCTCATGGCCGCCTACGCCGAGACCAATCGCTCGCCCTTCGACTTGCCCGAGGCCGAGAGCGAGCTCACCGGCGGCTATCACACCGAGTACAGCTCCATGAAGTTCGCCATGTTCTTCATGGCCGAATACGGCAACATGATCAACGTAGGCTGCGTGGCCACGCTGCTGTTTCTCGGCGGATGGACCAGCCCCCTCGGCGACCTGATGCCTCCCCCGCAGAACGTCTTCGCCCATGCGCTTTTTCCCATCTTCTGGTTTGTGGCCAAGGTCTTCTGCTTCCTGTTTTTGTACGTCTGGGTGCGCGGCACGCTGCCCCGCTTCCGCTACGACCAACTGATGAACTTCGGCTGGCGCTACCTCATGCCGCTGGCCATGCTGAACATTGTGGCCACAAGCCTCTGGCTTGCGTATCGCTGATTTACAATCGGGAAGGATTTCAACGAGCTCTGATTCATTGCTCTGCCGTCCTTCCCCCTAACCGGCCGGTCCTTTTTCACCGGCTTTTGTTTGATCTTCAAGGCA
>Ga0209517_10005315_pt1 | contig 16449 bp, 15 predicted proteins | sample PeaSoiMetSII2010_FD_187695 | JGI IMG/M metagenome (GOLD analysis project Ga0209517, IMG submission 187695) | Peat soil microbial communities from Weissenstadt, Germany - SII-2010 (SPAdes) (version 2) | ecosystem: Environmental > Terrestrial > Soil > Wetlands > Peat | place: Germany...
TTGGTCCAGGTGCCAGGACAGGTGGTGATCCTCTATGAAGCATTCACCCAATTCCGCCAGATCTTCATGGACGGCCGCAAGCTTCCCGAAGATCCGAATCCAATCTGGCTGGGTTATTCGATCGGGCATTGGGACGGCGACACGTTGGTGGTTGAGAGCAACGGCTTTAACGGGAAGGCTTGGCTTGATCAGCAAGGCCATCCCACAACCGAGAAGCTGCGTGTGACGGAGAAATACCGGCGCAAGGATTTCGGACACATGGAGATCGAAATCACCATCGACGATCCGGGCGCTTACACCAAGCCCTGGACGGCGACGGAAACACCCACGCTGCTGGTGGATACCGAGCTGCTGGAATTCATCTGCGCCGAGAACGAACAGGACATCAAGCACATGGTGACGAGGAAGTAACTTATGTTTGGCCGAATGATCCTCGCGTCAACTCTGTTCGCGGCGGTTCCCGCGTCCGCGCAGTGGTTCAAAATCGCGACTCCGGGAACTCCGCGCACCCCCGACGGGCGGCCGAATCTTACCGCGCCTACGCCGCGCGGCCCGGATGGCAAGCCGATTCTCAACGGCATTTGGCAGATGAACGGCAAATATCTTCAGAACATCGCTTCGGATCTAAAACCAGGAGAGGTTCCATACCAGCCCTGGGAGGAGCAGCTCTTTAACTCGCGTCAGAATGGAGCAGGCGGCAGGCAGGATCCAGCGGCGAAGTGCATTCCCGGCATGCCCAAGCTGGACGCACTTCCCTACCCGTTCAAGATCATCGAATCGCCCGGAATGGTGATGATGCTATTCGAGGGGTTCACTACCTTCCGCCAGATTTTCACGGACGGGCGCGAGCTTCCCAAGGATCCGAATCCTACCTGGTTCGGATACTCGGTCGGCAAGTGGGAGGGCGACGATTGGGTGGTGAACACTACCGGCATAAAGGAATCCACGTGGCTCGACAACGCCGGCCGTGGGCATAGCGACGCGCTGCACCTGATCGAGCGTTTCCAGCGCCATGATTTCGGGCACATGGATATCCTGCTGACGCTCGACGATCCCAAGGCGTACACCAAGCCATGGACCGTCAAAGAAGATGTGCGCCTGATTCCGGACACCGAGCTGCTGGAATACATCTGTGTCGAGAACGAGAAGGATTACGAACACCTGATCGGCAAGTAGAATGCACGGGTTCCTCACGATCGCGATGCTTGTGGCTGCCGCATCCGCATCGGCGCAGTGGTTGCATTATCCGACGGCCGGGATCCCGCGAACCCCGGATGGAAAGCCCAACCTTTCGGCGCCCGCGCCTCGCACCAAGGACGGCAAGCCCGACCTCTCGGGCGTGTGGGAAGTGCTGCACAACCGGCCTTGCCCCGCGAACGGTTGCGACGACATGTGGGTTCCCCAGGAGTTTTTCGACATCGGATGGAGCCTGAAGGGTGGCTTGCCGTATCAACCATGGGCGGCGGAAATCGTCAAGCGGACTCCACCGAACCGGAGCGGAGACCCCAACTCGCGCTGTCTGCCGACCGGAATCGTGCGGATGTACACGACGCCGCTGTTCCGCAAAATCATCCAGACGCCGGGACTGCTGGTGATCCTGAATGAGCGCGAGGTGACGTATCGCCAGATTTTCACGGACGGCAGACCTTTGCCGGTGGACCCGCAGCCTTCCTGGGTCGGCTATTCGACGGGGAAATGGGAGGGAGATACGCTGGTCATCCAGAGCAGCGGCTTTCGCGACGGGTTGTGGCTGGATGCGAACGGCAGCCCGCTCACGGGATCCGGGAAAATCACGGAGCGTATCCGGCGCGTAAACTTCGGGAAGCTGGAAATCGAGATTACGGTAGACGATCCCAAGGCGTACACCAAACCGTGGACGGTCAAACTAACCCAGCTGCTTGCGCCCGACACGGATTTGCTGGATTATTACTGCGTTGAGAACGAGAAGGACGGTCCGCATATAGTGGGCAAATAGAATGATGAAAACCATAGCGAGCTTGATGGTTGCGGCTGTAATCGCTCCAGCACAGTGGCTGGATTACCCGACTCCTGGAGTTCCCCGGCTGCCAAACGGCAAGCCCAATCTTACGGCGCCGGTGCCGAAAACGGCGGACGGTAAGCCGGACTTGTCGGGAATCTGGACGACAAAAGCCGGCTATACCGGGAACATCGCCCGGGATCTGAAGCCCGGAGAGCTTTCGTTCCAGCCATGGGCGTCCGAGGTATACAAGCATCGCCAGGAGACGCAAGGCAAGGAGGATCCACAGGCGTATTGCGTGTTATCCGGCGTGCCAAGGGAGCACGTGGTGCCGTATCCGTTCAAGATCCTTAACACCCCCGGAGAACTTGTAATTATCTACGAGGCGCTGCACAGCTACCGGCAGATCTTCCTGGACGGCCGCAAGCTCCCCAAGGATCCCAATCCCACGTGGATGGGCTACTCGGTGGGCCATTGGGATGGCGACACGCTGGTTGTGGAGTCGTCGGGCTTCGTGGACAATAACTGGCTGGATAACGGCGGCCACATGGGGACGGAAGCGATGAAGTTGACCGAACGCTTTCACCGCCGCGATTACGGTCACATCGATCTTGCGGTCACCATCGACGATCCGAAAGCCTACACCAAACCCTGGACGGTGAATCTCGAGTTCAACGCGACTCCCGACACCGAGCTGATCGAATACGTCTGCGATGAGAATGAGAAGGACCTGAAACACCTGGTCGGGAAGTAACGGCCGCAAGTAAACGCGGATTCGGGGCAGCTGGCGGCAAAGTTAGATAATAGAATTATCATGACGATCGCACCCGGCATTGTCTTGCGCGAATCGCAGATCGCCGAAATCTGCCGGCGATATCACGTGAAAGAGCTTTCGGTATTCGGCTCTGCGGCACGCGGTGAGATGCGTCCGGACAGCGATATCGATTTGCTTGTGGATTTTCTCCCGGACGCACGGCCTGGACTGTTGGACCTATCAGCCATGAAGCGCGAGTTCTCGGCGTTAGTGGGCCGCCCTGTCGACTTGGCGGTCAAGCCGGGACTTAAGCCGCGAATCCGGTCTCGAGTTCTGTCAGACGCGCAAGTCGTGTATGCGGCGTGATGCAGAGCGACTACAGGACATTCTAGAAGCATTGGACTCAGTGGCCCAGATGATCGCTGGGTGAACGGAGTCAGAGTTCCTCGACGATACGACGCTGTGCTATGCGGTGGCGCATCGGCTTACGGTAGTCGGTGAAGCGGCAGGCCGACTCAGTGGTGCCGAGACACGAATCCAACGGTGCCCTGGGCGGACATCGTTGGTCTCCGGAATATTTTGGTCCACCAGTATTTCGGAATCCACTGGCCGCTGGTTTGGCAAACGGCGAGCGATGATGCACCGGCACTTCGACCGCGGATCGCCGAAATCCTCCAGGCGATCGACTAAGGCCACTACCTATACAAGATCCGCGGCTTTGATCGGCAGCATTCTCACGCGTTTTTTCGTGGCTGCGTACACCGCGTTCACCACCGCCGGGACGATGCTCGGCGTGCTGGCTTCGCCGATCCCGCCGGGATTCTCGCGGCTGGGGACGATGTGGACTTCCACCACCGGCATCTCATCGATGCGGATGGGGTCGTAGTTGTTGAAGTTCTTCTGCACCACGCGGCCCTTATCGAGCGTGATGCCGAGCTTGGTCACCGTGCTCATACCGTAAACGATGCCGCTCTGGATCTGCGCCTCGATAATGGCGGGATTGATCACTTGCCCGCAATCGACAGCGCAGACCACGCGATGAACTTTCACCTTGCCCTGGGTCACCGAAACTTCGGCCACCTGCGCGTTGAAGCTGCCAATGTTGGCGACCACGCCGACGCCGCGGAAGCGACCCGCCGGCAGAGGCTTGCCCCAATCGGACTTTTCCGCCACGAGATTCAGCACGTTCAACAGGCGCGGAGTGCCTGCCAGCAGCTTGCGGCGGAACTCGACCGGATCCGCTCCGGCCGCGGCGGCCATCTCATCGAGGAACGCTTCCATGAAGTAGGTATTCTGCGAATAGCCCACCGAACGCCAGTAGCTGACCGGCGTCCCGGTATCAGGAGCCGTGAATTCCACCGCCACGTTGGGGATGGCGTAGTGCATATCCTGAATGCCTTCCACCGCTGTGCCGTTGCCCCCGAACGGCGGGCAGACCACCCGAGCGCTGAACGACACGGGTGATCCCTGGGCATCCAGCCCTCCGGAGAATTTCACGTAGGAAGCAGGACGATACGTGTCATGCTGCAGGTCATCTTCGCGCGTCCAGGTGAGCTTTACGGGAGTCGGCGACATCGCCTTGGCGATCTCCACCGCTTCGGTGACGTAATCCGCGCCGCCGCGCCGTCCGAATCCGCCGCCCAGATACTGCGTGTGGACCAGGCACTTGTTGGCAGGCAGGCCGGTGACCATCGCGGCGGTCTGCTGCGCCAAGGATTGAATCTGCGATGACACCCAGATATCGCAGCCGTCCGGACGCACCTCAACGGTGGCGTTCAGCGGCTCCATGGGAGCATGCGAAAGATACGGCGCTTCGTACACCGCTTCGACTTTCTTGGCGGCGCCGGCGAACGCGCCCGCGGCGTCACCTGCCTTGCGCATCGACATGCCCGGCTTGGCGGCCAGACCCGCCCATTCCTGGCGCAGACCCGGCGTGGATACGTTGGCCCACTTGCCTTCGTCCCATTTAATGACCAGAGCCTTGCGGCCTTCCATCGCGCTCCAGGTATTGTCGGCGATCACGGCCACGCCGTTGGAAATCTGCACGACTTTCCTGACGCCCGGCACGGCCATCGCCTTCGTGGCGTCGAAACTGGCGACTTTGCCCTCGAACACCGGGCAGCGCTCGAGCGAAGCGTACAGCATCCCCGGACGACGAACGTCGAGTCCGAATCCGATGGAGCCGTTCACCTTCGCAGGAGTGTCGAGGCGCTTGGGCGAGGTCCCAATCACTTTGTACTGCGCGGCGGTCTTCAGCGTGATGCCGGTGGGCGCGGGCAGCTTCGCCGCGGCTTCCGCCAGAGCGCCATAGGTGAGGCGCGCGTTGGTGGCGGTATTGACGACGGTATTGTTCTCGGCCCGGCACTGCGATTTATCGACCTTCCACTGCTGGGCGGCCGCCTGGATCAGCATTTCGCGCGCGGCGGCGCCGGCCTGGCGCAGAGGCTGCCAGGAGGTGCGGATGCTCAAGCTTCCGTAGGCGCCCATCATGGGCGCGCCGTACACGGGCTCGACACCGGGGAACTCGGTGCGGATCTTCTTCCAATCGCACTCCAGCTCTTCGGCCAGCAACTGGGAGAGCGACGTTACAGTGCCCTGGCCCATCTCGGACTTGTGGATCTCGAAGGTGACGGTGTCGTCGGTGCCGACTTTCACGAAAGCATTGAACTTGATCGGGCCGGCCGTCTGGGCTTGGCCTCGCACCGGCAGTTGGAAGCCGACGAGCAAACCGCCGCCGACCGCGGCTCCGGTCTTCAAGAAACTTCGGCGGTTCACGTTCGTGAGGGACTTCATCGCGCACCTCCCTTGGCCTGCGCTTGATAGCGCGCCGCGAGATGTACCGCCTGGCGGATCGCCTGGTAGGTCCCGCAGCGGCACAGGTTGCCGCGCATGGCTTCATCAATATCGGAATCCGAAGGATTGGTGGTCTTGGCCACCAGCGCCGCCGCCGTCATGATCTGGCCCGACTGGCAGTAGCCGCACTGCGGCACGTCGGCTTCGATCCAGGCCTTCTGCACCGGATGGCTGTTATCGGAGGAGAGACCTTCGATGGTGGTCACGGTTTTTCCCGCCACGGTTGAAACTTGAGTGACACAGGACCGGGTCGGCTGGCCGTTGATATGGACGGCGCAGGCGCCGCACAGGGCCATGCCGCAGCCAAACTTGGTGCCGGTCATGCCCAGGCTATCGCGCAGGACCCACAACAGGGGCATCTGCGGGGTTACGTCCACCGTTTGCGATTTTCCGTTCAGAGTAAATTTGACAGCGGCCACGGGGCCTCCTTTCGGATACGTCCTTCAGTATACAACCGGGAATGGCTGAGCTGGAGTAATATGGTGGCCGAGGCCCCCATGACTGATTCTGAGGCAGTTAGGCTCGTACTGATATTTGGCGCCGTGGGAGCGGCCATTTTCGTCGCGCGCTTGGCCGGTCCCGTTGTCATTGACTTGCTTCGCGGTGGACCAAGGCCGCCATCGCATCCCTTGCCTGCCGACGATTCCGCGATCCTCCTCAGGCGCAAAAAAAGTCCGCGATCGTCCACCCCCATTTGACCCTGATTCCGGGTACACTAGACAAGGATTGCCCGGGATGCTGGCCATTCGCGGGCTACTCGCACCAAGAGGAGAACCACTTCTATGAAGACGTCCCTGATGATTCTAGGCTTGGCCGTGGCCGTATCGCTGCTGGTAGTTGTGGCCCTGCCCGCCGCTGAAGCTCCCGTAGCCGGAACCAAGGCTCCCGACTTCACGCTCAAATCGCAGGAAGGCAAGACCGTCAACCTCCACGATTTCAAGGGCAAATGGGTTGTGCTGTACTTCTATCCCAAAGATATGACACCCGGCTGCACCATTGAAGCGCACAATTTCCAGGCCGACCAAGCCAAGTACGACAAAGCCAATGCCGCCATTTTGGGCGTGAGCGTGGATAGCGTCGATTCGCACGTCGAGTTCTGCACCAAGGAGAACCTCACCTTCAAGCTGCTCTCCGACGAGAAGCATCAAGTGGTGAACACCTACGGCTCGACGCAGAAATTCGGGGCTAATGAAGTGGCCGCGCGCAACACCTTCCTGGTGGACCCGCAGGGCACTATCCGCAAGGTCTTCCTGAAGGTGGATCCGAACCCGCACAGCAAGGAAGTGCTGGAAGCGCTCGCCGAGCTGCAGAAGAAGTAACTACGCCTCTTCCTGTATCTCGTAGCTGGTAACGATCTCCGCGGTGGGCCGCACCGTCGCGGCCACACCGCAGTATTTATCCGTGGATAGCTGGATGGCCTGCGCCACGGCTTTCTCCGAAATTCCCTTCCCCCGCACGATGTGGCGCACTTCGAAGCGCCGGAAGCTGCGCGGGTGCTCTTCGCGCCTCTCGCCACGCACTTCGACCTTATATCCAGTTACCTTCTCCCGTTTCTTGTGCAGAACCGAAATTACGTCGGCGCCGGTGCACCCGCCCAGGGCGATCATCAGCAGCTCCAGCGGTCCCGAGGCGGCCGAGCGCTCGCCCTTGACGTCCAGCACCTGCGCGTGGCCGCTGGGAGTGACCGCGACAAAGAAATCGTCACCGGCGTATTCCACCGTGGCGTAAGTGTTTTTCATGCTCTCCAGTTTTACATGAGCACTGTACACTGAGGGTTCATGTCCGAAGAATTGACTCTCAGTGATGTCCAACGCGCCCGCCAGCGGATCGCGTCCTGCGTGCGCCGGACTCCCTTGGTCCCCAGCGTGGCGCTGAGCGAACGCCTGAAGACCAACGTGTACGTCAAGCTGGAGCTGTTTCAGAAGACCGGCTCGTTCAAAGTGCGCGGGACCTTTAACAAAGCCCTCAGCCTGGCGACCGAAATCCCCGCCAAGGGATTAGTCACCGTCAGCGGGGGCAACCACGCCCTGGCCGTGGCTTACACCGGGCGAGCACTGGATCTGGCGGCGACCATCCTGATGCCGGAAAACACGTCACAGACTGTCAAGGACGCCACGAAAGGCTACGGCGCCCAGGTGAAATTCGCCGTCACCGCGGCCGACGCGTTCGCGCAGGCAGCGGAACTCGAGCGTGATGGCTGGATCTACATCCATCCCTTTGACGATCCAGTATTGATGGCCGGTCAGGGAACCCTGGCCCTGGAGATTCTGGACGATGTCCCGCAGGTCACCGACATCATCCTGAGCATCGGCGGCGGCGGAATGATGGCGGGCGTCGGCACAGTGATGAAAGCGTTGAAGCCCTCGGTGCGGATCTGGGGCGTGGAGACGCAGGGTGCGGATTCGATGGCGCGGTCGCTGGCCGCGGGGAAGATCGTCACACTGGAGGCCATGACGTCGATCGCGCGCAGCCTGGGAGCTCCCGCCCCATCGGACCGTACCTTTGCAATGGCCCAGCAGTTCCTCGAAAGCGTCACGGTGGTTTCCGACAAGGACGCGATTGAGGCGGCGCGCTTTCTGCTGGAGCGCTTGAAGGTCCTGGCGGAACCCGCCGCATCGTGCACCTTGGCCGCAGCCAGCCGGCTGCAGGGGCAGTTTACCGCGGGCAAGCACGTGGTGCTGGTGTTATCGGGGGGAAACGTCAGCCTGGAGGCGCTGCTACCTAGCCAGTAACCCAGCGTCCACCGGGAGCGCGTGCCCGGTAATGTACGACGCCTTAGTCGAGCACAAAAACACCACGGCGTCGGCGACTTCCTCGGTCGTCCCGAAGCGGCCCATCGGATGAGCAGCCAGTACTCTGGCTTCCTGATCACTGTTAAAGAGTCCCTCGGACAGACGCGTGCGGATCACCGCCGGACAAACGGCGTTTACGCGAATCCCTTTCTGGGCGTACTCCATCGCCGCGGCCTTGGTCGCGCCGATGACTCCATGTTTACTCGCGTAATAGGCGATGCCAACGGGTCCTCCAATGAGCCCCGCCACCGACGACATGTTCACGATCGCGCCGCCGCCCGACTTGAGCATATGCGGAATCTCGTATTTCATAGACAGGAACACGCCCTTCAGGTTGATGTCGATGACGTCGTCCCACACCTGTTCTGAATAGTCGGGTGTCGAAACAAACGCGCTGCCGCCGATCCCTGCGTTATTGAACGCGTAGTCGAGACGCTGCCAGCGGCTCACGGCCGTGTCCATCAGGTTCTTGACTTGATCGGCATTCTTCACGTCAGTGGGCACGAAAATCGCTTCGCCGCCCTGAGCCTGGATCTGACGGATGGTCTCTTCACTCTCAGTGGCACGCCGCGCTCCGATCGCCACACGAGCGCCTTCCGCCGCGAACGCGAGAGCAGTGGTCCGGCCGATACCAGAACTGCCGCCGGTGATGACGGCGACTTTGCCTTCAAACAGTTTGCCCATATCAGGAATTCAGCACCTACGTGTTAGAATCGCAAAACATCCCACTGCCATGCGCTGGAGCAAGCTATTCATCCCCACACTGCGGGACGACCCTGCCGAAGCGGAGGTCGCCAGCCACAAGCTGCTTCTGCGCGCGGGCTATATCCGCCAGCTCGCGGCGGGAATCTACAGCCACCTGTTTCTGGCCCAGCGGTCGCTTCTGAAGATCACGGCCATCGTGCGCGAAGAAATGGATGCGATCGGCGCGCAGGAGTTTCACCTGCCAGCGTTGAATCCAGCCGAAGTGTGGCAGGAATCCGGCCGCTGGGACGCGATGGGCGACAACCTCTTTCGACTGAAGGACCGCTTCGGACGCGAGCTGTGCCTGGCGATGACGCACGAAGAAGTGATGACGACCATCGCGCGCGGGCTGCTGAGGAGTTACAAGCAGCTTCCGCAGATCTGGTACCAGATCCAAACCAAGTTCCGCGACGAACCTCGTCCGAAGAGCGGCCTGCTGCGCGTGCGCCAGTTCATGATGAAGGATTCGTATTCCTTCGACATGGATGCCGCCGGCTTGGACGTTTCCTACGAGAAGCACCGCGCCGCGTACTGCCGGATCTTCGACCGCTGCGGCCTGGAATACATGACGGTGGAGGCGCACTCGGGCGCGATGGGCGGGAGCCAGTCGCACGAATTCATGGTGGTCTCCGACGCGGGCGAGGATTTCGTCGTGCGCGGTGCCAACTACGCGGCCAATCTGGAGAAAGCCGTCAGCGTTGCCAAACCGCCCGCGGCTGCGGACCCTGAGGGCGATCTATCACCCGAAGAGTTTCACACGCCCAACGTGAAGACCATCGCCGAAGTCGCGCGGTTCACCGGCCTGCCCGAGACGTCGCAGATGAAGAGCATGGTGATGGTGGTCGGCGGAAATCCCGTGCTGGCGTTGCTCCGCGGCGATCACCAGCTCAGCGAGGCGAAACTTGCGGGAGTGCTCCAGGCGACAAATGACGCGGCGGAGGTGCGCGCCGCGCATCCCGAAGAACTGCGGCAGTGGTTCGGCGCGGACGCGGGCTCATTGGGGCCGATTGGCGTAAAGACCGTCCGCATCCTGGCGGACGAAGCCTTGCGCGGACGCCGCAACATGATCGCCGGCGCGAACAAGAACGATTATCATCTGCGCCACGTGACGCCCGGAGAAGACTTCCAGGCTGAGTTCCACGATCTGCGCCAGGCGGCCGAAGGCGACACGTCGGCGGTGGACGGTTCGCCCCTCACGGTGCACAAGACCGTGGAGATCGGGCATATTTTCAAGCTGGGCTACAAATACTCGAAGTCCATGGGGTTGCATGTCACCAACGAATCGGGCGAGGAAATCGCGCCCATCATGGGCAGCTACGGCATCGGCATCGAGCGGATCCTCAGCGCCGCGGTGGAGCTGTATCACGATGCGGATGGCATCGTGCTGCCTGCCGCGATCGCTCCGTTTACCGTGGTCATTACGCCGGTGAATGGCAAAGACGACGCGCAGCGCCGAGCCGCCGGTGAGATTTACGGGGCTTGTAAGGACGCCGGGTTGGACGCGCTGCTGGACGATCGTGATGAGCGCCCGGGCGTGAAATTCAAGGACGCTGACCTGATCGGGATTCCTTACAGGATCACTGTCGGGAAGAAATTGCCGCAAGGAATCGTGGAATTGGTGGAACGCAGGCCCAAGCGATCGACCGACGTGCCCGTTGCCAATGTTGTAAACGCGATCAGGGAAAAATGGACTGGGTAAACATCCGCGCGGAGTTTCCGGCGCTCGAGCGCTGGACCTATCTCAACACCGCCACCTACGGCCAAGTGCCGCGTCGCGCCGTGGAGGCGATGACGCGCCATTCCAACCAGCGCGACGAACTCGCTTCCACCAATTTTCTCGACTGGTACACCGATGCCGACCGCATGCGCGCCAGCATCGCGCGTCTGATTCACGCGGAGCCCGACGATATTGCGTTCGTTCCGAACGCCGCCGCAGCACTATCCATCGTCCTTGCGGGTCTTGCTCCGGCGCCCGGCGACAACATCGTCACGCTGGACGACGAGTTTCCCAACTATCTGTATCAGGACGCGGCGCGAAAGATTCCCTGGGAACGAATCTATGAATCGGTCGACGATCGAACCCGACTGGTCGCATTTAGCGAGGTGAACTACGCCACCGGGTTTCGCCCGCCACTGACTGAGATCGCGCAATTTCTCAAGGCGCGCGGCGTGCCTCTGTTCCTCGACGGATCGCAGAGCGTCGGCGCGCTGACCTTCGACGTGCGCAAAACGCCGGTGGACGTGCTGGCGGTGCATGGCTACAAGTGGCTGATGTCGCCCACGGGGGCCGGATTCATGTACGTCTCGCCCGCCTTTCGCAAGAAGCTGCCGCCGAATATCATCGGCTGGCGCAGCCATCACGACTGGCGCAACGTCGATCGCCTCCATAGCGGCACGCCCGAGTTCAAGGACGCGGCCGAAAAGTATGAAGGGGGCGGCCTTCCGTTTCACCTGCTGTACGCGATGGAGGCATCGGTCAATTGGCTGCTCGAAATCGGGCCGGATGTGATCGAGCAGCGCGTGATGAAACTCGCGAATTCCGCCCGCTCGATGCTGCGCGGTCTTGGAGCCGAGGTACATGATACAGGCTCCCAGATCGTGATCGCCGGGTTTCCTGGAACAGACGCGTCCGCCACCGCGCGCGCGTTGCGCGAGCAGAAAGTCGTCGTCGCGGCGCGCCACGGACGGCTGCGCGTCTCGCCGCACTTCTACAATGATGATGAGGACCTGAAGCGCCTGGAGAGCGCGCTGAAGCAACTACTGCGATGAAAGAGAAAAAAGGGGACAGCCGCCAAGGAAAAGGGGACAGGTCGCTATGTTCTGGCACACCGGTATACATTTGAAACTTCGGGCCTGTCCCCTTTTCCTCTGACAAGGCTTCCGTGATGAAATTCCTCGAATCCGTCTGGAGGGAGCTGCGATACGCGGTGCGGTCGCTGCTGCGCGCGCCCTTGGCCGCCGCCGTCATGATCGCGATTCTGGCCGCCGGCATCGGCCTCAACACTGCGGTGTACAGCGTCCTTTATGGAATCCTGCTGCGGCCGTATCCGTACGCCTCGCCCGAGAGGATCGTGCGGATCGCCTCGGCTCCCATCAAGGATCCTGGAAACCGCGTGGGCGTATCGCTGCCCGACTTCGAGGACTTCAGGCACGATGCGCGCACCGTGCAGGATCTGAGCGCCTGGACCAGCGAGCGGATTAATTTAATCGACGACGGCGTCGCGGTCCCGGTGGATGCCGGCGTGATCTCGCCAGGCCTGTTCGCGACGCTGGGCGTGAAACTCGCCATGGGCCGTGAGTTTCTGCCGCAGGAAGACATCCCCGGCGGCGACGTCAATAAAGTCATCCTGAGCCACAACCTGTGGGAGAAGCGGTTTAATAGCGACGCCACGATTTTGGGCCGCGTGATTCGCACTTCGTTGGGCTCGTTCGCCGTGGTCGGCGTGGCGTCTCCCGGTTTCCTGTTTCCGCGGGATTCGGCGCTGTGGATTCCCATCGAAAGCGAACTGCGGGCCCGCAACGGGTCGCGCGAGATGCGGTTTTACAGGAAATATCGCGTGGTGGCTCGCCTCCGTGATAGCGCTTCGCTTCAAGCCGCGCAGGACGATCTACGCCAGATCGGAACACGCCTCCAGCGCGACCAGCCCCGCACCAACCGCGACATCCTGCCGGTGGTCGAGCCGCTGCGCGCCGTCGAAACCTCCGAAATGCGCCCGTACGTGCTGCTGCTGATGGCTGGAGCAGGATTAGTGCTCCTGGTCTGCTGCACCAATCTTGCGAATTTACTGCTGGCGCGGTCGTCCTCCCGTGAGCGCGAGTTTGCGGTTCGCGCGGCCATGGGCGCTGCCCGGCGGCGTCTCCTGATTCAGCTGCTGACTGAAAATTCGCTGCTGGCGATCGCGGGCGCCTTTCTGGGTGTGGCTCTGGCAAGCTCGCTGCTGACCGCGCTGCCGCGAATGATTCCCGCCGATTTGCCTTTTTGGATCCACTTCGATCTGGACCGGAACGTACTCTTGTTCACCTGCGCGGTGACCATCGGAACCATCGCGGCATTTGGGCTGGTTCCCTTGCTCAAGTCGTCGCGCGCCGATCTGGAGGGCCTGCTGCGCGAGGGTTCGCGCGGGACTCCTCATATGTCTCGCCTTCGGCGAGGACTCATTGTTGGGGAAGTCGCGCTGTCTGCGGTCCTGCTGATCTGCGCAGGGTTGCTGCTGAAGAGCCTGAATCGTCTGGAGCGCGTCGATCCTGGATTCCAGCCGCGCAATGTGCTCGCCATCCGGCTGTCGCCTTTTAAACCTGGTTCTGCTCAGCAGCGCATCGAAGCTGCCACCGATTACTTCCGCAAGGTCATCGCCACCATCGGCCAAGTCCCGGGAGTGGTTGCCGTGGGCGCTACCGACGGGCTTCCGTACACGCCGGATAGCGCCGACCGTCCCAGCTACAACATGGAGGTGCAAGGCGCGGGATCGGTCGAACGCGCCTATCGCGGGCCGGGATCAGTGATCGATATTACGCCGCGCTACTTCGACGCGATGGGAATTCCGCTGCTCGAGGGCCGCGCATTCAACGAACAAGATCAGAGCACGTCGGAAAAGGTGATCATCCTTAGCGAGCGCGCGGCAAGGTTTCTGTTTCCCGGCCGCAGCCCCATCGGCGGCCAGGTCCGGCACAACACCAACGGCATGGCGGATCCCTGGTCGCGCGTGGTGGGCGTCGTCGGCAATGTCAGGTATAAAGCGGACGAAACCTTCGAGGGCATGGAGATGTATTATCCGTCCTCGCAGTGGGAATTCGAGAGCGCTTATGTGGCGATTCGCTTTCAGGGATCACCCGCGGGATTTGAAAACGCCGTCCGGCAGGCCGTAGCTTCCGTGGATGCCGAGACGGGCATCGACGAGATGAAATCCATGGACGCGCTGATGAATGAGACTCTGTGGCAGCAGCGCTCGTGGGGATTCGTGCTGGCGGGCTTCGCGGCCACGACGCTCTTGCTGGCGGCGGTGGGGCTGTATGGAGTGATGGCCTACAGCGTGTCGTTGCGCCGCACCGAGATCGGGATCCGCGCCGCGCTGGGCGCGACGCCGCGAACGATCTTTGGCGAAGTCACCCGCGAAGGCGTGTATCTGGCGGCCGCGGGAGCCGCCATCGGGCTTCTGGTCGCGTTGGGTGTGACCCGGCTTCTGCGCACTATGCTCTACGGCGTGCCGCCGGGCGATCCGGTCACCTTCGTGCTCGCCGCGCTGGTGCTGATCGCGGTGGCGGCTGTCGCGTCGGCTTTGCCGGGAATGCGCGCCGCGAACATGGATCCGGTGAAGATACTGCGCAATTGAGCAGCGTTTGGTATTCCAGGTAGCCCACGAGCCTGGAGGGAAGCGGCCCCCAAAGGCTTTGCTAACTTGACTATATTGAGTCCCATGAGGATACCGACTCAGCCCCGGCCGTGGCCTGACGGGCATCCAATTTCACTTGAGAAGGCAAAGAAGCTAGCTGAAGGTCCCCTTGCATCGGTTTATGAGAGAATCGCGATTTCCTGCTCGGCTCCACTCCTCTGGTTTCGGCCGACCGACGACCCGCCTCGCATCTTGCACAACGGAACCATCACGGTAGTACGAACGCCTAAGAAGCTCTTTGGCATCACGGCAGCTCACGTGGTAGACCAGTGGAACGAAGACTTTCAGAAAGGCGGAGTCACGCTCCAAGTCAAGGATAGAGTCATTAAGGACCTCAAGACCATTGACAAGTCTTCCAAGCGAGACTTGGCGACGTTCGACCTCGACGAACAATCGATCCAGAAACTTGGACTGGAACCCATCGACATGGCCAGTCGTCCTCCGATCGAGGGAGGCGGTCTGTTGCTGGCTGGATATCCCGGCAACACCCGAATCTATGATCAAATGCAAATCGAATGGAGTCCGTTCTTCGCCATCACAACCGCCAGAACCGTTACCCTCGACCAAATTACTGTCCTCGTTCCGCCCGATGAACACGTGAAGAACTCATTACCCCCTGATGCCGACCTAGGAGGGATAAGCGGCGGACCGATCATTGGCATTTTTGAAACTAAGAGCCACGTAGCGTTCCACGGATTGTGTGGCGTGATCACAGAACATCCGCATTACGATCATAGTGATATCTCTATCGAGCGGATCGTTGGAGCCGCAGCGGAGGCGATAACCGAATCGGGGAAGATTCGCTGACTCCTATGCGGCTGAGTCATTCCCGTATTCCACGCCCACTAGAAACAACCCCCGCGCTGGCGCCGACGGCCCCGCGGGAATCTTGCAACCCGGCTTTAGCCGAGCCTCGATACCAGCAGCTCCGAGGTTTCCCTTCCCCGCCTCCAGCAGCACGCCGACGATATTCCGGACCATGTGCTTCAGAAATCCGCTGCCTCGAACGCGGTAAATCAGCCGGTCTCCTTCCCGCACCAAACAAGACGAAAAAATCCGTCGCACTTTTGACCGGCCCAATCCATCCACCGGGTCCGCCGCCGCGAAAGCGGTAAAATCATGCTCGCCTTCGAGCAGACGCGCGGCCTCGATCATCCGGACTTCGTCCAGCGGAAAAGGGTAATGGTAGACATACTTGCGATCAAATGGCGGGCAGATCTCGGCCCGCAGCATGCGATATTCGTAGGTCTTGGCGATCGCGTTGTAGCGCGGGTGAAAGCTATCGTCGACCTCGGCCGCTTCCAGCACCCGTATATCGCGCGGCAGCAGGCGATTCATGGCTTTCTTAAGATTCGCTAATGGAATTGGGTTAGCGAGCCTGAAGGCCGCCACCTGCGCCCGGGCATGGACCCCGGCGTCGGTACGGCCGGACCCGTCCACATGCACGACATCTCCCTCGATTTGGGAGAGCGTATCCTCAAGTACGCGCTGAATCGTGGCTAAACCCGGCTGAACCTGCCAGCCATGGTAGTCTGTGCCGTCGTAGCTGACGGTAATGCGGATGCGGCGCATCAGGCGGCCTCAATCCGTCCCCGGCCGGGCCCCTACCTGGTCTTTTGGCATACTGGGCCTTAAGTGAAATTCTTTTGCGCTGAAAAGGCGAAAGTGGCCATTTAGGCAGGCTCCGGCGGCATGAAATGTTAGCAGGTTGGCGTCAGACACGGTCTCTTCATATATAATAGTGCGAGTTCGACTTAACATTCTTGACGGGACACCCCTGTAACAACGGCACCGTCTCCCGTCGTCTTTTAGTCGAAGGCAAGAAACCATTGGGGGAGTAGTCTAAGATGAAGAAGTTTAAGTGGCTCGTGGGCTTTACCTTGCTGATTGCAGCGTTGGCCCTGGGCGGCTTCACCTATTACACTCGGTCGAAACGGG
>Ga0209517_10005316_pt1 | contig 16448 bp, 10 predicted proteins | sample PeaSoiMetSII2010_FD_187695 | JGI IMG/M metagenome (GOLD analysis project Ga0209517, IMG submission 187695) | Peat soil microbial communities from Weissenstadt, Germany - SII-2010 (SPAdes) (version 2) | ecosystem: Environmental > Terrestrial > Soil > Wetlands > Peat | place: Germany...
ACTTTGAAGGCATCGCGATTCACTGCGCGGCTGGAAACGCTGTTTGCTCGAGCTCAAACCATGGCGAACCGGACCTTCTCCCGCAGGAACCGGGCGGCTATACCGGTTACAACGCTCTCTATGGACACAAATTTGTCGCACCGGTCATCAGCCCGGGCGGACCGCTTACTGATTTGGACGGCAATTTGGTGACAGACGCCAGCACGCCGCCCAACCCTGGATTCCCCGGCTTCAGTGGGATTTCCGCCGCCCAGACCTTGTCTTACGTGGCGGCAATGCAAGAAAACGGGGTACCGGTTACGTATGCCTATATCTCTGATACGCATGACAATCACGCCCACGATATTAATACTGCGCCTGCCGCATGCAGTACGGACCCTGAGCTGTCCTTTGGAAACGCCCTTGGGCCAGGGGACGTTTGTTATGAGGCCCAACTCGCGGCTTACGATGAAGCGTTCGAGAAATTCTTCGAGCGATTGAAAGATGACGGCATCACCAAAAGGAACACGCTGTTTGTTATCACGGCGGACGAAAACGATCACTTCGCTGGAGGCGAACCGTTTAACCAAAGCTGCGATGGTGTGAAGATTCCGTGCAGCTATATCAACCCGGCTACGAACCAGACGGTGATCGGCGAATTTGACACCAATATGACAGGGCTGATGGCGACCGAAGAGAGCATCACCGACCCGTTCGATATTCAATTCGACATGGTGCCTGTCTTCTACGTTTTCGGTAATCCGGCGGTTGGCGATCCGCAAGCACGGAAATTCGAACGGGCAGCCTCCGGCCTGACTGCGGTGAATCCACGCACGGGCGCCACCGACGAGCTCACCGCGGCTCTCGCCGATCCGGTAGAACTGAAGTTGCTCCACATGGTTACAGGCGATCCGCTGCGAACGCCGACGTTTATCATGTTCGGCGATCCGGATTACTTCTTCACTACCGGCAAGCCGGACTGCAGCTCCCCCTGCGTGGTGCAGGGCCCCGGGTTTGCTTGGAACCACGGCGGGATCCAGAAGGAAATCGTCAAGACTTGGCTGGGGATAGTCGGACCGGGAGTGAAGAACAATGGCGTGGACGACGATGTCTGGTCCGATCACACGGACATTCGTCCGACCATGCTCGCATTGACAGGACTCCAGGATGATTACCAACACGAAGGGCGCGCCCTCGTCGAGGAATTTCATAATTGGGCGTTGCCGGTCGGAGTGAGCGACAGCGGCGATGAGTTCACGGAACTGGCTCGCGCCTTCAAGAAGATCAATGCACCCAATGCCGAACTCGGCCGCGAAAGCCTCCGCATTTCAACCAAGGCCCTGGCCGGCGACGATAAGACCTATTCCCATCTTGAAGATAGGCTCAGCGGGATCACCTCCGTTCGCGATCTTCTGGCCGGAGAGATGCTTGATCGGCTGGAGGACGCCGAGTTCAACAAGAAAAAAATCTCCGAATGGGAAGAGCGTAAACTTGTCCACGAGGCGGATGAATTGCTGGAGTACGTGAGGGACCTCGCGCATCACTAGAGTCTGCAATTGCAGTGGAGTTTGGTGCGAAAAGCCCCGCCTCTGAAGAGGCGGGCTGCAGCAGGTGATTGTCGTTTTGCAAATGCTGTAGCGCTGGTCTTCAGACCCGGGGCTTTTCTCTGGTGGTCAGGCCACGCTTCAACACTAAATCAATTCACACCTTGGCTTGGGGATAGCATCCCAGAACTTTTACGGAGTCCGTGAAATGTTCAAGTTCTGAGAGCGCCGCGCGCGTTTCCGGATCCTTGAGCGAGGCCTGGAGATCGAGATAGAAGCAATAACTCCACGGCGTGCCAGGGATGGGGCGGCTTTCAATTTTCAGCAAATTCAGGTTGCGCCGGGCGAAGGCGTTTAGCGCGGAGCACAGCGATCCGGGTTTGTGCGCCAGGTGCAGGACGAGCGAGAGCTTGTCGGCGTTTTCCGCGACCTCGGCGGAAGTGGCGAGCAACAAGAAGCGCGTGTAATTTTCCGGGTGATCTTCGAGGTGCTCCCGCAAAATCACCGCGCCGTAGACGGATGCCGCGCGCTTGCTGGCAATCCCGGCCTTCGTCGTGTCGCCTGCGCCCATCACTTCCCGAACGCTTCCTGCCGTGTCGTCGGTCGCGACACGCTTGATCGTTGGATGGCTCGCGAAGAATCGCTCGCACTGGGCGAGTGCGACTGGATGGGAGGAAACCTGCGTGATGCGCTCAAACGCCGCGCCCGGAACGCCGATCAGGTTGTGCACAATCGGAATGACGACTTCGGCCTGGATGTGCAGACCGCTTGAAATCAGCAGGTCGTACGAACGATGAACCGAGCCTGCCAGGCTGTTTTCAATCGGCGCGAGGATATAGTCGGCGACGCCATCCTGGATGCTCGTATAGAGCGCCTCGAATGTGGTCCGCGGAACGAGTTGGATGTCCTCGCCAAGGAGCTTGACGGCCGCTTCTTCGCTGAATGCGCCGCGCTCGCCCTGAAAGGCGATTCGGCAAGAGGGAGGGACCTTCATTCCCATTGTCCACAGATTAGTTTGCGCGCATTTAGGCGACCCGGCATAAGCACCCAAACTATCAGGGCGCGAAGCCGTCAGTCAAACGTTGCATGAATTGGGCAATGTTCAATTTTCGAGTTTTATCTCACGGTTGAAATTGAATCTTCTGTTTTGGAGGTCCGACCTTTAGGTCGGACAATGAGGGGCGCAACAGCGGGGCCTTTAGGCCCTGGAGCTTCAGGGGCTGAAGCCCGCAAATACACGCAAACTGAATGGCCGAGCTGAAGCTCGGCCCTCCTTAAGGCGAATTGACTGCCAATTACGAAGTGCTGTGAATTGGGAATCAAAATAGAACGTTTGAATAACTTCAGCTCTGATTTCCGGATTGAACTTTTTTCAACGGACCGCACAGTAAAAAGTTCGCACACCTAGTGCCCGCGCTAGGCGTGCGGGACTCGCTTGCCGCCGAGCACGGTCGCGCTTGGGAGGAGCCTCTGGTGGCCGGTGATCTTGTTATTGTAGTTATCGAGGTATTCGAAATTTCCCTTTCGCAGCTCGAGCACCGCAACGTCGGCGGGCGCGCCCACGTTGAGCGTGCCGCGGTCGTTGAACAAGGGGAAGATTCGCGCGGCATTCACGGTGGCTCGTGCGATGGCCTGATCGACCGTCATGCCGTAACCGAACAGCTTGGACATGCAGTTGGGAAGGTCGATGACCCCGGTCTCATGGGCGTTCGTGTTCCAGTCGGTGGAGAATGTATCGGGCCAGAAACCGGCCTTCATGATCGCGCCAATGGTGTCCCACCTCATGTGCCCTTTCTGCCCGTTGCCGACGTCGAACCAGACGCCGCGGCGCCGCGCCGCCATCACTTCGGGCAGGATGTGGCCGCTGTCGTCGATGATGCTGTTGGGTGGCGGCGCAAACATATGGGTGACGATGTCGCCGCGCTTCAACAGGTCGAAGAGCTTGGGAATCGGCGAGATGGTCTGCCCCATGTGGATCATCACGGGCAGGCTGAAGGAGGTGGCTACTTCCTGCGTGCGCCGCAGCACCTCGTAATCGTTCTCGCCCGCGACATCCCGCGACAGCCGCGCCTTGACGCCGACGATGAAGTCGCGGTTCTTCGAGATCGCCTCGCGCGCCGCATCGACATCCGCGTTCTTCAGGTCCATGGTGTCGCCATCGGGCAGTATGCCGGCGCGGCCGATGTTGATCAGCACGCGGCCCTGCTGAATCGACGTTCGCGCGACGGCAATCGTATCCCCGATGTGATCGGCGCCTTGCGATCCCGCATCGATCCAACCGGTCACGCCGTCCTGCAGGACGAGACCGGGCCCCTGGGTGAAGCGTCCGCAATGGGTATGAATATCGAGCAGGCCGGGAACGACGAGTTTCCCATGAGCGTCGATGGTGTCGGCTGCGTCGCCCGCGATGGTGGCTTCGACGGCGGCGATGCGGCCTCCCGAGATCGCCACGTCGCGAATCGCATCGAGCCGGACGGAGGGATCGATGACGCGCCCGCCCTTAATGATCAGGTCATAGCTCGCCGCGAATACTTTTCGCGCGCGGGTGAACATAGCCATACCCGCGCTTGCAGCAGCGACTGAAAGAAAACGGCGCCGGTTCAACATCGCAGCCTCCCTAAGGTGTTTTGAAGGTCAGATATTGAGCGCGTTGGACCTGTCTGTCAACAAGCGATCGCGCAGAGGCATTCCTGTGCCGAAGTGCCGTGAAGGACGACATCCTCACCCAACATCAACCCTACAATTTATTCAGACCGTCGAGGCCGGCGACTTTGTACGCTTCGGCAAAAGTCGGATAATTGAAGACTGTATCGCGAAAATAATCCATGGTGCCGCCGAAGGAGAGGACGGCCTGGCCGATGTGCACGATTTCCGCGGCGCTTTCTCCGATGACGTGGACGCCGAGGACTTTGCGCGTGTCCGGGTGGAAGAGAATTTTCAGCATGCCGGTGTGGTCGCCGACGATTTGCGCTTTGGCCAGCTCTTCGTATTTTGAAATGCCAACTTCAAAGGGGATGTGGGATTCGGTCAACGTGGCTTCAGTCTGGCCGACCATGGAAATCTCCGGGATAGTGTAGATGCCATAGGGAAGCAGCGCGGTACTCATTTCGGCCGGGGCGCCAAAGATATGGCAACTGGCAACGCGACCCTGTTCCATGGAGGTGGAAGCGAGCGAAGGAAATCCGATGACGTCTCCTGCCGCGTAAATATTCGGGACGGATGTTTGAAAGGACTTGTTCACCTCGAGTTTGCCGCGTGACGCTGTCTTGAGTCCGGCAGCTTCGAGGTTCAGCAAATCGGTGTTGGCCTGGCGGCCCACCGCGTACATCAGGCAAGTGGCGTGGATGTGCTTGCCGCTTTCGAGATTCGCGACAACGCGTCCGCGCTCATCGGTTTGAATCGCTGTGACTTTTTCGCCAAGGCGGAAGATGGCGCCCTGGCGGCGCATGTGGTAGCGCAGCGCTTCTATGATTTCGGAATCCACGAAATCCAGCAGGGTAGGCCTCTGCTCGATGAGGGTGACTTCCACGCCCATGGCCACGAGCATCGATGCGTATTCCAGGCCAATCACGCCGCCGCCGACGATAATAAGTTCGCGCGGGATCTCTTCCATCTGAAAGAATTGGTCGCTGGCGATAATTTTTTTCCCGTCAAAAGGAATGTCGCCGGGGTGGGAAGGCCGAGTGCCGCAGGCGATCAGAACGTGGTTCGCGTGGAGCATGTGCGCTTCGGTCGCGCCTTGCACTTCGATCGTGTTGGCGTCCAGGAACTGCGCGGTGCCGCAAAGCAAGTCGATTCCGTTGCGGCGCAACTGGTCGCGAACGACGCCGGTTTCCCGCTCGACGACTTGTGAAACGCGGGCGGCCAAATCGCGAATAGAGATGCGGTCCTTAACGACATAATCGTTCCCGTAAAACGAACGATGACGGAATCCGGTGAGGTGAAGAATGGCTTCGCGCAGGGTCTTGCTGGGGACGGTGCCACCGTGGATGCAGACGCCGCCGACCATGTCGTTTCGATCCACCATGGCCACGCGCTTGCCAAGCTTCGCTGCGGCGATAGCGCCTTTTTGGCCCGCGGGCCCGCTGCCAACGACGACAAGGTCGTATTGAATCGGTTGCATCAATCCTCTTCTGCCAGGTTCACGCAGAGTGTCTGTAAGCAAAGGTGTGCGCCCTCATGGTTAAAATGGCATGAAATCCGTTCGCGCACAGTGTATGGGAGCCTGGGTGCGGAAACAATCCCGCCATAGGTGGTCGGCGCCTTCATGGCGTCCGCTTTCGGCGGCCAATTCTTACCTAAGTGGTTTGGCCACAATAACTTCGCGTCAGCCGAGTGTATTCGTGAAAATGGGTTCCATCGAGAAATTGAATCGCCGACTCCTACTCCTTCCCAATAGTAAGACGCCCAGATGAAGGCCAGGTTGCACTTCCAATAATTTTTATCGGCCACACTGATCATTTTCTTTACCGGGTTGTCCAGGAAACAGATTGAGAGTTTCTGCTGACGTAAACCATGGGACAATAGCAAACGGGAAGAGGGAGCCCAATCGAATCCTTCGGAATTCTTGTAACCAAAACGGGGCTTGGAGCCCTCTAAGACATTAGATTCAACATTGTAGACTGGAGAAAGAACTGGATTATTCCGGATAGAAAATGCATATTTCCGCGCCATTCATACGACGGCCCGTCGCAACTTCGCTTTTGAGCGTGGCGATTCTGCTTGCAGGCGGTGTCGCCTTTTACCTGCTGCCCGTGGCAGCGCTTCCCCACGTGGATTTTCCCACAATTTATGTTCGCGCCTCCTTGCCCGGGGCGAGCCCTGAGACGGTAGCTTCCTCCTTGGCCACACCACTGGAGCGCCAGTTTGGCCGGATTGCGGGCGTCACGCAGATGACTTCCGCAAGCCAATTGGGTAACACAGGGATCACGCTTCAGTTCGATCTGGATCGAGACATCAACGCGGCGGCCCGGGACGTGCAGGCGGCCATCAATGCGGCCGCCGGACAATTGCCTGCCGGCCTGCCAAACCTGCCGTGGTACCGCAAGATTAATCCGTCGGAAACCGACATATTAGATTTATCTGTCTCCTCGGATACGATTCCCAGGAGCCATCTGTACGATTTGAGTGATTCCATTCTTGCGCAAAAAATATCCCAGGTCGACGGCGTAGGCCAAGTCAACACGTACGGAGGAGCAAAACCGGCGGTTCGCGTGGACGTGAATCCAAACGCGCTGGCCCACTATGGGATCAGTCTGGAGGAAGTACGAGCCGCTCTTCGGTCAGCGAACGCGAACACTCCAAAAGGGAATCTGGAAGATCTATCGAACCGGTGGGTTCTGGCGGACACCGACCAGCTCCTGAAGCCTGAACAGTACGCACCATTAATCGTAACGTACAGGAACGGGGCTCCGGTACGGCTGAGCGACATCGCGAAAGTGACAGAGGGAATTGAGGACCTGAGAAATTCGGGATACGCGAACGGGAAACCTGCCGTGGTGATTGGGATTGGCCGGCAACCCGGCGCGAACATTATTGAGACCGTGGACCGTATCAAAGCGCTGTTGCCGGAGCTGCGGGCCTCGATTCCGCCATCGGTCACGTTGACTCCCACGTTTGATCGCACGACCACGATCCGGGCATCCGTCAATGATATCGAATTCACTTTGTTGCTGACGGTCGCCCTCGTGGTGATGGTTATTTTCCTGTTCCTGCGCAACGCCTGGGCAACGATCATCCCGAGCATTGCGGTGCCGCTATCCATCATTGGAACGTTCGGAGTGATGTACCTTTTGGATTACAGCCTCGATAACCTTTCCCTGATGGCGTTGGCGATCTGCACGGGATTTGTGGTGGACGACGCCATTGTAGTGATCGAGAACATCACACGGTATCTGGAAGAAGGGGAATCGCCGCTGTCGGCGGCGATGAAGGGATCGCGCGAAATTGGATTCACGGTATTGTCGATGAGCACCTCGCTGATCGCCGTGTTCATCCCTCTCTTGCTGATGGGTGGAATCATCGGCAGACTCTTCCGTGAATTTGCAATCACGTTGAGCGTGGCCATCGTGGTTTCCTTGTGCGTGTCGCTGACCACGACTCCGATGATGTGCGCCCTGTTCCTGAAATCGGAAAAGGACATGAAGCGCGGAAAATTGTATCGGGCGAGCGAACGGGTATTTCAATGGAGCGTGTCAACCTACGCTTCGGGATTGCGCTGGGTCTTGCGCCATCAGCCTTTTATGCTCGTGCTTACGGGCGCGACGATTTGCCTCAGCGTTTACCTGTACATTGTGATTCCCAAAGGTTTCTTTCCGCAGCAGGATACCGGCCTGATGGCGGGAAATATCCTCGGATCCCAAGATACTTCCTTTCCCGTGATGCAGGAAAAATTGAAGCAATATACCGACATTGTCATGAGCGACCCGGCGGTGAAGGGCACGGCGGCAAACACCGGAGGCGGAGCCGAAAATACCGGGCGTATGCAAATTGAATTAAAACCGATCGGCGAGCGAAAAGTCACTGTGGATCAAGTCATCGCGCGCCTCCGGCGCAAACTTGCGGTAGTTCCCGGGGCAACGCTGTTCCTCCGGGCGTATCAAGACATTTCGGTAGGCGGGCGCATCAGCAGCTCGCAATACCAATACACGCTGTCGAGTGAAAACCTAAACGACCTTCAGCAATGGGCGCCTCGCGTCGAAGCCATGATGAGGAAGTTGCCCCAGTTGCGAGATATTGCCAGCGATCAGCAGACGCGCGGTTTGCAAGCCACCCTGGTGATTGACCGCGATACGGCGTCTCGGCTCGGAATTTCGCCGGCGACAATCGATAACACGCTCTACGACGCGTTCGGCCAGCGGCAGGTCTCCACGATTTACACACAATTGAATCAGTATCACGTGGTGCAGGAAGTCGATTCGACCTTCCGCGACAGCACGGATGCGATCCAAGGCCTGTATGTGCGATCGTCGACTGGAGCCCAGGTGCCCTTGAGCGCTTTTACGCACTACGAGACGCAGAATACCGCCCTCGCCGTCAACCATCAGGGCCAATTCCCGGCGGTCACGATCTCGTTCAACCTTGGAGAAGGAGTCGCATTGGGCGACGCCGTGACGGACATCGAATCGGCGGTTTTGCGGTTGGGGCTTCCTTCCGATATCCACCCGACGTTCCAGGGGAACGCGCAGGCCTTCCAGTCTTCTCTGTCGAGCCAGCCGTGGCTCATTCTGGCCGCGCTGGTCGCTGTCTACATTGTGTTGGGGATGCTGTATGAAAGTTACATCCACCCGGTCACGATTCTATCGACGTTGCCCTCGGCCGGCGTGGGAGCACTCTTGGCGTTGCTGGCATTTCACAGCGAATTGACCGTGATCGCGCTCATAGGCATTGTTCTATTGATCGGCATTGTAAAAAAGAATGCCATCATGATGATCGATTTTGCCCTGGAAGCGGAGCGGTCCGGAAAATCGCCCGAAGAAGCCATCTATCAGGCTTGCCTGCTGCGTTTTCGTCCCATCATGATGACGACGATGGCGGCGCTATTTGGAGGGTTGCCGCTGGCGCTGGCGGCCGGCACCGGCGCGGAATTGCGCCGGCCTCTCGGTATCAGCATCGTCGGGGGATTGATGGTCAGCCAGGCCCTCACGCTGTATACGACTCCCGTGATCTACCTCTACATGGACCGGTTGCAACAACGATTCCGGCGGCGCAAGCATGTGCCTGCGATTCCCGGCGAAGTTCCCCCAACTCCGGCATCTCTCCAAGGCCCGTCGCTGACTTAAGCTCCGAAGTGCCGTAGAATTGGGGCGGAACGCTGCATGAAGATCCTTCCCACTCTTGCAAGTATAGTGCTGCTGTCCGGGCTGAGTGTCAGCCTGCTGGCCTTTCAGGGGCGCGTGTTCGAGGAAGACGAAGATGGCCCGCCGCTTGCCACCGATGCGCATCAGAATGCGGAATGGGCATTTGCGCGCTACCATTTCCGATCGAACAATGATGAGGGCGGATTCCGGCGTTTCCATCTCTGGGCGGCGGATTATCCGAAAGCGGACCGGCAATTCACAATGGGTGTGCGGCGCCTTACCCGGCTGCATGCGCGGGGAGTGGAACAGGTAGTCGACGCGGATTCCGACGAGCTATTCAACTGGCCATGGATTTATATGGAACATGGCAATGGCTGGAATCTCACGGAGGACGAGGCGTCCCGACTCCGCCAGTACCTGTTGAGGGGCGGTTTTCTGCTTTCGGATGATACGCATGGAGATTATGAATGGGAATCGCTCGTCCGCGGTTTGGAAATGATCCTTCCGGGCCGGACGATTGAAGATTTGAAGAATGACGACGAAATTTTTCACGTGATGTATGACCTGGACGACAGAGTCCAGATCCACGGTACGCGATTCATCTGGGGCGGCTGGCCGTACTCGCCTGACATGGTCGTGCCGAAATGGAGAGCGATCCGTGACGACAAAGGCCGGATCATAGTAGCAATCTGCCACAACTCTGACGTGGGCGACGCCTGGGAATGGGCTGACAGTCCGCATTATCCCGAACGAGAAACTGGATTGGCCTACCGAATCGGAATCAATTATATCCTCTTCGATATGACACATTGATTCTTCCGCAGTACGAATCGCCGTCTGGATTTCTGCATTCAGATAATTTCGTTCGACGAAAAAGTCCCGGACCGAATTTGCGTTCGGCCCAGGACTTGTTTTCTTAGTTGAAAGAACTATTCATCGATTTCAGTCATCGTCGTGGTGGTCGTCCCGATCGTCATCATGACGATCCCGGGGTGCGAGCGCCACTCCGCGAAACACTTCTCCGGACTTTGCCGAGCGGATGATTTTGATGTGGCCGAGGAAGTCATCTTTGTCACGATCACCGTCGGGGGTGGGCAGAGATGTTGCGTCAAGGCGATCTGTGACTTTGAACAGCTTGTTCGGATCGGCGCCCTGGTCTCCGCTGTTGCTGACGGTTGAGGTCACTGCGAAAATGGTGACGGTGCCGTCATGGTTGTGCTGGCCCGTCATGTTGCGGCAGCCGCCCGTCGCGGGATTGAGCGCCGTCGGGTAATCTTCAACGCCGTAGGGGACGCCGATGTTCAGGCCGCTATTCATTACGTAAGCCATTTGCCAGGCGCCGTTCACCAGAATCCATTTCTGTACCCCGGCTGTGGCCTGCGCATATGGAGTGGCGACATTTCCGTTCACGGCGGGAGTCACAAGTGTTCCGTCTCCCTCATCGCAGACGTACAGAGTATTTGGATTAGCGAACCAAATGCCGAAAGGGTACAGCACTGGCGTCACGGCGTTAGTGGTTGGATCTACGCCCGCTGCAAGAGTGGTGGGAAACCCAGGCAGGATCGTTATCGGCACTTTCGCTAGGGTTGCGACATCTCCGGACGGGAGAACGCCCTGAGTGCCAACCTGATAGACGGTGTTGATGCCGTTACCGCCGCTGCCCTTGGTGATGTACAGCGTATCCTTGTAGATGGTTATGCCGCGGTAATTATCATCTTTACCCGGTTTATCGGATGCATAGGGCTTTCCCGTCAGCGGGTCAATCACTTGATTGATATCGAATTTTCCGATTTTGGTGACGTTGGGTGGAACGGGTGGCGCTTGCCCCGGCACAAGCAGTTCGGCGCCTGTGTCATTGACCAGTTCCTGGCCGACGATCGTCGTTTTGACTTGCGATTTGGACAGATTCCCGCTGTTGTCGTTTCCGACTAGATAATATAACGAACCCCCTTTGACCGCGCCGCGGCCATTGTCGCCGCTGTAAGCGTTACCCTCGGTAATCATGAGGTGGCTATGGGCATCCACTTCAGCCACGGCACGGTAGTACTGCCCGACAGCGGCATTGGTTGGGTCGATGAGCCCTGGCGTGTTGCCGTTGGAGACATCGAAGATGTTCGCCGCAGTCGGAAATCCCGGGCCGCCTCGATAACCCACGAAGGTAAGCGACTTTCCATCCGTTGAAAGATGCAGGGCCAACTCGGATTTCGAGCTGAAGCTGGTCACAATCTGATCGGTTGGGATCGGAAGCGTCTCCAACCGATGGCCATCCGTCGAAAGGTCGTCCAGAAAGATGGGAGAGGTGATGCCGAAGTGGCCGTCGGTAGCGGCGTTGTTGAAGACCGTGGGAAACGTCCCATCGGCGCTCGCAACGGAGCACGGGACCGCTATCGGCGGAGTCATGCCTCCCGCAATCAGCGGTACAGTGACCGAGATCCCGGTCGTGCCTCCCATGCAGCCTGGCGGTAATACTGTCTCGCCGACTACAAGTAAAGACGGTGTCCCAACGTAAACGCTGCGGGTGAGAACCAGGGTGCCGGGTTGAAATTCGAAGCGATCATGATGGTGATCGTCGTCATGATCATCGCCGGCTTGAATGCCTCCTGCCAGTGCAATGGACACAGCTACTGCTAGAAGAGCTTTCTTCACGTCAATTTCCTCCTGAGGTTTACACATGGGGACGACATGTGCGCGCAGAAAATCTCATGGAAAGCAGGACCACAACATTAACTGTCGATGAAAACTTGATGAATGAGAGATCAACATTCGCCAGAGAGCCATTTTGCGTGGAGCATTGAGGAGCTCATAAGGGACGAATGCGAATTGATGTTGACGCGGCAGAGAGGAGGACGTATGTTTTGCGCAAAGTTTAGGATAGGATCGGCGATTCTCGGTAGGCGTTCCTCAGAGCGGGGGATCGAGCGCCTGGGCGGCAATTCACAAGGGAGATTTGAACCATGAGACTCAAGTGCAATGGCAGGAGCTTTCACATTTTCTTGCTGCTTTTGCTGGCAGCGACGGCGCCGATGTCCTGCTTGGCGCAGAGCCTTCCTCCAGACGGTCCAGGAATCCCCAAGATTGCGTTGACCGGCGGACCGGCTGTCCAAGAACCCGCTCCCAATCCTCCCGACCAACAGTCTCAATGGAATATGGAATTGGCTGGCTTCAACGACCTCCAGGGCCGCTCGGCGTATCAGCCGATCATCATTAAAGAGGGGGACCGGGAAATCGCCTACGTCGGCCACCATACCGGGAGTGCGATGAATCCACTCTCGGGCGTCGTGGAGCCCAACGGGACTTCGATTGTGGATGTAACAGACCCGGCCAAGCCCAAGTACCTGGCTCATATTCCGGGTTCGACGGAAGCGGGCGAGGAAGCGGGCGGCGCGCAGATGGTGCGCGTGTGCAGCGGAAGCGTTTTGCCGCATGGAGTGCGCGGCAAGTGGTACTTGTTGCGGCCGCTTGGATCGAAGGCGCAGGAGATTTATGACGTCACCGATCCGGCGCACCCGACGCGCCTGACGCAAATCGTGGGGGAGCTCGATCGCACGCACAAGAACTGGTGGGAGTGTGATACGGGGATCGCCTATCTGGTTGCGAATGCTCCGGCCGAAGGCTGGAAGGGTCAGCACATGAAGATTTACGATCTGAGCGACCCGGCCAAGCCCGTGTACATCCGGGATTTTGGCCTGCTCGGCCAGCAGCCTAACGCGACGTCATACGAAGGCGTAGTGGGAGGCATAGCGATTCACGGAATGATTTCCGCCGGGACTGCGAAGAACCGCGTCTATGCGGCGTACGGCACGGGAGCGAACGGCGTGATTCAGATTTTGGATCGAAAGAAACTGCTCACCGCCTTCGAGAATCCCAAGAAGCCGACGACGGAGGAAATGCTCGCGCCGCAGGTGGGATACCTCACGATGTCGCCTGATCAGGGCGCGCATACAACATTTCCGATTTTTGGCGAACCGATGCCCGGATTCCAGGGCCACTCCGCGCTGAAGAATCGGGACTTGCTGATCGTTCCGTCGGAATCGGCACGCGGAGATCATTGCTCCCCGGGTCCGGCTGGAGACCGCGCGGGGCCGCACTTGGCATTCCTTGTGGACATCAGCAACGAAGCCACGCCGTGGCCCCTTTCGACGTTTCGCGTACCTGAAACTCCCGGAGATTACTGCGGCAAGGGCGGGCGGTTCGGCACGCATTCGGTTGCCGAATCGTTTTATCCCCCTTACTACGGCAAGATTGCGATTTTCTCCTGGTTTAATGCGGGCACTCGCGTGTTTGATATTCGCGATCCCTTTGCCGTGCAGGAGGTCGCCTACTTCATTCCCGCGCCGAACAAGAATACGATGGCGTTCTGCCCGGAGGATGGAATCAGCCATCCGGCCGGCGATCCCAAGATTACCGCTACCTGCCAAAAAGTGATTGAAACGAACAACGTCGAGGTGGACGATCGCGGGCTGATCTACAGCGCGGACCGGGCTGGCACCGGGATGCATATCATGCGGCTTACGGGGCATGCGAAAGAGATTGTGTTGGGGAAATAGCTTTTTTCCTGTAGCACAGCTACTCTTGGCTGTGCGATTTTCTCTACTCTCACGCATCTCTGCTGTATTGACGATCGCAAAAAGCGCACAGCCAAGAGTGGCTGTGCTACTTTTCGTGGTAGACGTACTTGTTGTTGTCGCAGACGTATTCCGCGATTTCCCAGCCAGGTTTTAGATGGTAGGTTTGGGACGCGGTCCACGGTTTCGTGTACGCCTTCGGATCTTCGATGGTGAAATCGTCCACCAGGGTGTTGCGATCGACGCGGTGGATGCGCTCCACGACATGCAGTGCTTCCGTGTGCGGAAGGCCGGCGTGATCGAGCCAGGTTACATCGTTGAAGCCAATCGTGTCGACGACCAGCGTGTCGCCTTCCCATTTCCCAACGGATTCGCCATTGTAGGTGGGGTCGAGATCCTTCTTGTGTTCTCGATTCATATGAATTTGGCGGAGTTGGTTCCCGGCCTCTTGATACATCATCACCTTGTCCGGAACCTGGAAAATCTCCATGGGGAGAGGCACGAACATGAGGCGGGGGATTCCGTGAGGCAGGCAGGCCAGATTCGGATCGTTTACTTGGGTGTCGGCTTTCTTGAATTGCGCTTCGGCCCAGGGAGTGAACGGCGGCGTGGTCCCTTTTGGAAATAGAGCCGGCTGGAAATGGTCGATCAGCCAAACGCCTGTGAGATCGGGCGTGCCTGCCGCCTTGGATGGATTTGCCGTCTGGGCAAAAATGGCGGGCAAGGCGAAAAGTAGAGCCGCGCCGGCAATCAACGATCCTTTCAAACGGTTTCGCACCATGAAACTCCTTCAAGGAAGCGGGACTGCGAGACGGCTCACCCGACGTGCGCGGAGAGTTCCTGCCCGTTTGCAAACGCGATTTTATCGAGACGCATCAGAGTTTTGCCGTTCTTGGCGCGATTGCCGTAGATCGTGATTTCGTCGCCCGGCTTGACCGTGTCTCTCTTCCAATTGACCCTGGAGAGCATGCCCAGGCTGGCCATTTCCGCGGTCCATTCCACGACGTTGCCTTTGTCGTCTTTGGTCTCAATGGTGAGGTACGCGTGAGGATTGCTCCACTCGAATTTTGTGACCGTGCCTTTGACGGAGGTCAAGGCGGTCATGTCGTATTCCGCCGTCGAATGGTGAGCGAAGACCGGTTTCGATAACAGGATCAAGCCAGCTGCAAACGCAAAGAGAAATATGAACCGCTTCATATTCACTGCGATTCCTCCGGAGATGCCGAAATATTCTAATTCACGGCCGTGTACGGAAAACATATGCCCGGTGTTTGCTTCTGTCAACGGCATTTCTTAAGTCAATCCTTAAACTCATGCGCGCGGACGGCAGTGGATTGCGACCATGCGAGTAACGTTTCGGGCCGCGTGCGAGGCGCGTTGATGTTTGTGGGACTATGCGCGGTCGAGACTTGTTTTGCGCCCGGTCCGCCATCATAATGGAGACAGTCGCCATGTTCAGAATGACCCCAGGAAGGCTCGTGTTGCTGGCTGTTGCCGGGCTTGGCTTGCTCGGAGCTGCGCGCGCATTTCTTCCTCGAGCCTCTGCCGCGGCGCCTCCGGCACGTGCTGAAGGTGCGAATCCGCCGGTCATTCGCTTTGTGAAGAATCCGGAAATGGCGCCGGCGCTGCAGGCGCAGGATCTGCTTGGAAAACCGGTAAACAAAGACAACTGGGCCGGAAAAGTCGTGCTGGTGAATTTTTGGGCGACCTGGTGCCCGCCCTGCCGTGAGGAAATCCCCGAACTGCTGCGACTCAAGAAAGAGTACAAGGATCGGCTGGAGATCGTGGGCATTTCGGAAGATGACGACCCCCCGGAAGAAGTGTTGAAATTCGTGCGGCAGCAGGGAATGAACTATCCCGTTGTAATGGCCACGCCGGAGTTGATCGAATCCTACGGCGGCGTTCCCGCGTTGCCCACATCCTTCCTGATCGATACGCAGGGCAGGGTCGTGCAGAAGCATAGTGGGTTGTACCCGATTGAGGCATACGATCTCGAAATCCGCTCGCTGCTGGGGATGCCGACGGATGCGCGCGTGGAGACTTTTATAGACAATGGGCAGGTCTTCCTGAAAAATGCGGCCAATGCGACGGAATTGCCCGGCGTCAGCTTCAAGGGCTTGACCGCCGAACAGAAGAAGCGGGCTCTTCGCCGGTTGAATTCGGAAAGTTGCACGTGCGGATGCAAACTGACGCTGTCGCAGTGCCGTGTGAATGACGGGGAATGTCCGGTCAGCGCCAAGCTGGCGGCCCAGGTCGTGAAGGAAGTTGTCAGCGGCGCGAAACCGGCGCGAACAACGCCCGCCGCGAAGGGGACAAGTTCGATCACGCAATAGTCTGAAGTAGGGCAGACCCCGACGGAGTCGGGATGTTCGATTTCAACCTGTGGGTTTAGATTTCAGCACATTTTAATCCAACCCCGACAGTCCCGCCGAGGCGGACTGTCCTACTCGGAGGTGCAAGGACATGATGCGAAGCGGAGCGAGTTGCAACTCATCGAGTGATGTTGTCGCCCTTCCCGATCCCGCGGTGGACAATCCGCTGGCCGCGGCAAAGGGCCAGGA
>Ga0209517_10005322_pt1 | contig 16440 bp, 13 predicted proteins | sample PeaSoiMetSII2010_FD_187695 | JGI IMG/M metagenome (GOLD analysis project Ga0209517, IMG submission 187695) | Peat soil microbial communities from Weissenstadt, Germany - SII-2010 (SPAdes) (version 2) | ecosystem: Environmental > Terrestrial > Soil > Wetlands > Peat | place: Germany...
GGGATCAAAAATTTTTTCCATGACCGCAGGATCAATGCCGTGGCCCGTATCGCTTACTGCGAGGCACACGTACGGCCCCGGTTTAAGGTCGGGGTGCGGGGAGTGCCGGCAGTCATCAACGGCCGAATAAGACAATCTTATGAGCAAGACGCCGCCGGAGGCTCGCATGGCATAGGCCGCGTTAGTGCAAAGATTAATTAGCACATGGTGTATTTCGGTTGGATCGGCAAAAATCACTCCATCTTCCGGACTTAATGAAATCTCATCGCGAATTTCGATGGTAGTAGGCAGCGAAGGGCGTAACAGTTTGAGCGCTTCTCTCACAATGGAGACGATGGGTACAGGTTGACGCCTTTGTTCCGTCTGGCGGCTGAAGGCGAGGATCCGCTTGACGAGGTCGGCTGCACGAGCGCTTGCTTGCAACACCTGGTCCAGATTGCGGTGTACCGGGTCTGCCTTATACAGCGGGAATCTGCCTATTTCCGTATGGCCGACTACGGCAGTCAGAATGTTGTTGAAGTCATGCGCGATTCCCCCGGCGAGAGTGCCGATGGCTTCCATCTTCTGGGATTGGCGAAGGTCCATTTCAAGCTTCACCTGGCGAGTGATGTCCCGGTGGATGCTTACATAGTTGATGACATCCCCGGACTGGTTCCGAACAGGAGATGCCGTGACCTCCGTTTCGTACAACGAGCCGTCCTTTTTCTTAAGGGTGACCTCATAGTCTCTGACCACGCCATCTTCACGTCTTGCGCGCAGGAATTTTTCACGCTCATCAGGATACATCCAAAAGCTCTCCACCACCCTGCCCCGCACCTCGCCGATCGAGTCGTATCCCAGGAGCTCGGCCGCCGAAGGACTGGCCATTACGATCACGGCGCGTTTGTCCGTCCGGTAGAAAACATCCCCCATATTCTCAATTACGCTACGGTAACGCTCTTCACTCTTCCGCAGCGCTAACTCCGCCCGCTTGCGCTCTGTAATGTCCTCGTAAGTTCCCAGGACCCCGATTACCTGGCCGTCCCGGTCAAACATGGGCACCTTGCTGGTAATCAGCCAAGCCTGAGAGCCATCAGGCCTGATTTGCGGTTCTTCATAGTTGATCTTGGGCCTGCCGCTCTCCATCACCTCACGATCATCGGCGCGATAGAGGTCAGCAGTTGCTGCCGAAGCGTGCTCGTAATCGGTCTTGCCCAGAAGCTCACCCGGGTCCTCATAGCCGCAATCGAGGACGAAGGGTTTGTTGCAGCCGACAAAGACCGAGTTTCGATCCTTCCAAAAAACCCGCTGTGGAATATTGTCAAGGACCGATTGGAGCATCTGCCGGGAATTGAACAGCTCGTCGCGCGCCCGCTTGAGTGCGGTGATATCATTTCCCACGCCAAGGACTTCCACAATCCGTCCATTTTCATCCCGAACCGGCTTGTTGGTCCAAGCGATCCAAACCCTCTCGCCGTTGCGGCGTATGTTCTCGCTGACATTTGTCGCGTATCGGCCAGGGTCACTTCCGATGTCTTCGATCATCCGCTTGAGGTCCCGGCCGGTCGTCGATTCAACGAGAGGAACGATAGTTCCCACTAAATCCTGTCCGAGTATCTCCTGCTCGCTGTAGCCGAAAAAGCGCTGCGCGAACTCGTTGAAAAAAGTCACCTTGCCCCTGATGTCCCGCCGCAGGATAATGCTGTTGGCATTTTCAACCAGCTCGCGGTATTTCCCCTCGCTGCGCCTTAATGCTTCTTCCGCCTCTTTTCGTTGGGTAATATCGCGGATGGATTCGACGGCGCCCGTGCGCACACCCTGTGTATCGAACAGCGGCGCCGCCGCTGAGAAAATGTAGCCCCTTTGCCTATCATATCCTCTTTGGGCACCCGGGCCATCTCTTCGATAGCGCAATTCCACCTCGGCACCTTACCATCAACGCCGATTACGAAGGTTGGATCCGGGAGGAATTCAATGACGCCATTAAGTTGCAGCTTTATGGCATTCAATGTCTCATTTTCATATATCTCCATCGCAAGACTCTTTCCCATGGGAAAACGGTCAATGCCCCGAAATAATTACGCGTTGTTTGCTCAGGAGGTTCCTGAGCAGGCAAAAGGATTATCCTGCGCTATTATTCCGCCATTGCGGCAAAACCGATTCCAGCCAAGCGCTCATCATCTCCAAAGCCTTTTCAGTGAATGGTGAATCAAAACGCATAACCATCCCACGCCTCCATGCTCTAGCAAATCGGTCAATCGCCGGGAAATAATAATGCATTTTTGCATGGAGCTTCCGCCAGATCAGTTTAACTCTTATCGCTCATTTCCAGGTGTTTCCTGCTCAATTGAACTGCGCAGGTTTTAATCATATCCACACAACTTGTGGCGCACGCCCATATCAGAAGCTCGCTTGCCGCCTCAAACAAAGGTGGTTACTTTAGAGCAAGGCTCAAACCTCAAACCGGTAAAACGTCAAATTACTTTAACAATTTGCAGGTAGCGGGTCTTGGAGCGAAATGCTCCTTATGCCTTATTCACGTTGATTTGTGTGGAGGAGAAAAATTGAAAGCCACCGTTTTCTACGCACCCGGAGATTTGCGTGTCGTGCAGGTGCCGGACCCGAAGATCCTCGAGCCGACCGACGCGATCGTACGTGTTACGCATGCCTGCATCTGCGGCTCAGACTTGTGGTACTACCGGGGTCTTACTCCTTTTAAGCCGGGCTGGCGATTGGGCCACGAATTCATGGGCATCGTCGAGGAAGTCGGTCCTGAGGTTCACACGCTGAGAAAAGGAGATAGAGTCCTGGCGCCGTTCGCTTTCTCCGACGGAACTTGCGAATTCTGCCAAAAAGGATTGCAGACCTCGTGCGTTCGCGGCGGGTTTTGGGGCATGAGCAATGATGGGGGACAAGCCGAGATGGTACGCAGCCCCTTTGCCGACGGCACGCTCCTCGAGCTGCCCGGAGATCTTTCAATGAAAGGCGTTTCGGAAAGCGCGCTCCTCAAGGCCATACTGCCCCTTACCGACGTGATGGGTACCGGACACCATGCGGCGGTTTCCGCAGGGGTTAGCCAGGGAGCAACCGTCGCGGTGGTTGGTGACGGCGCGGTCGGTCTGTGCGGAGTTCTGGCGGCAAAAAGACTTGGCGCCGCGCGCATTATTATGCTGGGACATCAGAGAAAACGTCTGGAGCTGGCCGAAAGTTTCGGGGCTGCCGATATCATTGAAAGCCGAGGCGAGGCCGCCATCTCTCAAGTCATAAAGATGACCGGGGGAGGCGCCGATTCAGTACTTGAGTGCGTCGGAACCACCGATGCGCTGAACACCGCGATCGGGATCTGCCGTCCCGGCTGCACGGTCGGCTATGTTGGGGTGCCGCATTACGGCAATGTCATCATCAACTTCGAGCGGATGTTTCGCCAGAACATCAACCTGAATGGGGGCGTAGCCCCTGTGCGGGCTTACATCCCCGCACTGCTCGCAGACGTTTTGGCCGGTCGGCTCGATCCCTCTCCGGTCCTTGATTTGTCGCTCTGTCTCGATGAAGTGCCCGAGGGCTACAAGGCAATGGATACCAGGAGGGCAATCAAGGCGATGGTGATAGTTTAGGGATTGGAGGACATATTTCTTTGAATCCCGGCCTATCCGCCATTTCCGGCTAGCGCACCACCGGGCGCTACTCAGGGAAGTGGAAAAGCCTCAACATCTCAAGCCTCTGGATCGTAGCGCAATGAAATCCTTGCAAGGATTGGTTTCTGTCGAGCTGATCAGCGATCGCCCTGTGCATAGGCTCAATGCTCTCCGACTTCTGGCAAAGCAAAAAGAAGTCCATAGAGCAGCAAAGTCCAAGAAATGCTGTCTCTTCGGGCGAATAATTCTCTGAAATCGCTGCCATGTCCAGGTCGTCGCCGAACAGGACGCCCCCGAAGCCGAGGCGTTCTCTCAACCACCTTTGGTTGATTTCATTTGAAAGGGTCGCCGGATAGAGGTTATCCACCGCCCGATAGACCGCATGCGAAGTCATCATACAGTTGACTCCGGCCCTAATGGCGGACCGAAACGGGGTAAGATCCTCGTAGAAATCGTCCCCTTTGTCGTAGGCGATTACAGGAGAAAAATGGTGCGGATCCAATTCTGCGCGCCCAAGTCCAGGGAAATGCTTTGCGGTAGCCGAAATTCCATTTGCCTGGAGCGTTTCGATCCAGATGGTTCCCAGATCAGATACTGTTGCCGGACTCGAACCAAATGAGCGGGTCTCCATAAAATGTTGTTTTCCTTCGGAAACTATATCTAGAACTGGAGCGAAATTTATCTGGATTCCGATCTCCCTGAGGTCGGCCGCACACGTTTCGGCCCATTGGGCTACAGCCTCGCGCCCTTGCTCAGCAAGTGACCTTGCCGAGGGAATCGAGCGGAAGTGAGGAAAAAGCCTCTGGACGCTCCCACCCTCCTGATCGATGGCAAAAAAAATAGGGCGCTTCAGCTCTTCCATCGCAAGCGCCTGCGCGCTCTCAACAAGGGTCTTGAGTTGCTCGCGGCCCTCAATGTTTCTTTTGAAAAGGACGATACCGCCCGGACGGTATTCCCTGATAAGGTATTTTAGCTCCTCTTCGATCCCCACCCCTCTGAAGCCAATAAAAAGATGAATTCCGGGTTCACTCATATTCTGCGCTCCTTATGTCGCGGCATGTTTGTTGGTAACACTCCCAACTTCATCTGAGACCGGTTCTACCCCAGATGCCTGAGCGCTTCGGCTATTCGAACGCGGCTGGCGCTCCAGATCGGCAACAGCGACGACACCATTCCGATCCCGAAGCTGATAAGAGCGCAAAAGCAAAGCGTCTTCCAAAAGTGTATCTGGAAAACAGGCAGAAGCGATCCCGTGTTGCTGGAAAAAACGTTTGCCGCCGGATAGGAGAGCGCCATTCCCACCGCCGCGCCAAGCATGGAAATAAACACCGATTCCCCGGCAATCAGCAACCACAGATGTTTGCTTCCGAAACCCATGGTCTTCAGGATCGCATACTCCGGGGTACGCTCGCGCGAAGTCATCGCCATGGTATTTACAAGTACAATGAGGATAACCCCTATAACCACATATGAGACGATCCGTACAGCTATTACGATCGCCTCCGTCATGGCCAGGAACCCTGCCTGAAAAGCCTTTTCGGTCTCAGTCAGGGTCTCCGCCGAAGAGTTCTTGAAAAGATTGTCCACCGATTCGGAGATTTGCCCGGCATCGGCTGGATTTCGTACCTGAATCGCGTACCAGCCCACCCGCCCGGCCCTTGCCGGCGACTTATTCTTCATTGTCTCGTCAAGATAATCCCAACGAAAGAAAAACAGCGTCTCGTCAGTTGATTTGGTCGCGCCATTGTATACTCCGCGCAGCACGAAACGCCATTCCCCGGGGTATATGTTTCCGGTCAGCGTAATCGTATCTCCCAGTTTCCAGCCGTATTGTTCTACGATTTTTCGCCCCGCGATGCACGCGTTTCGCTGCTTCCAGAACGCTGTCAGTTCGCCTCTGGAAACACGGAACTCCGAAAAGACGTCGAAATAATTCTCAGGTCCCACAGCCATTCTCGGGAAAAAATGGTGCTCGTCAATGTAAACCCCGCCGAACCAGTTAGCGTAGACGACCCGGTCAACTCCAGGGATCAATTGTATCCTGGACCGGTAGTGCAGGGGGAGAGGGAAAATTAGAGAAACGGAATTGCGGGATATCAGCCGGTTCGGCGAGGCGGAGTTCACGCCAACATACCAGGCCTCGACAACCGTATCGAGCAGGCAGAAGGCAAGGATTGCCACCGCCATTCCGAAAATGGTGAGAGTGGTCCGCAGTCTTTGCCTGAATGTATTTCGTATGACGAGTTTAACAAATTGCATATAAACCTGACAAACAGGTCTTAGCCAGTTTCCATCCAGAAACTGCGAGTGTCTCATCCGGTGTTTCAGGATGGACACCAGCTATTTCATATTACGGACTCGGACCTCGGTCTCCGACTGGCCCTTCAGAAGCTCCTTCAGCTCGGAAATGTCCGTGTCGCCATAACGATATGGATAAAAAATCTTGGGCTTTATCACTTTCACCGCGTCGGCCGCCATCTCCACCGTCATTGTGTCAGGAAGCGCGACGGGAAGAAATGCAACGTCGATATCGCCCAGCTCGTCCATTTCCGGTATTCTCTCCGTGTCGCCCGCAATGTAGATACGCGTGTCCCCGAATGTAATTATGTAACCGTTTCCCATACCCTTAAGGTGATAGGGAAAACCGGAGACGCGCTTGTGCACGATATTATATGCGGGGACACCCTCGATCCTGACGCCCTGGACTATTTTAACGTCCTCGTTCTTCATTACTATGCCCTCTGCATATTTGGCGGCACACAGTTCGGTCAACACAACCAGCGTGTTCTCACTCCTAAGCTTTTCGATGGCCTTCTGGTCAAAATGATCCCTGTGTTCGCTCGTGAAAACGATGATATCGGCCTTGGGCATTTCGGAAAAATCGGCCACCTCCCCGCAGGGATCTATATAGATATGCCTGCCGTGGAAATCCATTTCAAGCGATGCGTGTCCTAGAAAAGTGATCTGGAGCCGCCCTTCTGAGGTCGTGCAGATGTCGGTCTCGAAACCGTCCGGCGCTGCTGCGGCTGTAAAGGACAATAAGAAAATGCATGCCTGCAATATCAAAAATTTCGATATCCTGCTCATCAAGGCTCCTGAAAACATTAGATACCCATCAGGGCAAAACCATGGGCGCTCCGGTTTGCCGAACAGGCGCCGCTTTGTCGGAAGATAACCCGATACGCTCTGCATCACAACGAAAATCCAAGACATCCGGTAAGGGAAACTATTCTCTTGCCGCGCCTCTCAGGTTGTGGAATTCTGGTTCCATGTTTAACTGGTTTCCGTCCGGAAAGGGTCCTTTTCGAACAGAAACCTCGCGGGGCGTGGAATTTGTCCCGGTGTTTCCGGATGGACAGCTAAAAATCAGATTGACTGCACCTATAATGCGCAGGTCCGCTTCAAGCAAAAACACCCGTGGGAGCTTTTGAAGGCGCATCGGGAGAGATAATTAATGTACCAATTCTCTTATTTGTTCCTCATCGGAATCATAGCCGCCTTTGTGGCCGCAGGCTTAATATTCGCCAGACTGAAACCGAAGACCGGCGGAAAGAAACTGCCGCAATCCTGGATCGGCGCCATAAGGGTAACCGACCGGCAGGGCCGGGATATGCTGATCATACGAAAAGAGGATGGCAACTTCGAGATGCATGAAGAACAAAATATACGAAACCGGTGAGTGCAGTTATACAGTTGACAATCGTGCGGCTGTCATTAAATTGACATGGATATAAGAACATTTCTTTTGCGCTAACCATTATCCAATCATAAAGCAGGAGGATACTATGAACTGCCCGCAGCATATCAGGGAAACAGCAGATCCGGAAGCTCGCAGGAGGGCAAAAGAGCGCGAGGAACTCGAAGAACTGGAAGAATTACTGGCCGGCCCCGAAGAAGACTACATCTCTTAGAGGCTTATTTACGGACAAGCCCCAACCATGGTTAAACTATCCCGGAATTTTTCAGTTCCTCAATCTTTGCTGCTGAGTAACCGAGTTCTTCGAGAATTGGGCGAGTGTGTTCTCCGAGTTCCGGGGCATGGGATGTGAGACAACCCGGCGTAAGGGAAAACTTCGGCGCTATCCCGAGTTGCTTATAGGCGCCCCAGGATTCGTGTATGAGGTCAACTACCATTGCGCGGTCCTTTATCAGCTCGCTCTGCATTACCTCCTCAAAGTTCAGCACCGGTTCGCAGCAGCAGTTTGCGTCCTTGAAATGCTCGACCCATTGGGCCAGGCTCTTTTGCCGGAAAAATTCAGCGACGCTCTCGATCAGCTCCTTCTGATGCGCTCCGGGTTCGAAATAGCGTGAAGTGTCCCACTCCGGGCGTCCTGCGGTCCGGCAAAAAGACTGCCAAAATTGGTGTTCAAGCGCACCCAGGCTCATGTGACGCCCGTCCAGCGTCTGATAAATGTTGTAGCAGGCCAGCCCGTGATTTAACATGCCGTCTCCCGGCTCGGGAATTTTGCCGTCGGCAATGAATTTTCCCCACCGCATGCAGTTCCAGGCGAACGCGCCATCGGCCATCGAAATATCGACGAACTGACCCCTGCCCAGCCGCTCGCGCGCAAAAAGCGCGGCCATAACCGCAAAAGCGGCCAGAAGACCTCCGCCTCCCAGGTCCGCTATCTGGACACCGCTCATTGTCGGTGAGCCTTTGCCGCTATGGGAAAGGACCCCTGTCAAGCCCAGGTAATTGACATCGTGGCCAGCTCTGTGTACCAGGACCCCGTCGGCGCCGTAGCCGCTTATAGCACAATAAACCAGGCGCGGGTTTAGCCGCTCCAGGCTTTTGTAGCCAAGTCCCAGTCTTGCCATGACCCCGGGGCGAAAACCTTCCAGAACGACATCGGCGCCAGCGGCCAGCTTCTCGAATATCCCCTTTGCCTCCGGGCTTTTGAGATTAAGAGTCAGAGAGCGCTTATTGCGGTTGAGCACAACGTGAAATCCGCTGTTTGCTCCGATTTTGGGCGGCCACCACCGAATGTAGTCACCGATTTGGGGGTTTTCCACCTTGATTACATCCGCACCCAGGTCCGCCATGAGCATGGAACAGAACGGTCCCGGCAAAAGCCGCGAGAGGTCCAACACCTTTAGTCCCGAAAGAGCGCCCTGCATAGACCCTCCTGAGTGAGGAATTTATGAATTTGGGAATTTGAGGGTTTAATGAGTCATAAAGTAAGACACAATCGAATCCGCAAGCCCCCGGATTGTGTATTCAGCGGGCATAATAGAGGTCTTGAGTCCGAACTTCGCCGCTGTTTCAGCCGTTATCGGACCTATACAGGCAACCGCCATTCTCTCCTTGCATCGATGGAGATCCTCGTTTGCGATCAAGGCGAAGAAGTTCGAAACGGTGGAAGAAGATGTGAATGTGAGGCAGTCTATCTCGCAATTGGTCAAAAGCGCCCGGATGTTATGGGCGTCCTGCTCAGGAAGAACGGTTTGGTATGCAGGGACAATGTCAACCTGCGCGCCACGTTCCCTTAGTTTTTCGGGCAAAAGTTCGCGCGCAGCCAGGGCCCGCGGCATGAGAAAGCGCTTTGCGCGCACGCTATGTTCGCAAAGGGAGTCCAGTATGGCTTCGGCGCGGTATTCGGAAGGAACCAGGTCCGGGCGCAGCACGACCGATTCGAGAGCTTGGGCGGTTTTAGGTCCGATTGCGGCGAGCCGAATGGTCTTGAGGTCTCGAGCGTCTTTGCCAGCCGCAAGCAGCCTTTCGATAAAGAATTTGACGCCGTTTACGCTTGTGAAAATCGCCCAGTCGTATAGCGAAAGATTCCGGATCGCGCCGTCCAGTGGGTCCCATGAGGGTGGAGGAGCTATGGCGATGGTGGGAAACTCGATGCATTTAGCCCCAAGTTCTTCCAGTTCCGCCCTGAAATCGCTAGCCTGCTCTCTTGCCCGGGTAATCACTATCTTTCGGCCGAACAGGGGCCGGCGCTCGAACCAGTTCAGCTCGTCGCGGCACTTGACGACTTCTCCGACAACGATCATTGCAGGCGGCTGCATGTTGGCTTCTTTGACCTTGTGCACGATATCGGAGAGCGTGCCGGTGACCGTTTGCTGCATCGGAGTTGTGCCCCAGCGAATCAGCGCCACAGGTGTGCCGGCGGGCCGGCCGTATTGGATGAGATTTCGGCAGATTTCAGGCAACCTCTTGACGCCCATGAAAAAAACCAGCGTTCCCGCTCCAGTCGAAATCTTGTCCCATGCTATTTTGGATTTGTTCTCGTCTTTGTCCGATCTCTCATGCCCCGTAATGAAGGCGATGGTCGCCGTAAAATCCCGGTGTGAAAGCGGTATGCCGGCATAGGCCGGAACTGCGACGGCAGCGGAAATCCCGGGTACGACTTCGAACGCAATACCGTTTTTGACCAGCGCCTGTGCCTCCTCGCCGCCTCGGCCGAAAACGAAAGGGTCCCCGCCTTTGAGCCGCACGACCACCTTATCGCGTCCCTTTTCCACCAGCAGGGCGTTTATTGCCTCCTGGCCCAGGGTATGATCGCCGCCTTTTTTACCAACGTAGATGCGTTCGGCGCCGGGCGGGGCATATTTGAGCAATTCCTCATTGGCCAGGTAATCGAAAATGACCACCTCAGCCTTCTCGAGGACTTCCTTGCCTCTTATCGTAAGAAGACCGGGGTCTCCCGGTCCTGCGCCTACGAGATAGACTTTGCCTTTTCTCACCAGATCATACCCCGCCCGGTTCGGCTGCGCCCGCACTATATACCGCATCGAGTATTTTCTTTGCACCAAGATCGAGCAATTCCGCGGCAACTCTTTTCCCCAGCGCTTCTGCATCTTGCAGGGGTGCAGCGCCTGCGGCCCGAAACAATTGCATGCCGTCTAGCGACGCGACAAAACCCGAGAGTTCGACAATTTTTCCGGCAATACGCGCATAGCCCCCAATGGGGACCTGGCACCCGCCTTCGAGTTCCTTTAACAGGCTGCGTTCTGACCTAACTGCAACGGCGGTTTCGAGGTGGTTTAGAGGCGCAAGAAAACGGCGCATTCTGTGGTCTTCCGACCTCGCCTCGATCCCCAGCGCGCCCTGCCCTATTGCTGGGACGAATTCCACCGGGTCCATATACATAGTAACCCTGTCCTGCCAGCCCATCCGCTTGAGACCGGCCGCTGCAAGCAGGATTGCGTCGAATCCTCCCTCATCCAGCTTGCGGAGGCGCGTATCCAGATTCCCGCGAAGATTGCGGACGGCAAAATCTGGGCGCATTGCTCGTATCTGCGCGGCCCGGCGAAGGCTGCTGGTACCGATGAGCGCACCATGACATAGGTCGCCGATTGTTTTGCCTTTTCCTATAATCAGGGCATCGCGCGGGTCGTCGCGCTCAGGAATGGCTACTATCTCGAGGCCGGCAGGCAAAACAGCGGGAACGTCTTTCATGCTGTGCACCGCCATGTCAGCAGATCCGTCCGCCAGCGCATCCTCTATTTCCTTGACAAAAAGCCCCTTGCCGCCAACCTTTGCCAGAGGAACGTCGGTAATTTTGTCACCGGTTGTCCTTATGATTCGGAGTTCAAACCCGATTTCAGGCCAGAGCTTCTCCATGGCCGCTTTTATGATCCCGCTCTGTTGAAGGGCAAGCATACTGCCGCGGGTCGCAATCCGAATCAGTTCCTTTGTCAAAAATGTTTCCTCTTTTCCAACCTTTAATGACAGGTGCCGCAGCTTCCGCCCGCACATCCCGAACATCCGGATGCCGCCGCACCAACGCGGCTGCTCGCCGCCCCCTTGTCCCCGCCGCTCTTGAAGCCGCAAACCGACATCATCTTATGGACATCGGAGGATTCACACTTAGGGCACCTTACCGCCTCATCACTCCTGAAAACAAGTATTTCGAAAAACTCACAACAGTTGCAGCACTCATATTCGTATATCGGCATGTTGACCCTCCAGTTAAGCGCTCAGATAAAAAGTCCAATAAGAATAACATCTCAGCAGGCAACGTCCAACTCAATAAGATCGCCGTCATGGACATCCTTGGAAGAGCGAGCGTCCCCCGTCAGTTTTCCGAGTCTTGCTTCATGCTTCCTGCGCCACGCTCCCAATCTCCTCCAGGACAGCCGCCATCAACAGCGGAAACATTATTTCATGGTGGCCCGTAAGATTTATTCCGACGCCGCCATCCATGGTGGGCCTTTGTACGACGTTGGTAAGCGGCCTGTAGTGCCGCAGGAAATCCATGTTTATGGCGGTGAGACCATCGAATGGGAAACCCATGTTTCTGGCTGCGCTGACCGCTTTGAGAAATACTTCAGGGATTACCACGGCTGAGCCCAGGTTTATGAAAACCCCGTGCTGCAGGGTGGAAACAAGCCCGCAAAACAGGCGGAAGTCAAATTGGCTCAACGCTCCCATTGCGGCGCCGTCCATTTCCGGATGCATGTGTATTATGTCGGTCCCGATTGCCACGTGGACGGTTACCGGCACATTACATCGGGCGGCGGCGGCGAGCAGGCTCGCATCGGAATAGGGCGTTCTTTCCATGAGCAGCGCCTCGCCAACCGCTTTCCCAAGGCCTCCTGTGCGTTCGGAATATGCCTTCAAAACAGTCCGGTGGATGAATTCAGCGGTTTCGCGCACCATCCCGAATTCGCCGCTCCCCAGATGCGCCGCAACGTCTTCCGAGGTCTTCCCGGCCAAAGCGATTTCCACATCATGAATAATTCCAGCACCGTTCATGGCGATCCCCGAAAGAAGGCCCCGCTCGATTGCATGGATGATTACGGGATTGAGCCCTACTTTTATGGGATGTGCCCCCATTCCCAAAATGACCGTTTTTTCTTTTCTGACTGCCTCAGATATGGCATAGGCTGCTTTTCGAAGATCTTCGGCGGCCAGTATGGAGGGCAGAGAATCCATAAACTGCCGAAATGAACTTTGATACGCCGCCGGACGTGCGAAATCAGCAACCGATACCTTGCTTTGCCGATCCTGGAGGCTCGTCATTTTTAGCCCGCCAAGCTCGATGGGCTTCCAACCGGATTTACGCGCTCCCATTTGCATTCACCTGTAATGAGTGAGGTTACCGTGTGATGGGTGACGGCCGGGACGGAAAACTCGAGAGCAAAGCCCTGGCCCGGGTCCCTGACCGTGTCCCCCGGATCAGAGGCCGCCCCGGAGGCGCGCTCGAACCCTTCACCCCCTCACCCGCTGGATTTTCGCCCCCACGGCGGAAAGTTTTTTCTCGATTGCCTCGTAGCCTCGGTCCAGATGATAAATCCTGGTAATTTCACTAACCCCCTCGGCTGCCAGTGCGCCAAGGACAAGCGATGCCGAAGCCCGCAGGTCCGTCGCCATAACGGGCGCTCCGGAGAGTTTTCTGACCCCGCGCACGATGGCGGTCCTGCCGTCAAGATCGATATCGGCGCCCATGCGCTGCAATTCGAGTACGTGCATAAACCGGTTCTCGAATATGCGCTCCTTTATCAGGCTTACGCCGCTTCCAAGGGCCATGAGCGCCATGAACTGGGCCTGCATGTCTGTAGGAAAGCCCGGAAAGGGGTGTGTTTCAATATTGACGCTGCGTATCTTGCCTTTGCGGCGCACCTCGATAGAGTCCCCGTTGCTCTCGATAGAAAGCCCCGCCTCGCTCAGTTTTTGAATTATCGCTTGAAGATGGTCCGGCCTGCAACCTTTGAGCTTCAGTATGCCTCCCGTAATTCCGGCAGCCACAAGGTATGTGCCGGCTTCGATCCTGTCGGGAATTACCTCGCAACTTGACGGGGTAAGTTCGTGAACTCCTGTGACGGTAATTTCATCTGTGCCGGCGCCTTCGATCTGTGCTCCCATCCGCTTCAGGTAATCAGCCAGCGCAACCACCTCCGGCTCGCGCGCCGAGTTTTTCAAGACCGTGACCCCATCGGCCAGACAGGCGGCCATCATGATGTTTTCGGTCCCTGTTACCGTTACCTGCTCGAAGTTGATGACCGCACCCCGCAGTCTTTTTGCCCGCCCTACAACATAGCCGTGCTCAAGGTCGACTTCTACGCCCATCTGTTCGAGGGCCTTGAGGTGTAGATTTATGGGGCGCGCCCCAATTGCGCACCCACCCGGAAGAGAAATGCGCGCACGGCGATAGCGGGCAAGCATTGGTCCGAGCACAAGAACTGAAGCACGCATCGTCTTGACCAGATCGTATGGGGCCTCGAGCGTGTGAATGTCCGAGGTATCTATCTGAAGAATGTGATTGTGTTGGGAGATCGCTCCCATATGCTCAAGCAGGGACTGCATCGTCCGAATATCGCGCAGGTGGGGCACGTTGCTGAAGCTGTGCCTTCCGCTTGCGATAAGAGTCGCGGCCATGAGAGGCAAAACGCAGTTTTTGGCCCCGCTGATCTGCACTTCACCATTCAGGGGGGACCCACCTTCGATAACCAGTCTATCCATCGACTAAACCCCTTTGCCACGGACGTGCAGGACTCGTTTTATGCCTGAGTAGTCCTCAATGAATTCGAATCTTCCGGCTAAGTCCGATGACAACCCCGCTTCAAGGATTTCCGCCTGCCCCAGTCCGATTTCCATAAGAAAAGATCCCTCCGGTTTCAAATAGGAATGAAACCTTTCGAGAATCTTTCCAATCAGGGCCAGGCCCTGCTTTCCTCCGCCTCGAAGGGCGCAGCGGGGTTCATAATTGGCGATTTCGGGCGCGAGGTCAAGAAGTTCCTCGTCCGATACATAAGGGGGATTGGAGACGATTAGATCGAATACAGGCAGGGACACAAATGTTTCGAAAAGGTCCGTGACAACGAAGCTAATCCGTTCGGCGACACCGTTTATATGGGCGTTTTTTCGTGCGACTTCAATCGCGGGCCATGATTTATCCGCCGCAATGACCCTTATCGTGCTGCGCTCGTGGGCCACCGCAACCGCTATTGCCCCCGATCCGGTACCCAGATCAAGGACGAGTGAAGGCTTATTCCCTGCGATCTGCAGCGCCTTTTCTACAAGTACCTCGGTCTCGGGGCGCGGGATAAGGACCGCGGGCGTAACCTCGAAGTCCAAAGACCAGAATTCCTGTTTTCCGGTGATGTATTGGGTCGGCTCGTAAGCAGCCCTGCGGCGAACTAGACCCCGGAATCTCGCCAGCTCTTCAGGAGAAAGCGGCTTGTCGTAGTTAAGGTAGAGCTGAACCCGTTCCATCCCCAGAACGTGGGCTAGAAGCACCTCCGCATCGGCCCTTGGTTGCTCGAAGCCTTTGGCTTTGAAATATTCCGTTGTCCACTGGACGACCTTCAGGACAGTCCATTGCTCTTCCATGCGTTTGCCCTGTAAAACGAAGTCGGATACCGGAGAGCGGAAGCAGGTCCCCACACTCCCGAAACGTTCCGCTCCCCGTGTCGATACCCAACTTCCAGCAATTGTGCAATCGAAAAGGTGAGCAGCGCAAAGCGATGGCACACACAAGGCTCGGCGTTAAACGGAAAATGCCGGCGTGTCTCATCCGGTGTTTCCGGATGAGAAGGTCCTAATGTTTTCTTTCCTACCCAGAGCTTTTGATGTAAAGAACATACGTCGGCCTGTAAGGAACGGGCAGGAAAGCTTGGTCCAAGAAACATTTCTGGGCTGCAAACCGGAGAATCATTAATGGGCAGACATTTCCCGGGCCTTTCCGGAAAAGCAACCGATAAGGAACGGCGACCGCACGGTTCCCTCAGGATATGCATTGCCACCCCTGAGATCATCGGATTAAACAAGAACGATGGAATCGGTACGGCATATGCCAATCTTGCCTCTGCTCTTGCCGCTGCGGGCCATGAGGTCACTATACTTTACCTGCTCCCGAGCTGTGAACCGGGAATAAACGAGCAATCAGCAGTTGATTCGTATAAGAAAAAAGGCATCCGATTGATCCGCTTACCCAGAGAAACAACACCCCGGATAATAGCTGCGGAAGCTGCATCCATATCGTATTCAGCTTATCGGTGGTTGAAGCAACGGGATTTTGACGTAATTCATTTCCCCGAATGGATGGGGCTGGGGTATTACAGCGTTCTTGCCAAACACCAGGGATTGGCTTTTTTGGACTGCACCATGGTTATTGGCCTTCATGGTCCCACCATCTGGGTTATAACAGCAAACTTGGGTTTCATTGGTGACGTCGATTGTCTGGAACGTGACTTCATGGAACGCAAAAGCGTCGCCTATGCGGATGTGCTCTTGAGCCCAAGTCAGTTTATGATCTGCTGGGCGGCTGATCAGGGCTGGGAACTGCCCGCGCGATCATATGTGCAACCCCATATACTGCCTGATGAATTGATTGAGGAGGCCGGCTCCGAGCCGCTCAAAATCAAAGAGCTGGTTTTTTTTGGCAGGCTGGAAAGACGAAAGGGCCTTGTTCTGTTTTGCGATGCCCTGGACCTCATTACCGAAAACGCCAAGGCCACACCCGTACCGGTGACATTTTTGGGTAGGCAAGTGACACTGGAGGGGCATACCAGCAGGGAATACATCTTGGAACGCGCACGACGATGGCCTTTTGCGGTCCGCATCATTAGCGATCTTGACCGTGATGAGGCTTTGGCTTACCTGAAGCAAGGCGCAAAACTGGCAGTCATCCCCTCGCTTGTTGAGTGCTTTGGCCTTACGGTGCAGGAATGCTGCGGAATGGGAATTCCTTTTCTGGCCAGCGCCGTGGGTGGAATCCAGGAACAGATCGCCCCTGAGGACCGCGAAAGGGTCTGTTTCGTTCCCCGCCCGGGGGACCTGGCCAAGCGGCTTGTTCAGGCCCTGGAAGAAGGGGTCAGCCGGACACGGCCGGCAGTTGATTTCAAATCGAACCGGAAGATATGGACGGATTGGCAT
>Ga0209517_10005323_pt1 | contig 16440 bp, 14 predicted proteins | sample PeaSoiMetSII2010_FD_187695 | JGI IMG/M metagenome (GOLD analysis project Ga0209517, IMG submission 187695) | Peat soil microbial communities from Weissenstadt, Germany - SII-2010 (SPAdes) (version 2) | ecosystem: Environmental > Terrestrial > Soil > Wetlands > Peat | place: Germany...
TCCCGCTCCCGAATTCTTCCCCATCGAAGAATTACAAACCTGCGCGCACGCCGTTCTCCGCCGCGAAGGCCCCGAAATCCTCAATCTCGGCGCTTCCGATGGCTACGCTCCTTTAAAAGAAGCCCTCATCGAACTCCTTCACCACGACGGCATCTCCGCCAAGGACGACACCCTCCTCGTCACTGCCGGTTGCCAGCAAGCCTTCGATCTCATCGCCAAAGCCTTCGTCCGCACCGGCGACACCGTCATCCTCGAAAATCCCACTTACCCCGGTGCCTCTGCCGTGTTCCATGGCGTTCGCGCGCGGTGCCTCGGCGTTCCCGTTCGCACGCATCCCGAACCCGGTAAGCCCCTCGGCATCGATCTCGAAATCCTGGAAGCCACACTCGCCGCCAATCGCGTCAAGCTCATTCTCCTCACTCCCGATTTTCACAATCCCACCGGCACTTCCATGCCGCTCGATTCGCGCCGCCGCGTTCTGGAACTCGCCACGCGCCATCAGGTTCCCGTCGTCGAAGATCACATCTACGCGCGCCTCCATGCGCGCGATGTCCGCGTCCCTTCCCTCAAGCAGCTCGATCAGTCCAATCTCGTCATTCATGTGGACAGCTTCTCCAAGGTCGCTTTCCCCGGACTTCGTGTCGGCTGGATCGTCGCGCCCCACGCCGCCATCGAGCGTCTCCGCCTCGTCAAGCAGATGACCGATCTCCACACCGATCAACTCGCGCAAGCCACCCTCGCCGAATTCCTCCGCCGCGGTCTCTTCCACAAGCATCTTGCCCGCATGCGCAAGGTCTATTCCGACCGCCTCCAGGCTCTCGATGAATCTCTTCGTAAACTCATGCCCGAAGGCACCCGCTGGGCTCGTCCCGAAGGCGGCATGTGCCTCTGGCTCGAATTGCCCGCCGGCTTCGATGCCAGCGAACTCATGATCCACGCCCGCGAGCGCGGCGTTCTCTTCGCTCCCGGCCGTTATTTCTACGTGCAAACGCCGCTGCCCAACACCCTGCGCCTGGGTTTCGCCAGCCTCAACGAAAAGCAAATCGCGCGCGGCATCGCCATCCTGGCCGAACTCCTGCGCGTAGAATTACGCAAACGCCAGCGCGGCACGCGCAGAGCCGAGCGCGCCCACGTGGCCCTGGTGTAGCAGCGATTTTGTAGCGGCCGCTTTCTGAAGCGGGCGCCTTTTTCTCGGGTTTGTAGTGGCCGGTCTTTAGACCGGTTCTTGGGTTTGTTCGCTCTTGCTTTTGGGTGTTGGGTTTGTTCGTTCTTGCTTTTGGGTGCCCCAGGTAAGGTTTTTTTACCTGGGTCTTGGGTTCTCCTTATATCGGCTTGGGTTTCTTTTTCGAAGGGAAAATGTCCAACGTCCTCAAACTCGATCCGCAACTCACCAACCATTGTTTCGGTTGTGGCGCCGCCAATCCCGTTGGCATGAAACTTCCCTTCGAACTCGATCGCGATGCACGCCGCACCCGTGGCCGCTTCATCCTCGGACCGAACTATGCCGGCGGTGCAGGCTTCGCGCACGGCGGCATCATCGCCGTCGTCCTCGATGAAGCCATGGGCAAACTCTCTAAGCTCACGGAAGAGCGCGCCGTCACTGCCGAAATGTCCATCGAGTATCGCAAGCCCGTCCCCGTCGACCAGGAAATCCTAGCCGAAGGCTGGCAAGTCGACGCAAGTGACCGCAACCGTTTTCGCGTGGCTGAAATCCACGACGCGCAAGGCAACTTGTTAGCCCGTGGCAAAGCCCGTTTTGTCGTTGTACGCGGACTATAGCTCAGGCCTTATGGCCTGAGGCTTTTTCTTGGGTTTGATTTTGTAGCGGCCGCCTTCTGAGGCGGGCGCCTTGTTTTTGACTTTTCGCGTTCCGATTTCTGAGAGGAGAACCACGATGTCCATCAAAAAACCAAACGGCAAGGATCACCCCACCAACGGCGCCAAAGGCTCCAACGAATGGCGTGTGAAAGTCGGCCTCGCCGAAATGCTCAAAGGTGGCGTCATCATGGATGTCACCAACGCCGAACAAGCCCGCATTGCCGAAAAAGCCGGCGCTTGCGCCGTAATGGCCCTCGAACGCGTCCCCTCTGACATTCGCAAGGAAGGTGGCGTAGCTCGCATGGCCGCCATCAAAGTCATCCGCGAAATCATGAAGACCGTCACCATCCCGGTCATGGCCAAGGTCCGCATCGGCCACTTCGCTGAAGCCGAAGTTCTTCAAGCTCTCGAAGTCGACTTCATTGATGAAAGCGAAGTCCTCACTCCGGCCGACGAGGAAAACCACATCTGGAAGCACGATTACCGCGTGCCTTTCGTCTGTGGCGCCCGCAATCTTGGTGAAGCCGTCCGCCGCATCGCTGAAGGCGCTGCCATGATTCGCACCAAGGGCGAAGCTGGCTCCGGCAATGTCGTCGAAGCCGTCCGCCACATGCGCGCCATCGTGAGCCAGATGAAACACCTCACCACGCTCCGCGATGATGAAATCATGAAGGAATCCAAGGAAATGGGCGCCCCGCTCGATCTCATCCGCGAAATTGCCAGGACGGGCAAGCTTCCCGTTCCCAATTTTTCCGCCGGCGGCATCGCCACTCCCGCCGACGCCGCGCTCGTCCGCAAACTCGGCGCCGAAGCCGTCTTCGTAGGCTCCGGCATTTTCAAGAGCAGCGATCCCGAAGCCCGCGCTAAAGCCATCGTCAAAGCCAACACCCATTTCGAGGATGCCAAAGCCGTCCTCGAAGCCAGCGAGCAACTAGGCGAAGCCATGCCAGGCATAGACGTCCGTCAACTAGATGAAAAAGATCTACTCTCCACCCGCGGCTGGTAAGTCGATCTTTGTAGCGCAGGGCGAGTCTTCGAGCCCTGCGGCTTTTCTCTTGGGTTTGGTTGCCCCATACGCCGGTTTTGCGTGTGGGTCTTGGGTTCAGCTTTTCTCTTGGTGTTGGTCTTCCTCTTGGGTTTGGTTGCCCCAGGCACGGAGTTTGTGCCTGGGTCTTGGGTTTCTTCTTCTAGCCTTTGCACTCGTAGGGGTCCAGCACTGCTGGACCCCATCTAGGCAAGGCTCGAAAAGCGTGTCATTCCGAACCCGCGCTCTTTGCGGGTGAGGAACCTGCTTCTCTCTTGGATTCGTTTTGGCTCGGCTGACCCACCCAATGCGCCTTTTGCAAAGGGTGGGCTCTTCCGAATCTGATAACTGATCTCTGATAACTGATAACACTCTCATGAAAATCGGCATCCTCTCTATCCAAGGTGACTTCGCGGCCCACGCCGCCACTCTCCACACCCTCGGCGCGCAATCCCTCGAAGTCCGCACCATCTCCGATCTCCACAAATCCGACGCCCTCATCCTCCCCGGCGGCGAAAGCACCACGCAACTCCAATTCCTCCAGGAAGAAGGTCTCTTCGACGCCATCCGCCAATTCGCAGCCAAGGGCCTCCCCATTTTCGGCACCTGCGCCGGAGCCATCCTCCTCGCCACTCACGTCAAAAATCCTCCACAGCCTTCGCTCGCCTTACTCGACATGACCGTCCTCCGCAACGGCTACGGCCGCCAACTCGCCAGCGACGTCTTCTTCGGCCCCACCACTCTCAAAAAGGATCCCCTCGAAATGGTTTTCATCCGCGGCCCCATTATCGAATCCGTTGCCCCAGGCATGACCGTCCTCGCCAATCTCAACGGCTCTCCCACCTTGGTCCAAAAAAACAACGTTCTGGCCGCCACCTTCCACCCCGAACTAACCTCCGACCCCACCGTCCACCAACATTTCCTCTCCTTGCTCTCGAATCACTCCCCCTCAAAAAAGTCACCGCGCGCAAAATAAAATCGTCCCGCGGGTGCCCCAGGTTCGGTTTTTTACCTGGGTCTTGGGTTTCTCTTCTCTGTGAACTCTGTGCTCTCTGCGATCTCTGTGTAAGCTCCTTCTTTTTTTGCATTTTGTCGCGCCAGCAAAATCTGTCATCCCGACCGGAATGCCGCGCCTTTTGCGGCACGGAGTGGAGGGATCCCAGCACAATCTCACCCCATTAGCACTCTCACTGATCCACACTATTGACATCGAAAATCTTTCAACTTTCAACTTTCAACTCTCCCTCTCCTTCTCCTATCTCCCCTCCAACCTTCCAAGCTACAATCCCTTCGTGCCCACTCCCGATCGCTTCCGCGTCCTCTTCCTCTGCCTTGGCAATGCCTGCCGCAGCCCCATCGCCGAATCCACCGCCCGCCGCGATGCCGCCGACGTCCTCGATCCCTCCAGCGCGGGTCTTTTCCCCCTCGGCTACATCCCCCCAGCCACTCTCCAAGCTCTCCAATCCAACGGCTACTCTTCTGAAGCTCTTTCCTCCAAACCCATAACTCGCGAAGCCTGGGACGCCGCCGACCTGATTATCAATCTAAGCGGCACCCGCACCGACCCACTCTTCCATCATTCCGATAAAGTAGAAGATTGGAACGTAGCCGATCCCTATGGCGGTTCCCCTGAGGTCTATCAGCAAACTCTCGAAGACATTGCCGCCCGCGTCCACGCGTTAGCCGGTCGCCTCCGCCTCCAGCGCCCCACCTCCCAAGCCCAAAAAGGGTAGGGAATCACTCGCCGCAATCTCTACGCCTAGGCTACTCATGCTCTTGAACTTATACACTTTCAAACTCTTAAACTCCTCCACCTCTTCTCTGCGAACTCTGAGCTCTCTGTGACCTCTGCGTAAGCCTTTTCTTCTTTTCCTTCATCTGCGCTTCCCCGACCCCCCAAAATCTTTCCTTGAATTCTCCCGGCATTCTGTCTAAGTTAGTCCCACACAAATCTCCTGCCCGGGTAAGTGTGGCCCGGCAGGCCTCTTCAGGAGAGCATGCAATGTCGGTGCACCCGCCCGTTCATCCGCGCGTTGTCGGACCGCGCCACCACTGGATCCTCTACGTCTTGGTCGCCTTCTTCGGAGGCTTGCTCACCTTCGCCGGCGCCCGCGCCCAACAAAAAGCCACCGACCACGCCACCTTCCGCAAGCTCGTTGACAACTATTGCGCCGCCTGGAGCTCCGGCAACGTTTCCAACGCCGCCAAGTTCTACGCCAAAGATGACGGCCTCGTCTTCTACGATATCGCTCCGTTCTCCTACAATGGTTGGAAAGAATATGCTCCCGGCGTCCAAAAAGAATTCCTCGACTCCGCCGCTACGGTCTCCCTCACTGCCGGCAAGGAATTAAAGGTCACCCGCCACGGCAACATCGCCTGGCTCACCGTCCCCATGCATCTCACCGAAAAAACCAAGGATGGCAAGTCCGTGGATCTCCAGATCCGCTACACCGGCATCTTTGAAAAACGTGGCACCGCCTGGCTCCTGGTCCACGAACACCTCTCCGCCCCCCTCTCTTAATTCTCTTGTGGCACAGTCATTCCTGACTGTGTTCTTGGGCTCCCTCTTCTCTTGGGTTTGGGTGCCCCAGGTAACGATTTTTTACCTGGGTCTTGGGTTTCTCTTTCTTTCTCTTGCTCCTTTAGGGGCGCAGCACTGCTGCGCCCCATGTCCGCAAGATGCTTCCGTTCAGGCGCTTCCCTCTTCGCCGTGATCTCTGCGAAAGCTCTTCCTCCTTCTTAACCATTTTTTCACGCACCCGCATCTTCCTCCCGTGTACAATCCCTCCATGTGGAAGACGCTCCGCTACTACTGGATTGCCGCCCGTGGCTATCGCCTGCAGCCCTGGAACAGTCCCTATCTCCAATGGCGCTTTGAAACCTTTCTGGGCAAAGAAGCCGCCCATCTCGACGCCAAGAAATTCCTCCAGCTCGCTTGGAAATATCGCGACAACCTCTCGCGTTTCGCCGACTGGTCCGCCCAGCGCCGCCGCGCCATCCGCTCCCGCGCCTAACCCCGGCTCCTATCTGAACTGTCATCCCGACCAAGTTAGCGGCTTTCCTGCGGCCCCTCCCAAACTGTCATCCCGACCGGAGTGCCGCGCCTTTCGCGGCACGCAGCGGAGGGATCGTGGCAACCCTTTAGCCTCGTTCATCACTCCGATTTCTGCACTCTTACACTCTTTCACTCTTATACTTTTAAACTTCTTCTCCCTTCCGCTCCTTCCTCTGTGCTCTCCGTGTCCTCTGTGGTGAACCTCTTTCTTCCTCCCCAGGCGTATACTTAACCTTAGGACGCCGCTCCATGTCCCACCTCCCAATCCTCCAAAAATCCCCCTCCCTCCACGAAGCCCTCTGGTGGGCTGCCGAGCCCAACAACCGCGTCCACTGTTTTCTCTGTCCTCGCCATTGCCATATCGGCCCCGGCCAATCCGGTTTTTGCTTCATCCGCGTCAATCAAGACGGCAAACTCTTCAGCCTCGGTTACGCCTCCCCCGCCGCCCTCCAGGTCGATCCCATCGAGAAAAAGCCTCTCAACCACTTCCTCCCCGGCACCAAGGTCTTCAGCATGGGCACTGCCGGTTGCAACATGGGCTGCTTCTTCTGCCAGAATTGGGACATCTCCAAATCCCATCAGGATCAAGTCAATTCCCGCCACGTCCCTCCCGAACAAGTCCCTCTCCTCGCCCTCCAGCACGGCTGCGATTCCATCGCTTTCACCTACAACGAACCCACCATCTGGGGCGAATACATCATTGACATCTGCAAAGCCGCTAAACTCCACGGCCTGAAAACCGTCATGGTCACCAACGGCTACATCACTCGCGAAGCCTTCCACGACATCTACGATCACATTGACGCCGCCAACGTCGACCTCAAAGCCTTCACCGAAAATTTCTACGGCAAAATCACCCTAACCCATCTCCAACCCGTCCTCGAAATGCTCACCTGGCTGAAAAACGAAACTAGAGTTTGGTTCGAGCTCACCAATCTAATGATTCCCACCCTCAACGACGATCCCGCCGAAACCCGCAAGCTCGCCGAATGGATCCTCACCAATCTCGGCCCCGACGCCCCGCTCCACTTCACCGCCTTCCATCCCGATTTCAAGCTGCGCGACAAGCCTCCCACTCCTCCTCAAACCCTCCACCGCGCCCGCCAAATCGCCCGTGAAGCAGGCCTCCGCTTCGTTTATGAAGGCAACATCCACTCCGACGCCGCCCACACCTATTGCCCCCAATGCAACGCCATCCTCATTCGCCGCTCCTGGCACAATGTCCTCTCCAACCAACTCAGGGCAGGGAATTGCCCCCACTGTCACACTCCCATCCCCGGTATCTGGCACGTGTAGCGCAGGGAGAGTCTGCGAGCCCTGCGGCTTTTCTCCTGGGTTTGGTTTGCCTCTTGGGTTTGGTTGCCCCAGGCACGGAGTTTGTGCCTGGGTCTTGGGTTTCCCTACTCACCCCGCTAACCTTGGAACTTGAGGGTGCCCCACCCTTGGTTTGTAAGGGTGGGCTCTTACGATCAGACGTTGCAGTTCTTCTTGTCCTCTCTTTTCCTATCTCTGAGGTCTGTGTGTTCTTCCCTCTGTGAACTCTGTGTTATCGTCCCTCTTCGCCTTCCTCCCACCCCGTCTCTCTCACGAAACTTTCCCCATTTCCAGCCGTCCGATCGCCCCACCGCTGTTACTCTGTCCTCATGGACTGGATCAACGAAAACTTCGGCGAATGGAAATCCATCCCACGCTTCTATGTCGCCGCCTGGCTCGTTCTCTACCTCCTTTTCCTAATCTACGCCTACGCCAATGCCCCCAATTTCCTCTTCGTCGATTTCGCCAATCTCATGATTCACGAAGCCGGCCATCCCCTCTTCAGCCTTTTTGGCAACACCATCATGCTTCTCGGCGGCACACTCTTCGAACTCATCGTCCCCGCCGCCTGCTGTATCTATTTTTTCTTCCAACGCCAACCTTTCGGCGTCACCTTCTGCTCCTTCTGGTTCTTCGAAAATTTCCTCTACATCGGCACCTACATGTCCGACGCCCGCTCCGATTCGCTTCCTCTCGTCGGCTCCGACACCAGCGACTGGCTCCTCCTCTTCGGCCGCTGGAATCTCCTCGAGTACGACCAAAGAATCGGCCACACCGTCCGCGCTCTAGGCTGGCTAGGCATGCTTCTCGCCATCGCCTGGCTAATCCACCGCTCCTACCGTTCCTCCCAACCCCACCTAAAGCCCCTCGAACTCTAACGTTGCCTCATCTAGACATGTAGCGCAGGGCGAGTCCCCGAGCCCTGCGGCTTTTTCCCAGGTCGTTCATGTGGGTGCCCCAGGTTCGGTTTTTTACCTGGGTCTTGGGTTCTCTTCTCCGTGTCCCCCTCTATATATTCTCCGTTCCCTCTGCGGCCCCTCTGTTCCCTCTGTGGTAAAGCATCTGCCTTTCTCTTCTCCGCTCTTACTCCGCGATTCCTCTGCGAACTCTGCGCCTCTGCGTTATCCTTTTCTTTCTTATCTTCTTTCCCCCACTCTCCCCAACCTTGACTTTCCCCCTCATCAGTGGAACTTTAGAAACGCACCCCAATCTTCCCCGGAAAGGTCCCCATGAAATTCTTCCTACGCTTTCTTTGCGCCACTGTTTTGCTCTCCAGCGTGTCCTCGCTCTCCCGCGCGCAATTCGGTCCCCCAGAACCGCAAGGTTCGGGTCCTAAACTCGACCCTCCCACAGCCTTCCCCGCGCCCGGCACCTACCCCACCACCGAATCCGTCACGCTGCTGAACTCCGATCCGCAAGCGGCCATCCATTTCACGCTCGATGGCAGCGCCCCCACCTCAAAAAGTCCGGTCTACGATCCCCAGCGCTTACTTTTCATCGGCGGCATTTATGAAGGAGAAAAAGGACTGAAGGCTGGCTACACCCTGCGCGCCATCGCCATCCGCGAAGGCCGCACCAACAGCGACATCGCCGACTTCCTCTACACCGTCGATCGCCGCGACCACGACTCCTACGTCTCCGAAGAAATTCTCCCCGGCGTCCGCATGGTTCGCGATTCCGACAACGACAAAATGTTCCTCGTAAAGGGCGCGAACAAATTCGCTCTCATCGACTGTGGCATGGGCCATGGCGCCTTAAGAAACTACCTCTCGCAATTCAGCGCTGGCCTGCCCATCGAAGTAATTTTCACGCACAACCACTTTGACCATATTGGCCAGTCCGATCAATTTATCCGCGAAAGTCGCGAACATATCGGCGAGTTCGACCGCCCCGAAGCCGAGCGCCTCCTCAAATCCCGCGGCGTCCCCAACGATGTCATCGCCAAAAATCTCATCCCCGCCCACGACGGCGACCGCGTTGACCTCGGCGACCGTTCCCTCGTCATCTATGCCGTGCCGGGTCACACCCCGGGCTCCCTCGTCGTCTTCGACGAGCAGACCGGCAACCTCTTCACCGGCGACTCCTACGGCAGCAATTCCCCCACCATCCCCGATGCTCTTTGGCTCCAATGGTCACCGATATCTCTCGACATCTACTTGGCCACCGTCAAAAACTCTCGCGCCAACTTCCGCGGCAAGGTCAAACACCTGATGACCGGCCACAACGACCATCCCCTCGATGCCGAAAAGTATCTCGACAATCTTCAGTCCGCCCTGCAGTCCCTCATGGACAAAGGTGACGCCGTTCTCGTTCCCTCCTATCGCCCCACCGGCGCACTCCAAGTCACCATCGGCGACCGCTTCCATGATCCCGATTGGGTCGCCATCAACGTCAACAAGGATCACTATCTTCCCGCTCCCATCGAACAAATCGCCGGCCTCTCTCGCATCGCTGTCGAGGGCGCCAGGCTCGAACCCGTTTTCTCCCCCGCCGTCAAGGAATACACTCTCGTCGCTCCTCCTCACGCCACCACCGTCTCCATTCTCGCGGAACCCACTTCCAACCGCTCCAGCGCTCTGTCGATCAACGGCGAACCAGTCAAGCCAGGCACGCCTCATCAGGTTCCTCTCGCCGCGGGCTCAACCACCGTGAAGATTCGAATCACCTCTCCCGACGGTTCCCACTCGGCCGAATATCTGCTGAAGCTGACGCCACGCTAAACGCACAGCTCGTAGAGCTTTCCTGCGTGCAAGGCCAACGCACGCGCCGAACAATCAGCAAAAATTCACACCCGCGCTCCGACCAACCGCCTCGCGAGAGCTTCTGCCCTCCTGACAAAGCCCTATCATGGAAGTCGGTTTCCCGTACAAGTCCGTTCCAGTACCCACATGGACGATCACGGCGTTTACCAGGACCTTACGATAACTAAGCGGCCAATACCACGTGATATGCGACACCGACGCCTTTGGACCTTTGCTGTTAGCCTTTTTTCTGGTGGTCGGCTACATGCGTGAGAAAACGCAATTAAACGGAGGTAATTCATGCGCCAACCTAGCGTCTTTTGCCCATTCAAAAGGATTTACATCATCTTCGTCGCTGAGCTTCTGTTTTTGAGTCTAGGCTCTGTCAGGGGCACCCTCGCCCAGGTTTCTGCGCCACCAACAAACAGCGCCATCAAAAAACTCGTTTACGACGTGCAGACCTTCAAACACGAGCCAAAGTTGATCTATGGTGGTCTTCCAGGAGCGACGAGGCCGGTAACCAGCACAGGCGCTTCCGAATTGATCTATGGCCTTCCGGGAGGTATACGGCCAACAAGCAGCGATATCTATGAGCAGGTGGGTCCGAACACCGACCCAATGCAATTAGTGCAGGGGGGCCAGGACCCGGCATGGTCTCCGGGAGGGGATAAAATCGCGTATCTCGGATTCATGAAAACCTTGACTGAGCAGCATCAGTTTACGGTAGAAGGTATGCAGCAATGGTATCTCGAAGGAATTTCCTTGCTTGCCAGACAAATCTACGTGATGAACTCGGATGGATCTGGGAGAAAACGGATTACGAATGTCCCCAACGGAATTTGGGATTTTGCCTGGTCTCCAACCGAGAACAAAATCGCGTACTGCGAGCAGGGCGAGGACAGTAAAACCGCGATTGTCCTAATCAACGCAGATGGATCGCGTAGGCAAGAATTAACAAAGATGGGCGAAATACGCTGTGCTGTGGGAATGCCGATTCTTCAGCGAACGCTCGATAAAAATAAGACAATGACTGCCACCAAGTCAGGGGGAGGCAAGGTGTTGATGAAGCTCGTCGGTCCTACAGAAAGCACGGCGGTTGATGAGACGGTAACCGGCGAAATTGTCGGCGTACCCACTCTGGCATGGTCTCCCGATGGCAAATTCATTGCCTTCACGGGCATCATGAACGGAAAGCCCGTGATGGGGGTGGTTGATAAAGACGGCAAAACCAAACCTCTTGGCGTGGGATATTCCGTCCACTGGTCTCCGGATGGCAAGCGAATTTTGTTCCGCCACGATTCCAATAGCAAACCGCCCGTGACTGCTCTTTGTCTGGTCAATGCGGATGGAACAGAGCCCCGCAAAATTCTCGATAACGAAAGCGCCGAATTCGGCCTCACGTGGTTCCCAGACGGGAAGAGCATTGTCTTCGGCTCGCAGCGCGACACCAAAGATCAGTCGGAGATCTTTCAGGTCAATGCGGACGGAGGAAGCCTCCAGAAGATTGCGTCTCGGCCGAAGACGTCGCTCTCCAACCCCATGGTTTCTCCTGACGGGACGAGATTAATCGTTGACGCAGCCCATGCGCCCGGTCCCGACGTGGACACGCTCGATTTCAGTCTTTTGCTTGTGGACCTAATCACTCATCAACAGGAGTTTCTTGGCAAGGGCAGTCACGCGAGTATCCTCTGGTGACAACCCAGGCCGATGATGAGTATCTCCAATCTCCGCGTAGCGGGATTTTCTGGCAACGGGAACAATGAACTGCGTCGCTGCGTAAAGTGCGGCGGTAAACAAGGAGGATTTTTTCGGCGCGTTGCCTGCCAGGTCTTGCCTTTAAGCCGACTGGGCGAAAGAGCGCAAGCTCTGGATGCTCCCGTTGGTTAGTTTCGAGACTGGCAGGAAAACACAAACTCAATCTTCTGTTCAGTCGAAAGACTGCGACAGCAAATGGAAGTCTGGTTCTATCTGAAATAGGAACCACGGCCGAGAGGCCAACACACGCGGCGAAGAATCAGAAAGAATTTACACCCGCGCTCCTCCGGAAGCGCATCAGGAGAGCTTTTGCCCTCTTGACAAAGACCTATCATGGAAGTCGGCTTGCCGGACAAGTTCCTCCCAGTTCCCACATGGACGGTTACCGCGTTTACCAGGACTGTCCCAACTGGATCTTCCCCAGAATCTCTTTCGATTGGCATTTTTGACAATTCCATTCAGAGTCGCAGCGCTAGGACCACTGCAGCGTGTGGACGGAATCCGCCGGTAGCTCGATGGACAGCGAGCGAGAGCTTAGTACGAGTTGGATCCGCTTCTCCGGGCCGAGGTTGGAAAGCACCACTACATGGCTGCCATCGGGATTGCGGAATCCGACATGCGAGACAGGACTCGCGGAAGCCTCCCCGGCATTGTCTGCGACTCCATCCGTGCGAAACACCTTCGCTCCTCGGCGGACATGCTTTGTGTAGTGAGCGAGCGCCCAGAAGCGTCCGCTGCGGCTGACTTCGAGCGTCTTGCTGTCAATCGTGATTACGCCGTGACCCGTCGTCGGCGCCCCCGGCACAATATCTCCTTCCTCATGATGGCCGATATATGGAGTTCCATTCTCATCGAGCGCCAGGTTCCACATGGTGATCGACCGGCACCAGTTTCTTACCACGTTGTTGGCCCACTCTGCCCAACGAGCCCAGGCGGTCATCGGGTCGGGAAAGGGAGTTCCCGCCGCATGTGCCTCACGCTGCGGCCCGCCTTCGGTAAAGTACGCGCTCTTAAGGGGAAACGCGTCGTGTACCTGCGACATCGCCGAGGGCTGACCCGCATATCCATGCCAGGCAATGCCGTCGATAAACTCGTTGGCCTTCGGATCGCTCAGTTCGGCGATGGCCCGTCCCCACAGTGTAAAGTTGTGGTCCAGCACCCAGATCTTCGTGGAAATCCCTGCCTGCCGGAAGAGTGGCCCCAGATATTTGCCCACGAACAAAATCTCATCTTCTTGCGACCATTGGCAGGCTGCGTATCGGCCATCCACAGTCGTATCGACCTCGTTCTGTGCCGTGACCGCGTTGATGTCCACGCCTTCCTGTTTATACGCGTCGAGAAACTTTTGAAAGTACCGCGAATACGGCCCCAGGTTGGTCTTGCGTATCGTCCCCCCTAGCATGGAACGGTTAAACTTCATCCACCCCGGCGGACTCCATGGGGAGGAGAAAAGGAAGAGGTCCGGATTGAGCATCCGTGCTTCCCTGAGCACGGGAAGGATGTACGCCTTGTCATGGTTGATCGAAAACTTCTTCAGCTCCGGATCGTCCTGCTCACCATCGTCAAAGCTATAGAGCGACTTCGAATAGTCGCTGGCCCCGATGCAGGTCCGGCAGACGTTCAGAGCCATCTGGTCTGGTGCGAAGAGTTCATGCATCAGAGTTGCCCGCTTGTCGGGCGAAAGCTGGTTCAGCATATAGCAGGACGCATCGGTGAAGGCCGCACCAAAGCCCAGCATCTCCTGCCGCGTCTCGCCAGGATTCAACATAATCGCATCGGCGGCAATCGCGGCGGTTACGGGCTGCCACGTCAGCGGTTGAGTCGACGCGTGGCGCCGGTCGCGGAAGGTGCTCCATACTTGCACTGATCCGTCGACTCCTGGACTGTCGACCGCCCAGCCTGGCGTTCGATTCAAGATTGTCAGACCGGCGGCAGTGACCGATGCTGCCCTGAGAAATCCTCTACGCGAAATGTTTGCCATTTCTGCCCTCTCGTTCGCAAGCCCAGGATTGGAGGGCTGGGCTGACCCAGCAAGCAAGTTATAACCGCAATCGCACCGCTCAACGTTATCTGGAGTAACCAATTCGCAATTGGGACAGCCCTTCATCGAAGAAGCTGTCTCGTAGAAACAATTCCGTTTTTCACGACGAGCTTACACCGAAAGTGCTCCTACGTGCCTGATTTGTCGTTAATCAGGCACAGGCACATATCAAGCTGTTATACACTTTCCTTTCTGAGAGCACATGCCTCCTTCAGTCTTACTACTTGTCCTTTACCCTATCGTTGGAGCGTTCGCACCCACCGCCTTTTTCTTGTTGTGGCCGAAAGAACGACCGCCACTTGGGAGCGCGTCCGCTGGGCCTGACGCTAACAAATCAACAACTGCGCGTTTGGGCGCGTTGATACCGCTATTCGGGTCCGGCACATTGCTACTCGGTACGCTCTTCTGGTTGTTGTTGTTCTCCTCGACGAGTCTAGAGAAGGCGAGGCTCTTTGGGGACTTAGGACTGTCGAGCGCCCTGGTCGGAGGATATTTCGGCTTTTCTTGGGCCGGTATTTCCATCTGGCTGTTGGCGCTAGGAGCCATAACGGGACGCATGCAACGTGAAATCCCCGGATTGATGGCTCCGCTGAGAGTTCAGATTGTGGTCTGGTTAGTGGAAGCAATAGCAGAAGAAACCTGGCGGGTTATAGCATTGTTGGCTTTGATGACCAGCGGAAATTCCGCTCTCCTTTCGGTTGTGGTCGTGAGCGTCGCATTTGGAAGCGGATTTCTCCGCCTCGGCGTTCAGCGCGCAGCCGTCGCCAGTCTCGACGGGTTTTTCTTCGGGTTTCTTTTCTTGTGGAGGGGGTCGTTCCTCGCTCCTTTCATGGCTCATCTAGCGATTCAGGCAGTCTACTTATGGGGAGTCGGCGAGTTATCCCAATACCGACAACGCCGCAAGACCTGGCAGGTACCTGGAACCAAGTGTCCCGTTTGTCAGGCACATTTGAAGCTTTTGCAAATCAAACTGAGCGATTTATTCGAGTGCCCATCTTGCGGAGCGCAGTTGAGTGTTTCTGACTGGTACCAAAATGTGATGCGATTTACAGCGGCGCTTGGCATTGGTTCCACGGCCCTGGGGACGCTTCTTCTGTTGCACGTCTGGCTTCCCGACAAACTGGTGTACTGTTTAACCTATCCGGTCTCGTACGGGGTCGCAACCAGTGGGTTTCTCATTTACAAAAGGGCATTCACTCGACTCTTTCCTCCGCGATTGCAACGAGGGACGCCGTACTTCATCACCCTTAATCTCAAAGGCGGCCACGAGTCCAAGACGAGCAAAAGCGAGGACAAGTGACGGGCTCTACCGGCCTTCTCATGGAAGGATTTACGCTTTCGCGCGGCTCCGGCTTTGCCAAACAACTATCATACAGATCTTTTACCTCTCGGTTTGCGGCCGATCGCAATCAGCCGTTCGGCATCGGGACCATATTCGTCTCCGTCGAGATTCCCGTGCAGCTTCACAGCTGCGAATCCTACGCGCTCCATTCGATCCCGCAGCTCTTGACCTGAATAAATCGTATGGTGGAATTTGAAGCTCTTCACTCGACTGTTGCGGATGACAAGCCATTCGTTCCTAACGCGGGTCCAATCATCAATAATCTTGTGTCGTTCCACCACGGTGGTACCGTCGGGCAAATCCATCGACGTTGTGGCCTGAAGTATTCTTGCGAGACGTTCTTTGCCCAACACCTCGATCAAGCACGCCCCACCTGGCTGCAGCGATGAAAACATATTCTCCAAGACAGTCAAATCTTCTTGTTTATTGTCGAAATATCCAAAGGACGTAAACATGCTGAGCACCAGCGCAAAGGAGTCCGGACGCGCAAAATCCCGCATATCTTTCTGAACCAGCTCGAGCCTGACGTGTGCGGCTCTTGCCTTTGCCTGGGCTTTCCTCAGAAGGTACGACGTTCTGTCAACTCCTGTGACTTGGAATCCCCTTTTTGCAAGCGCGATGCTGCATCTGCCGGGACCGCAACAGAGATCGAGGACAGACTTGCCCGTCGGCTTGGTTAGGGCCAGCACCTTCTCGATTTGCTTGTCCGCATCGGCGAACCGTTTTTCCGGGAACATAACTGGATAAAGGTCGCGCCAGAACGAGTCGTCGTCGAACCACTCTTTTTTGCGCTTGGTAGTTCTCATCGGATCTGACGGATATGCTACCAGACGCGCACGCCCCTTTGACATCGTTGCTAGTTCAGCAGCTTCGATTCGACTGGCTTGCCGCTGATTTCGGTACTGAAACCAACATCCCCGGCAACCGCGTTAATGAGGAGTTGACTTCTGAGAATCACGGAATGGTCCAGGCAAGCGCTGACTGCGTCTTCGACGCTTCGCTAGTGCCAGGAATTTGTATGGAGCGATTCAGTAGTTTGAAAGGACTTGACAACAAGTTCCTGGAGAGTCATCAATGTGCGCGGGCGCGGAACATTTTCATCCTTCGTCGCGGCACGACGAACCATGTCTTACTCGTGCCGCAGAGCCGCCAGCGGATCAACTCGGGACGCTCGCCTTGCCGGCGCATAGCCAGCGAGAATCGCGGCGCTTAGGAGGACGACACCGGCCAGCGCCAGGGTTCCCGGATCATTGGGCCGGGTCTCGAACAGAAACGATTTGACAAGCTGGAACGCGCTCAACGCGGCAGGCACGCTGATCGCCAGCCCCACCGCGGCCAGTATCAGAACGC
>Ga0209517_10005324_pt1 | contig 16436 bp, 10 predicted proteins | sample PeaSoiMetSII2010_FD_187695 | JGI IMG/M metagenome (GOLD analysis project Ga0209517, IMG submission 187695) | Peat soil microbial communities from Weissenstadt, Germany - SII-2010 (SPAdes) (version 2) | ecosystem: Environmental > Terrestrial > Soil > Wetlands > Peat | place: Germany...
GGACTACTGGCCTCTGCACCGGTTCGAACTGAATTTGCCAAAAAACATCAGCAGGCAGCGGGAAGAGGGGAACGCGAAAAAGAATAGTACCACGGAAGGGGAACCGCTGTCAGCAGGTAAAAAGAACATAGAATCCGGTAAAAGGCGTTCCCGCCGGGCCTTTACTCGGTCCTCAGTACTCAGTCCTCAGTCCTGTTCCCCCAGTCTTCAGCCCTTTGCCCTGCGGCCCCTGCTTATTGAAAAAATCCCGCTTTTTGCGCTTGCAGGGCTTTCATGTATCGTGACATACATCGTCCAGCAAAAAGGAGGAGCGGTAAGATCCATTGAGGAGTTTTCACTGATGGATCGTATCGCAAATGCTTTCGTTTCCTATATCATCTATGTAGAAAAGACCATCTGGCCAAACAATCTTGCTGTTTATTATCCTCATCCAGGGTCGTGGCCGTTCTGGCAGGCCGCTGGAGCGGCTCTCCTTTTTGGCGCTGTAACCGTAGCGGTTATCTTGCCCGCAAAGAGATCTCCGCACCTGGCAGTCGGATGGCTGTGGTTTGCAGGTACCCTGGTGCCTGTTATAGGGATTGTCCAAATCGGCAGTCATGGAATGGCCGACCGATATACCTATGTACCACTGATCGGGTTGTTCATTATGATAGCATGGGGTATTCCGGAACTCTTGCAGAAGTGGCGCTACCGCAAAGAGGCGCTTATTGCGTCGTCGGTATTGGTCCTTGCATGCCTTGTCATTGCTGCATGCCGACAGGTCGGGTACTGGAACAACAGCATAAAGTTGTTCGATCATGCCCTGAATATTACCGGCAATAATGACATTATCCTCAATAACCGGGGTGTCGCCTATGCCCAACTTGGAAATCTCGAGAGGGCGATTTCAGATTATGACAGCGCAATAGAAATCAATCCCAAACGTTCTGAAGTATATAATAACCGTGGTGTAGCCCGTTCCCGGCTTGGAAATCTCGAGAAGGCGATTTCAGATTATGACAGGGCTGTCGAAATTGATCATGACTACTCGAACGCATTTTTCAACCGTGGTACAGCCTATGGCCAACTGGGCAACCACAGGCAGGCGATTTCAGACTACAGCAGGGCCGTTGAATTAAGCCCGGGAAATGCCGAGGTCTATTATAATCGGGGTATCGCCTATGGCAAACTTGGCAAGGACATGCTGGCAATCGAAGATTTTGACAGGTCCATAGAGATCAAGCCCGGGGACCCGGAAGCATATTTTAACCGGTGTGTGGCCAGTGATAAGCTTGGCAACCACCGGCAGGCGATACAGGATTGTGACCGGGCAATAGAAATCGCCCCCGAACTTTTCGAGGCGTATTTTAACCGGGGTGTTGCTTATGGCGAACTTGGCAACCATCGTCAGGCAATTGAAAATTTCGACAAGGTCATCGAGATCAATCCTGAAGATGGCAGGGCCTATTTCAACCGCGCCGTCGCTTATGGCGAACTTGGCAACCGCGCGAAGGCTTTTGAGGACCTAAAAACCGCTGCAAAATTTAACAGCGGTCAGGCCAAGGACCTCTTGAGAAGCCGTGGAATGACCTGGTGAGATTAACCAGTAAAGAAATGGACCGGCTAGTCTTATGTCGAGCAAAAAACAAATCGCGCTGATTTACCTCTCTCTGAGTGTTGCTTCCGTTTTAGTATTTTGGCAGCTCAGCCGGTGCGATTTTATTAATTACGACGACCCCACATACCTGACGGAAAATACTCAGATTCAAAACGGCGTCACGATCGAGGCAGTTCGATGGGCATTTACGACCGGCTATGCCGCGAACTGGCACCCACTAACGTGGCTGTCTCACATGCTCGACATCCAACTTCTCGGATTGAAACCTCACGGGCATCATTTCACCAATCTACTGTTCCACATCGCAAATACACTCTTGCTCTTCTTTGTTCTTAACCGGATGACAAAAGCGCCCTGGAAGTGCGCTTTCGTGGCGGCTTTGTTTGCCATTCACCCCCTTCACGTGGAATCCGTGGCCTGGGTGGCGGAAAGAAAAGATGTCTTGTCTACTTTTTTCTGGATGCTCACGATGGCCGGGTATGTCCGCTATATCGAGGACCCTCGGCTTAAAAATTACATGGCCGTCATTTTATTTTTTGTTCTTGGCCTTATGGCAAAACCAATGCTGGTAACCCTTCCTTTTGTTTTGCTGCTTTTGGACTACTGGCCTCTGCACCGGTTCGAACTGAATTTGCCAAAAAAAATCAGCAGGCAGCGGGAAGAGGTGAACGCGAAAAAGAATAGCACCATGGAAGGGGAACCGCTGTCAGCAGGTAAAAAGAACAGAGGATCCGGTAAAAGGCGTTCCCGCCGGGCCTTTACTCAGCCCTCAGTCCTCAGTCCCCGGTCCTGCTCCATCAGTCCTCAGTCCTTCGCCCTGCGGCCTATGCTTATTGAAAAAATCCCGCTTTTTGCGCTTGCAGGGCTTTCATGTATCGTGACATACATCGTCCAGCAAAAAGGAGGAGCGGTAAGATCCATTGAGGAGTTTTCACTGGGGGACCGTATCGCAAATGCTTTCGTTTCCTATATAATCTACATAGAAAAGACCATCTGGCCAAACAATCTTGCTGTTTATTATCCTCATCCGGGGTCGTGGCCGTTATGGCAAACCACGGGTGCGGTTCTAATCCTTGCAGCCGTGACCTTGACGGTTATCCGGACGGCAAACAGATTCCCATACCTTGCATCGGGATGGCTGTGGTTCGCAGGTACGCTTGTCCCCGTCATAGGAATTGTCCAGATCGGCACTCAGGCCATGGCTGACCGCTACACTTATATCCCCCTAATCGGCTTGTTCATCATGGCGGCGTGGGGTATTCCGGATCTTTTGAAAAACCGGCCCTACCGAAACGAGGCGCTTTTTGCGTCATCGGCATTAATCCTCGCGTGCCTTTTTATCGTTACATGGAGGCAGGTAGGGTATTGGAGAGATAGTATTTCGTTGTACGATCATGCCCTGGAAGTTATAGGTCCCGATGATGTCATCTTTTGCAACCGGGGAGTAGCCCGCGATGCTCTTGGCGACCATTTGCAGGCTATCTCCGATTATGACAGGGCCATAGGGATCAATCCTCATCGTGCAGAGGCATATCATGACAGGGGCCTTGCTTATGGTACACTGGGCAACTACGGGCAGGAGGTTTCAGACTGCAGCAAGGCCATCGAAATCTATCCTGAGTATGCAAATGCCTTTGCTCACAGGGGTACTGCCTGGTCGGAACTGGGTAACTACAGGCAGGCGATTTCGGACTTTGACAGGGCCATCGAGATCGATCCTAAACTCGTATGGGCTTATGGCGACCGTGGCAAGGCCTACGGCAAACTCGGCAGCCAGAGGCAGGCAATTTCTGACTTCGAGAAGGCTCTGGAAATCAATCCCGAATGTTCTGAAGTCTATAATAACCGGGGAGTTGCCTATGCCATTCTCGGCAATAACAGGCAGGCGATTTCAGATTATGACAGGGCTATCGAGATCGATCCCGCCTACGCGGATGCATATTATAACCGAGGGGTCGCCTACGGCGAACTTGGCAACCAGAGACAGGCAATTTCGGATTATGACAGGGCCATCGAAATAAATCCGGAGTATGCCGACGCCTATAATAATCGAGGGGCCGCCTATGAACAACTTGGCGACCGGAGGCGGGGGATCGAGGATCTGCAAAAAGCGGCAAGACTGGACAGCGAGGCGGCAAAGAACTCTTTGAGGAGTATAGGGGTAAGTTGGTAGCTGCATTATTTATTCAAGTTGACTTCTTATAGCTACTAGGTCACATTACACGTCAGAGGATAAACGGGAATTTTTCATCGCTGTTTTGAAGGCCCCCGGGCAACATACAACAATCAACGAAGGGAGAAACTCATGTCAAAGCGAATCCAATCTCTAGCTGTTCTGGCGTTCATCGGTATTTTTGCTCTGGTCTTTGCAACCCCTGGTTTTTCGCAGACTTCCGGCGTTTCACTCGGGATAAAGGGTTCGAATCCCAGCGGAGATCTCTCCAAAAACGCGGTGCCTGCTACTCCCACTAAGGATAAGTCCTCCTCTGGCGTTCCACTTGGAATAAAAGGTTCCAATCCCAGTGGTGACCTCTCCACAAACGCGGTACCTGCTACTGTCACTAAAGATCCTGCCTCATCTGCTAACGTTAAAACTGGAATAAAGGGTTCCAATCCCAGTGGTGACCTCACTACGACCACGACCGGCAGCGGTAAGTGATTCTCGGCAGCGATCCCTTAGTCCGCCTGTAACTCACAGGGAGGAAGATACGATATATGAATCCGGCCTCCCGAGCTTTTTGGGGCGTCCGGGATATCCTGATTCGGATATCCCGGCTCCCTCTTTCCAGTTTAGCAATCGTCCGCAATTCCTTTTTGTTTCATCTCTATCTCCGGAAGATATGGCCGAAGCGGTTTTATGCTTAAAAACAAGCAAATCCTTCTCCTTTACCTTTTTTTGACGATTGCTCCCGTTATAGTATTCCACCAGGTCAGTCAGTTTGGTTTCATTAATTATGACGATCCTGCATATGTTACTGAGAACATCCATATCCGAAGCGGCGTCACGTTCGAGGCAATTCGATGGGCATTCACGGCCGGCTATGCCGCAAACTGGCATCCTTTCACTTGGATGTCTCATATGCTCGATATTCAACTCTTCGGATTGGAAGCGGGCCCGCATCACCTGACTAATCTCCTCTTCCACATCGCAAACACACTCTTGCTCTTTTTCGTTTTTAACCGGATGACCAAAGCGCCCTGGAAGAGTGCTTTGGTGGCGGCTTTGTTTGCCCTTCATCCTCTCCACGTGCAGTCCGTAGCCTGGGTGGCCGAGCGAAAAGATGTTCTTTCCGCTTTCTTCTGGATGCTTGCCATGGCTGCATATATTTTTTATGTCGAGAACAGGCGTTTCAAGAACTACCTGGCTGTCGTCCTGTTCTTTGTCCTTGGTCTTATGGCAAAACCAATGCTGGTAACCCTTCCTTTTGTTTTGCTGCTTTTGGACTACTGGCCCCTCGAGCGCTTCGAGCCTTACGCTCTCCGCTCTTTGCTCCTGGAAAAAATCCCACTTTTCGTGCTTTCCGCGCTCTCATGCATCGTGACATACGGTGTCCAGCAAAATGCAGGAGCGGTCGCATCTTCTGAGGGAATCGCTCTGAGTGCCCGTATCGCTAATGCTTTCGTTTCGTATGTTACATACATAGAAAAGACAATCTGTCCAAATAGTTTGGCTGTTTTTTATCCCCACCCGAAGTCTTTGCCTGCCTGGCAGGTTTTGGGAGCTGTTCTTCTCCTTGGAGTCGTAACCGTAACCGTTCTGCGGCGGGCTAAGAGAGCCCCGTACCTGGCATCGGGATGGCTTTGGTTTGCCGGCACGCTGGCGCCTGTCATCGGGATCGTGCAGGTCGGCAGGCAGGCCATGGCCGACCGCTATACCTATATTCCCTTGATCGGATTGTTCGTTATGGCTGCTTGGGGCGTGCCCGAACTTTTGGCCAAATGGCGATACCGGCGGGAAGCGCTTTTTGCATCATCACTATTGACCCTCTCCTGCCTTTCTATCGTTTCATGGACACAGGCCGGCTACTGGATAGATAGTATTTCACTCTACGATCATGCCCTGAAAGTCACCGGTCCAAATGATACCGTCCTTAATAGCCGGGGTGATGCATGGTGCCGCCTTGGATACCTCCAGAGGGCAATCGCGGATTTTGACGGGGCAGTCGAGATCGATCCTGAAAATTCAAAGGCTTTTTACAATCGGGGGGTCACCTACGGCAAACTTGGCAATCACAGGCGGGCTATCGAAGATTTCGACAGAGCAATCGAGATCGATCCTGAGCTTGACAGGCCTTTTTATAATCGGGGTTTTGCCTATGGCGAACTCGGCGACTTCGGCAAGGCGATTGAAAATTACGACAGGGCAATCCACATCAATCCCAAGAATGCTGAAGCCTACAATAGCCGAGGAGTTGCCTATGACAAGCTTGGCAATTACAGACAGGCAATTTCGGATTATGACATGGCGGTCCAAATCAACCCTGGATATGCAATGGCCTTTAATAACAGGAGCATTGCCTACGGCAGGCTTGGCAATTACAGCCAGGTGATTGAAGATTGCAGCAGGGCTATCGAGATCGATCCTCACTATGTGAAGCCATACTTTAACCGGGCACTTGCCCATGGCCTGCTTGGCAACGATGACCAGGCGATCGGCGATCTGAAAACAGCGGCAAGACTTGGCCACGAAGGCGCAAAAAGCTCCTTGAAAAGCATGGGGATAAGCTGGTGAGGGCAGCGTGATCTTTCTCGCCGCCGCCGAAGGTTTGAGTGGCGAAATCTGGTCGGCGGTCCCACCGCCTGGGGTTGAGGAAAGCCATTGGGGTGATTATTGAAATTATTGATTTCTCTTTTGAATTTGGTCCAGGGGGCCTAAGTGCTGATCTCTCTAATAGGAATGTCGGGCTCGGGAAAGTCGTACTGGTCGGAAAAGCTTGCCAGGCGGGGCTTCACACGATTTTGCGTCGACTCTCTAATTACTGAAAGGCTCTCAGGGGAACTGAGGCGTGAGGACGGAAGCTGCCGCTCGCTCGGCGAATGGATGGGTTTCCCGTTTCAGGAAGAGTACCAGAAGAGGGAAGAACTGTATCTCTCACATGAAAAGCAACTCATGGCGGAGCTTCTCGACTGGATCGATGAAAACGCCTCCGGTCCGGATCGAAATGCCGTGGTGGATACTACGGGAAGTGTCATTTATACTGGAGAAAGTATCCTCGAAAGGCTCAGGTCTCTGACAACAATCATATATTTCCCTGTCCCCGCCGTAATCAGGGAGGCGATGATGCGGCAATATGTGTCGAATCCACGTCCGGTGCTGTGGAGGGGGCTTTTCAGCATGGAGCCCGGTGAAAGCGTTGAAACAGCGTTATTTCGCTCCTATAATGCGTTGCTTGATTCGCGGGAGGTCCTCTACGCCGGGCTGGCGGATATCGAAATAGACTACTTCACGCGGAACAGCCCCGATTTCAAAATTTCCAATTTTCTCGAAATTGCGGAGATCGCTGCATCATACGTGCACGGAAAGGCTCCGATCTTTTCAGGCAAAAAGGAAGAGGCGAAGACGCGAAAAGAAGAACCAAAGGACTAGCAGGGTGTAAAAGGAAGTGTTTTGCATCGATGCAGGGTGGGCAAAAGCGAAGCGTTGCCCACCAGATGACTCCGAATTGATGGCTCTATGGGAAAAATAAGGGTCGCAGTCTTCCATCAGGGTGCGTTGGGAGACTTTCTCATCGCGGCTTCCGCCATTGATGAGCTTGGCCAGGATCCTGCACTGGAGCGCATCGACTTTTGGTCCAAGCCGGAGCATGTGGTTCTTTTGACCGGAAAGAGCTACCTCGGAAAATGTTATTCTCCTGACGGCCCTCTGGCCGGCTCCCTTTTGCATGACACAATGTGGCGGAGCGCAACACTTCCTGATTTCCTGATCGAGGCCGCTCAAGTCTTCATCTTTGGACAAACCGGGTCTCGTTTGATGGCGGAGAGGCTTTCCGTACGTCTTTCTGCAAATGTAAACTGGATCCAATCTTTCCCTGTAGATCAAGATAGCGCTCATGTTTCTGAGTTTCTGCGCCTGCAATTGAACGGCCTTGGGTGGCCGATTCGCGGGAACCCGCTTACCCTTTCGCCTCCTGTTTCCGAAAAAAAGGCCGCTAAGGATCTTCTTCAGTTCATCGCCGGCAATGCCTGCAAGCCGGTTTTCATCCATCCGGGGAGCGGAGGCAGGCACAAAGTCTGGCCTCTCAGAAACTGGCATGGCCTTATCGACTGGCTCCGGCGGGAATTGTCACTTCAAGTGCTCCTTTCCATAGGGCCTGCCGATGAGTACATGGATGGATTTTCCATGGCGATGAGGGAGGCCGGGGTCCCCATAGTAAGCGGGCTGTCGGCATCGAGGCTCTGCGCCCTGCTCTCCTTGTGCGGTCTCTATATCGGAAGCGATTCGGGAGTGAGTCACCTTGCTGCGGCAGTTGGAATACCGGTGGTCGCCGTTTTCGGGCCGACCGATCCCCGCGTTTGGGCGCCGCTGGGAAAGAGTGCAGTCGCTCTGCGCAGGCAATGGAAAGACGAAGATGTTTTGAGGTGGGCGCCTTCAGAAAAGCCTGATTTTCAAGATAAAGAAATTGCCGGGCTGGTAACTGATCTGTACCGTTTCCTGTGCTGAAATCGTGCCATCCGTCATATTCGAGTGCTTTTTTGGTCACGAAGAGCACGAAGAATACACGAAGAGCATGAAGAAATTGCGCAAAGTAATTCGTATCAATTTCAATAGATTTCCCTTCGTGTGCCTCAAGATCGACAGTGGCCCTTCGAACAGGTCTGGCGGTCCCACCGCCTAAAATAGAAAAACGGAAACCTCCGTGCCTTTGTCAAGGCCCTCTACATGTTCGGGAATGACCACGTATCCGTCGGCGCGGGCAAGTGTGCTGATCGCACCCGATTTGCCGAATACCGGGGACGCTTCTATTGATGCGTCGCTACCCCTGGATAGTGAAACCGGCACATAATCAGTCCTTCCGTGTACTGATGGGAGCTGCCGATTGAGGACTGCTCCAAGCACGCGGGTGTGCTCAAGCTCGGTTTCCATCATGCCCTGCAGCTTTCGCAGGGAGGGGAGCACGAATGCACGGCATGTAATGAGCGCTGATACGGGCTGGCCCGGAAGTCCCCAGAATAGGGCGCGGCCCGCTCGTCCCAAAATGGTCGGCTTTCCGGGCCGGATAGCGACCCCGTGCACAAGAAGCTCCGATTCGGGCAGATCCGCCAGTACCCTCGCCGTGTAATCTCGGACCCCGACCGAACTGCCGCCTGAGAGCAAAATCACATCGTGGCCCGAAATAGCCTCACGGCAGGAAGAAACCAGCTCTTCAAACCGGTCTGGGACCCTTTTCCGCATCCCGACCCTCGCACCGGTGGATTCAATCAGGGCGGTCAGGCTGAAGCTGTTGATGTCCCTTACCTTGCCGGGCGGCAGGGGGTGCGTTTCAACCGGAACTATCTCGTCTCCCGTGGAAATCAGGGCGACCAGAGGCGCCCTGAAAACATCCACCTCCACTATTCCCAGGGCAGCGAGCACGCCGATATCCTGGGGACGAAGCAAGGCGCCTTTCCTGAACAGAACCTCGCCGGAGGCTATGTCGTCTCCTGTCTTGAGCACATTTTCGCCGGGCGCCGCAGGCCTCGTGATCTCGATTGCCGTATTGTCGAGCGCCGAGGTGTATTCGATCATCACCACAGCGTCGGCGCCCTCGGGAAGCATTCCGCCGGTCGGGACCTCAACGGCCTTTCCCGGCGTGACGGAAAGCCGGGAGGCCTCGCCCATGAGCACTTCACCCAGTCTTTCCAAAAGAGCGGGAATGCTTTCCGATGCTCCAAAAGTGTCCCGGGCGCGAACGGCATACCCATCCATCATCGCGCGTGAAAAATGAGGGACCTGCTCGGCTGCCGTTATATCCGAGGCCAGTCTTCTGCCGCAGGCAATGTCCAGAGATACCGGTTCGGGCGAAAGAGGCTGAATCCCATCCAGGATCGACAGGACCTCATCGGCGGTTTTGACCTTGAGAAATTCAGACATATCTAAATATAACACAAACGATTGCAATCATCGGAAGCAGAACCGTTTCAGGACATAAAAAGACCCGGATGGAGATTCTCCATCCGGGTCCAGGTTAAACTTAGGTGAGCCGATCTCCGGCTAGAAGTTCCACAGCAGCCTTGCGCCGAGCTTGAAGGCGTTTGAGACCGCAGACGACGAGTACAAGTTCGGGTTGATCTGAGTGGCACCACTTCCGTATACGGTAGTGCCGGTATAGATAGGAAGCGGCAGCGGACAGAAAGCATCGTCGGCAAAAAGGTACGCAGCAACAAGGGTTAGCGTCAGATTATCGACGATCTGCTGATCGAGATACAAGTTGAGTTCATGCCCGAGGGAGTCGGACATCTGGTACCTCAAGTTTTGTGGAGTGGCTACGGTTCCATTTGCAGCCACGCCTGCCGCCCTGAAACTGTTTGGATCAAAGGCGTACGGAACGGGGTTCGATGTCCCCCAATACCAGTAGGACGCGCTCAGCCTGGTTCCTGGGCAGATCTGCCAGGAACCTCCTGCTGTAAGCGTCCAGACGTTGGTCGGATATTGGTAGGATTCCCAGTAGATTGTGCTTAGATCGGAGTAGCCCGTAAAGTTCGTTTTTGCCGCCGAGAGGCCGTTGGCAAATCCGCGCTGGACCCACTGATCGTCTTCCAACACGCCGCCGCCCAGGATTTCCGAGCTGTACTTGGAAGTGCCGACAGGGCCTGTGAACCACGTAACGTTCGAATCCGTGGTGCCTCTGAAGGGCAGGCCCCCGATGGTGGGAAGAACGTTAAGGGAGCTAACTGAATTGGCGCCAGTGCCTGCCCCGTTGTTTCCCGGGCTATTGGAGAAATTTGGGCCGGTGGTGTAGAAACCGCCCATGTTAAAGGTGAACGGAGGATGGAAATAGGTCACGCCGGCATCGATCATCCAGCCCTCGTACGATGAACTGGAGGAAGTGCCCAAGGCACTAGATCCTGTCGGGCTGGTGATCGTGGTGAGTCGGACCGGCAAATTGTAGTCAACCTCTCCAAAGTTCTTGACGAAATTTACATACCCGAGCAGCCAGTCGACCTTGTAGGTCAGGTTGAAGCCCAGGTCGATCAGGTCGTTGCTTTTGATGTTGTTCTGAACAGGCATGAAACCGGTGTCCACTACGCCCGTGAACCCTGAAACCGGGGTGCCGAGGGTAGTCCTGTCAATGCTGTTGTTGGTTTTGTGACCGTCCTGGTAAAAAGTCACTAGAGAGGCTTTCCATGGTCCGCAGTTATAGTCGACGGAAACGAAGACATCGTCTAGATTGAGGTCCTGGTTGGTATAAGCCATGTACGTTTTGCTAAAGCCGCTGGAGGCAGATGACGGCAAGGTATTGATATCGGAGCCCAAACTTCTCTCAGCGCCATACTGGCCGCCGATGTAACCAACTGCTATACGGAAAGGATCCAGTTTGGTGAGAAGCACACCTGCCGAGAAATCGTCGTCGACGATCCACGAATCCATCAATGTGATCGTCTGGATGCCGATAAGAGCGGTAGAAGGCGTATTGGGGATGTTAAACTCCATATACACATTCTTCACCTCTATCGCGACCTGGTCCGCGCCGATATTGCCGCCCCCGTTCTGACCGGCCCTGACTCCAAGTGAGGCCGCTCCGTCGCCGGGATCGCCCCACTTCGTGTCGCCTATTTCAAACTTGGTCACTACTTTGAGGTTCTTGCTTCCAAGGAAGGTGAAGTAAAGGCGAAGACGCTGGTCTAAATAAAACCGGTTATCGTCGCTGTTGAAATAGCTGTTCGGCTTGCCAAGGGCATCGTACGACTGCTTTGTGTAGTTTCCATAGTAACCGTTGCGGTCGGTGCCGTCCCAGACATTGTCGCCTGAGTTTACCCGGAAACGAAACTGGCCGCCGTAAAGGAACTGGACATCCGCGAGTGCTGGTATTGCAATCGATACTGCCAGCAGGGTCGCGGCGAACATGAGAATGTATTTCCGCATGAATTTTCCTCCTCAAAAGCTGACATGATTTGCTACTCATTATCTGCTGAGCCCCATCCTCTTGATATTACTACTTTGTGCACCTCCTTATCTATAGAAAGGTTAATATTTGCCCCTAATATCCAATTGGAACAAAAATTAGTGTATTGATTACATAAATGTCAAGAAAAAATCTTTAATAAAATTGACAAAAATTAACTTGATATGGGGGCCTTGCCTGATTTATTGTAAAGCACGGGAGAATTACGCCCTATTGTGCCTAAGTTTAGAGAAATTGGCCGAAAAACTGGACTTTTTTGCGCAAAGGCGGGCAATTTCGCTGCCTGGTCTCAAAAATCCGTAAACGATATCCAAATCACGCGAGTGCGTATTTACTCCAATATCTGTTTGATGCGAGAGGAGAATGACATGCATTATAGGAAAGTCGTTATCATATCTGCTTTAACACTGCTTCTTTTTTCAGGGTTTGCAGCGTGCTGCACTGCCGCCGGCCCGGCGGGGGAAACGAGTCCGTCCAGGGTGGCGGTTCTGCCCTTTACGATGAATACCCCGGCAGACCTGCACTATCTTCAAAGCGGGGTCCGCGATATGCTCTGCTCCAGGCTTTCCTGGAAGGGAAAGGTGCAGGTTGTGGACAAAGCGGAAGTGGACAGGGCCGCCAGGGGACCAAAGGAAATATCGCAGGACGAAGCCTTGCGGATGGGAGCTGCTGTCAAGGCCGACTATGTTCTCTACGGGAGCATAACCAGCACGGGCCAGTCGGTAAGTATAGACGCGAAAATGATTCATGTGTCGGGCAAAACGGAGCCTGTGTCCTTTTATGCCCAGACGAAGACCCTCGACGAAATCATGCCTCAGGTGAACCTTTTCGCCCAACAGATAAATCAGCAGATTTTCGGCAAACCGGAGGAGAAGGCCCATGCGGCGTCGGCGGAAGCCGAGGCGCTTGCCACCCGAAATCCCGAATTGCTTCTTCCTGGAGCGGTGGCAACTGGAGCTGCAATATCCTACCTCAACCCCAATTTTGTCGAAGTGACCCCCGAAGGTTCGCTCAGGCCGCCGGGCATGTGGAAAAGCCAGGATATTCAGGGGGGGATAATCGGTATGGACCTGGGAGATGTTGACGGCGACGGAAAGGACGAAATCGTCACCATACAGACGAGAAAACTGATCGTGTATAAAAAGGAAAATCAAGGACTTAAAGTGGTGGGCACGTTCGAGGGCACCGCTGTTGACCGTTTCATCTGGGTGAGCGTGGTGGACATCTACAGCGAAGGCAAAGCATATATCTTCTTGACAAATATTCGGACGAGGAACTCCACCCGGCAGCCCGGGGCAGAATCGGCCAAGGACCTCCCCGATCAGAGCGATGATGTTTCCTCTTTTGTGCTAGCGGTTTCAGGCGGCAAGATCCAGGTGGTCGCCAAGGGGGTCCCCTATTTTCTGAACGCAGTGCATCTGGGGCAGCGGGGTAAAGTGCTGGTCGGACAAAAACAGGGAAACAAATACGAGAGCGCGTTTGCCGGGGACATATTCGAGATGCAGCTTCGGGGTGACTCAGTCGTCCCGGGACCAGCGGTCAACGTTCCTAAGGAAATCAATGTTTTCAACTTCGCAAAAGCCGACATCAACAACGACAAGCTCGATGAAATCGTTACGGTCGATGAGAACCACAATCTGCGCATTCTGACCCCGGCGGGCGACCAGATCTGGAGAGGCCAGGGCATGTGGGCCGCAACCACCAACTCTTTCGAATCCAAGGTCGAAGACCGCCGCTGGAACATGGTGGACACTTTTTCCATTCCTGCTCCTATACTGGTTGCAGACCTGCGCAAGAACGGGATCCCTGAAATCGTTGTAAACCGGAACACCACCTCCTTTGACAAATGGATGCCCAATTCCATGAAGTACTTTGACCAGGGTGAGATCGTATCACTTTCCTGGGACAATCTGGGACTTACCGAAAACTGGAAGACAAGGGAATTGAACGGCCAGGTTACCTCATTTCGCATCGGGGAACTCGATGCCGGCGGCAGAAAGCAACTCGTCGTCAGCATGGTATACGCCAAGGACCTCCTCAAAGTAAATGAATCAAAAAGCGTTGTCTTTACCTATGATTTGGCCGTGCAGGAAGGGGCTGTGAAAAAGCCCGTCGACGAAAATGAGACCGTTCCGCTTCAGTCCGGAAAGGACTCCGAAAATACCACTTCAAAGAGTGACCAGAGCGGGTCGAAGCATGACAGGAGATCGCCCTCTCAGCCGTAATTATGCTATTATGCTTATATGCTGCTAAGTGTATACGAAATAAAGGGAACAGGGCTGCCCCGGGACCTCCCTGCGGAAGGACTGGAAGGGATTTGGCCGGAGCAGCCTTTTTATTATCTATTTTACAGATTCTCCGCTAAAGACATGACTGGACCCATCCTGGAGTGGCTGAAATTGAATCCGGGATGGCAGCTGACCTCCCGCTATGATTTGCCTTACGAAAAATGGCAGGATATTTCGGCCTCGCAAATCGAACTGGGACCTTTCAGGATAGCGGCGTCCCCCCGGCACGCAAATGAGCCCGGCACGACGGAGATTATCATCGATCCAGGTGTTGTTTTCGGCTCCGGGGTTCATCCCACCACTCAAGGTTGCCTTCTTGCGATATCGGAAATTTTCGGGGCTAAAGAAGTTCATACGGCAGTAGACTTCGGCGCCGGGACCGGGATACTTGCCATTGCCTGCGCCCTTGCGGGGGCAAAATCAGTGCTGGCAATAGATCGCAATCCTCTTGCTCTCGATGTTGCATCGAGAAACGCCCGGAAAAACGGGGTTGAAGCCGCCATCGCCTTTGTGCAGGCTGACGGGCTGGGGTGTCTTGATATTCGTCCGGACTTGCTGGTAATGAATGTCGAATGGCCCATTCTCGAAAAGATGCTTGATGCGGGCGAGTGGAGGAATGCCCGGCGGGTCGTTCTGGCCGGATTTTTAGAGAGCAAGCTAGAGTCCGTCAAAAGATACGCCTCGCCTGAATTCCTGGTAGATAAAGTTATCGAACGGGAAGGGTGGCCGGTTTTAATACTAGTCTTCAGTGGCTAGTCGCCAGTCGTTAGAGGAGTGAGGAGTGAGCTATTCAGTTTTAAAAGAGCTGCGTCACTTCGCTCTGGGTAGCGGGAAGCGAGGAGCAGGGAGCGGGAAGCGGGTCAACGGCCAATTAGGAATTAGGAATTACGAATGAAAAAGCTCCCGTTGAGGTATTCCGTGATCCATAAATTCGATCAAGAACATTCCTGATTTGACGGCAACAGGAGATTTTGCTGATAATACAGCGAAAAAAACAGCAAGAACCTTGGTAACTCATTGATTTCATTTAGTACGCCTTCATTAAAACTCAGCGCAACATGCAGCGAATTCCAATTACCAACACTGTTTATCAGCCAATTTCGTCGTATTACAGCTTTCATTTTTTCGAGTTTCGTTCAAGCGCGCCGATACGCTGTTCAAACTCGACCGACTCAAGGACCTTGCGTAAAACTTCGGCCAAGTCAGTTAAGGTCTTGATCTCCGAGGGAGTGATTTCTCCTTCGCCAAGCTTTGCCGTCAGAGTTGCTAAGAGTTTTGGAATATCGGCTACGGTGGCGATTTCGGGGAGGTTAAACTCAATGGGCGCATCCTTTTTGGGAGCAACGAGCCGTTCCACACAAATTCGAAGGCAGGGCAAGTTGCCTTCAAGGGCCAAATCGACCACTTTTTCGGCTAATGCCCGGGCCTTTCCGTCAAATACACCCTGTGCTATGACATTGGCCTTGTTGCGGGACCCTTTGGGCCTCCCCTTCGGATTTCCCGACTGTCCCTTTTGGAACGGCCGGCCCCGCCTCGCGGGGCGTGGAGATTGCGATTCATTGGACATCTGTCCTCACTTTCTTCGGGGTTGCGGGTTGCGGTTGCTTCCTTTTACGAGATATTTTCAAATAGCCGCGCTTTTTAAGCCTTCGTCTTTGTGCGCCGCATTCGGGACAAAGAGATTGCCGGTTCGAACCCGGTTCGAACATCGTTCCACATCTACACTTCTTCGGCAGTGTCGCGGGTTTGCCGGTGTAATTCCTTTCCGTTTTTTGCCGGGCCGCCTGGAACAGGCCGGGATGCATTTTCTCGAAGGCAACGCACCGGCGTCCATTGAAGAGCTTGCATGGCCCGACATCGAGTAAACACGTGTGGCCCTTTGCCGTAAGCAGATAGTTGCAGCAACCGACAGCTTCGCAGTGAACAGTGATCAGTGAACAGTGATCAGCAAAAACCAAATCTCCAACTCCAAAAATCCCAAGGATTAGAATTTTACCATGAACAGTTTTGACTCTGCCAAACGGCAACGAGAAGCGGCAACGAGAAGCGGCAATAGAAACGGCAACGAGAAGCGGCAATGTGAAACCAATTAGGAATTTGGAATTAGGAATTACGAATGAAGTTCAAATTTCCAAAATCGCAACGATTTGAATTTGTGCCCTTCACCTCAGCATTTCATGGCCCCGGTGGAGACTCAAGACCATGAGAACATGTGGACGTAGGATGGGTTGAGCGAGCGCAACCCATCAGCTTGAGAACAGCGAGCGGGATAGCAGGGAACAGGCGATAAAATGATAGCGAACAGAGGCGGCTAAAAGCAAAAGTCACAGGTTGATTAATTGTAAGCGTCCGGCCAACCCCATCTTTCAAGGATGCTTGGACCGTGTCATGATCTTTTCGTAAGGCTTGGCAAGCACGGTTCAGGAGGCGGCAAAGAGCTCATGGTCC
>Ga0209517_10005329_pt1 | contig 16428 bp, 10 predicted proteins | sample PeaSoiMetSII2010_FD_187695 | JGI IMG/M metagenome (GOLD analysis project Ga0209517, IMG submission 187695) | Peat soil microbial communities from Weissenstadt, Germany - SII-2010 (SPAdes) (version 2) | ecosystem: Environmental > Terrestrial > Soil > Wetlands > Peat | place: Germany...
GAGCCTGGCCGAGGCGATGAGACCACTGATGGCGCCGATGGGAGCGGCGGTCGCAGCAAACGCGTTCCGCGGCCTGGTGCCCGTGCCGAGCCTGGCCGAGGCGATGAGACCACTGATGGCGCCGATGATGGCTACGGTGGCGGCAAACGCGTTCGCGAGGCTAGAAGCGATCGAACCTGCTGAAGTCACAGAATCTAGTCCCATCCTTAGTCACGAACAAAAGCGCCGACTATTTGCTATGTATGTGTATGTTCTTGTTCAGGTTTTGATAATGTGGCTGTACCTTGCAATAGCTACTAGCGGCCAAATAGGATCAGAGATCCTCTCGCTGGGTGTATTTGCAACTGGGATAGGTGGGCATCAAATCGCCATGCAAGCGACGAAACGTGCGCTTCTGATTTACGACCACGCTTTCCCGCCAGAATGAGACATCGCTTTTTAACGATCGCTGCCCGTCAAACCAGGTCGTGGAGCTTTCAAGAGCATCGCGCTTGGTGTCGTCAGTGTGGTTTAGATCTCGAAGGCCCCGCAGGTTACTGACCATATTTGTGCACGGATTTGTGCACGAGACGCAGCGGGACAGGTTAAGACGGGGGACAGGTCGAACCTCGGCAGGGACTGCGCGCCAGCCGTTGACCGAGGTCAGCGCGACCACGAGAGACCGGCCGAGACGGCAGAGACGCATGTCGGACGGCTCATAACCCAGAGGTCGCAGGTTCAAATCCTGCCCCCGCTACTAGGAAGTGCAGGTCAGAGGCCTGATCGCCAGGACGGCGGTCGGGCCTTTCGGCTAGATGGCAGCGCCATGGCAGCAGGATCGGACCCTACCGGCCGGTCGGCAGCGGGCGAGACTGGCAGGCATCGGCATCGTCGAGATGTGCAGACGCACTGCTGTTTGAACATGAGGCACGGCCGATGGCGATGCCAGCATGCTGCCGGAGGTGGGTCGTTCGACCGACGTGGAGGATGATCCCGGCGTCAGGGTGTCGCCAGGCCCGGCGCACAGGCTTTCCACGGGGACTCGGAGTGGATGCGTATCCGTCCAGGGTCTTCTACCGAGTCGAAGATGCCGGTTCGGGCTCGGCGTTCCTTGGCGAGCAAGACAACTCAGGCGGCGGCCGGATCGGCGGTTGGTGATGGCTCGTGCATGTCGATCAGCATGAGTTCGGTGCGGAAGCCGAGGTCGCTGAGCCGCTGTATCGCAGTGCGGAGCGCCATGCGGGCCAGCAGGGACAGGTTCTTGATGGTCGGGTGCTGCCATTCGCCGACGATCGCGAGGACAACGGGGAGCCGGAACGCCGTGGTCGCCATCCGGTCGAGTTCTTCCTGGGCGTGCTGCTTGGCTGCGGGGTTCCAGATTCCCTGCTGGATGAGGGCGCGGAGCTTGTCCCGTGATTCTGGCCTGCGCAGGAGCGCCGTGGCGCTGGCGACTCCCTGGTTCGCCAGGTGGCTGATGCCGGTGGCGCTGCTGTTGCGCTTGACGTGACAGAGAGCGCCGTCGAGGCCGAGGAGGTCGCAGGGCTCGATCTGCGTCATGCCGCTCGGCCGGATATCGGTGGTGTCGAGCAGCAGCATGCCGGTGGTCTTCGCGGCCCGGATGTTGTAGTCGGCTTCTAGTTCTCCTGGCTGGTAGGGCACCAGCCTGCTGGTCACGATGTGCTGCTGGAGTTCGCGGTCGAGGGCGGCCAGGTAGTCGGTGTCGACGCGGCAGACCTGGCCGTCGATCAGGGCGTATGTTGTCCCGCCGAGTGTCAGCTCAGCGGACAGGAGTTCGACAGCGGGGCAGCGGCCGATTTCGGTTTCGTCATCTGAGAAGAACCTGATGTCGCTGGCCAGCGCCTGGTGCCCCTGCCATGTCTGGTCCATGTGGTGCTCGATGGCGGATCTGACCCCTGGCCACGTCAGCGTCAGTCGCCGGCACGGGTGCTTTTCCCTGCGTTCGTGGGCGGCGCGCCAGTGGGTGGCGGGGTGATCGGAGCCGGGTTCGCGGACGTCTTCCCACCAGGCGATGTCGACGCTGACGGGCCGTCCCTGGTCGTCGGTTCCCCGCCATATGTGGTCGAGCACGGTCTGGATGACCTGCTCGTCATCTTCGGGAACTATGTCGTCGATCCATCCGTGGGACTGCCGGTAGTCGGTCCGGGTGGATAGCCCGGCAACCAGGTCGGAGAGTTCCTGGAAGCGGCCGATCGAGGCGACGGCGTCGGGGAACTGCAGCGACCGCCCGGCGCTGACTTTCCCGAGGATGTCGTGGCCGGTGCGGACCCGCGCGGCGGTGAGTATGTCGGCCAGCGTGTCTATGCGGGGGATGGCATCGGCGGTGGCGGGGATCGCCGTGGTCAGGCTGGCCCGCTTGAGGTTGCCGTCTCGGGGCGCCACGGACGCGCCGATTACTCCGACATCGTCCGACGTAGCCGAGGCTGCCATGGCGTTGAGCGCCGCGAGAAGCCCGAAGCGGGGGTTCGCTGCCCGCCTGGCAATCCAGCGGCTGCCCTGCCCGAAGCACCAGGCAACGAACTGCGGCTCAGCGTCACCGGCCGTCCGGACGAAGAGGATGGCTCCGGCTGACTCTCCCGGTGCGGCGGTGAACCCGTCCAGCTTGAGAATGTCGCGGAACAGCACATGCCACGCGGGATCCTTGGCTGCGGGCGTGCGGACCAGCAGGACGATGTCCGACCCTTCGGGAGGCACGTCGATTTCCGCGAAGCCTCCCTCGCCGACCAGAACGTACCACCGCGAGCTGGGATCATCTTCGACGCTGCCGGTCACTGCTGAGGCCGGAAAGCGGATCGTGCGCTTGAGCAGAACTGCGGTCAGGTCGACTGCAACGCTGTCCTCTCCGCGGTCCTCAGGCATGCCGGCGTCGCCTACGCGCCGGTCGGCGGGTACTACCTCGATCGTGGCCTGCTCTGTCATGGGAATGGTCTCCCCGGCTCGCGCTGTTCGCTGTACGAGCCAGGACTGTACTGGATAGAGAACGCCCGGCGAGGCCGAATCAGGACGGGACTGTTCACAAGCGGGAACCGCTGGGCTATCGTCTGCAGGCGTGGCGGACATGTACTCCCTGCTCGCCGGGGCGACAACGGTCGGCGAGCGGATCCGCCGCCTGCTGGCAGATCGCGGTATGACGCTCGGCGATCTGCACCGTCAGTCCGGGATCGCCAAGGGATACCTCTCCGAGCTGATAAATGAGGGCGACGGCAACCGCCGCAAGCCGTCAGCCGAGACGCTGTACGCCATCGGCACGGTGCTCGGTGCCTCGGTGGCAGACCTTCTCGGGAAGACCCGGCCGGCCGAGGAGATGTCGTCGTGGCCGCCCGGCCTCGCCGACTACGTGACGGCTAGTAACGTTCCTCCGCAAGAGGCGCGCATGCTGGCGGGGATCAGCGCGCGGGGCAGGACGCCAGCCACTCCCGAGGACTGGAAAGCGGTGCACCGGATGATCGAGAGGTACTCGGAGGGGCGGCCCTGACCGCGACCCGTGAACCAGCCCGACCCTGCAGTCCTCGCGCTGTGCCGTCATCACCGCGAGGCAGACCCTGAGCGGCTCGTCCTGCGGCTGTGCCGCCGGCTCCTGGCCCAGTGCCCCACCGCATCAGGTCCGACCCCTCTCCAGGTCCTCGGCTCAATGCAAGGGGTCCGGCGTTACGACACCAGGCTGATCCACCCGTCGACCGGGTGCTCCGGCTTGCTTGTCCCCAGCGACGGCGGGTTTGAGATAACCGTCCACGCTGGCGAGCCGAAGGAAAGACAGAACTTCTCCGTCGCCCATGAGATCGTCCACACATTCTTCCGCGAAGCCAGTCCTTGCATCCGGCCCTCACTCCAGGAAGAGCGGCTGTGCGATCTTGGCGCTGCGGAGCTGGCTATGCCGTCGGCCAGATTCAGTGCCTGCCTCGCCGGCAAGGGCCTGTCGCTGACCGGGATCGACGAATGCGGGAAGGAGTTCGCGGTCTCCTTTGAGGCAGCCGGCCGACGGTCGATCAGCCTGACCTCCGAGCCGGCCTGCCTGCTGATCGCCACCGTGAGCCGGACGAAGAAGCAGGAACACGCAGGCGAACTAGTGCTGCGGATCACCAAGTGGTGGCAGTCGCAGACCTGGCCCGAAAGCAACGGCTACCAGAGCCTGGCCGTGGATCCGGCGTCCTTGATAGGCCGGGCCTTCACGCACCAGGATCAGCGGCATGGATCAGCCAGTCTCGGAGTCGCCTTCCATCCCCGCATTTACGAACTCGAAGCACGAGGGTATTCCTACCCCCTACCCAACGACCCCGCCCACCGGCAGGTCGTCACTCTGGCCCACGTTCCGAACCGAGGTTGACCGTCCTCGGGCCGGACAAAGTGCGGTGATTCTTGCTGCGAGAGACCGCGTGCATACCGTCGGCGGCTCGCCGGTCACGAGGTATCGACTCTCTCAAGGCGGTAGCGTCGGCTAAAGCCGCAGAGCTTACACGCCCGGGCCAGGTCAGGCGACGGGCGCGGCATGGAAATGTTCGCCCTGCAGGTGCGCAGGACCGTCGCTCCCCGCTATGTGTGGCCCCCGCCAGGCCGCTCAGCCGATCCGCTCTACAGGTGGATCGCCGATCGCTGGAACCCTAGCCCGAGCGCGGACGTCATGAACCATCGCAGGTGGCCCGATCCGCCATGGCTCGCGGGCCGGCCAGACGGCCTGGACGACGCGCTCAACATCTCACGGCCTCGCCACCGAACCGGATCAGTCGCCCAGTCCGCGTGTCGTCCTCAGTAGCCACGCTGAGGTCGTGCGGCGGCGGGGTCTCCACCCCGGCGACCCGCAGCACGAGGCAGAATAGGCTGCCATGCAAGCTGACCAGGCGCCCTCGTTCTCCGCGGCATTCAACTCGCAATTCAGCTTCGGGACAGCCGGTCACCTCACGGGCCAGTTCGGCGCGGGCGTCCTGGACGGCCTGATCGCCGGGATCGACGAGTTCCGGGCCGCCGCCGCAGGTGAGCGGCCGTCACCCCGCAGGCTGGGGCCCGCGATACTCGGCGCGTTCATGTGGCTCGATGACCCTGACCTGCTGGACCGGATCGCGGGCTTCCGGCATGCCTGCATCGCGTTCACCAAGCAGCCCCGCCCATTCCCTCCGGCTAAGCTCGCCCGCCTCCAAAGCGTCCTCGACCGCAGCCCGGGCTTCCCGGCACAGGCGCTGCCCGGCCTTGCCTGGCTGTTGCCACATGATGACGAGGGCCAGGTCCCGGTCGTCGGCCCGCACTCGCCCGCGCCGCACGTTCAGCTCCCGGTGCTGCGGACCGTCGGGTATCGCAGGACGACGGGCGGCAAGCTGGTCCCCATCCTGCACGCCAAGATGGTGCTGCTCGGCGAGCTGCGGTGGCACGACGAGGACGAGTTCGGCATCGCAGACATACTGAGCTTCTGGCCGCGGCGGCTATGGGTCGGCAGCGCGAACGGCACGCTCAGCTCCCGGTCCAGCCTGGAGTTCGGATGCTGGCTGGACGATCCCGAACTGCTCCGCCAGGCCACGCAGTTCCTCACCCAGGTGCTGCGCCACTCCGAGGACCTTGACCCCGACTCGGACGTCATGGAGCCCGAGCTAGTCGATCCCGAGTTCGACGAGCAGGCCATGGCCGAGGCGACGTTCCTCGAGGGACCGGACCAGGAGCCGGACTGGCCCTGAGCCGCACACCGCGTTTATGGAGACAGATCAGATTATGGGACGCAGGGCAGCCGTTACCTGCAGATGGCGGCTCGTGTCTCACCCCAGCGGCTGACCGCGGTGAGCGCTAGAATCTGTGCGCGAAAGAAACCCCGGGCGCATCGCGTCTAGGGCGACGAGCACCGGGGTTCCCCTTTAATCAGCAACTGGACGATACCCCCGGATCGCCAGCGTCAGACAGTTAAAGCGGGTGTGATCCCTGTCTCGCTTCCCTAGTGCGGTGCGCCGTCATGCACCCGACTAAGAAGGGAAGCGCGTTGGCGCTCAAACGCAACTACGTCACAAAGGACAGGTCGGCAGCGGACTCTGGTGCCGCAGCAGGGAGATGCTGCCGATGACTTCCTGGCATTCCATGCTCGCCTGCGCACAGGCCGACGTGACGATCGAGCGGATCATCTCGCTGGCCGCCACCACTGGAACCGAGCCGCTCACCGTCGACTTCAAGGAGAAGGCGACATCCAGGCTCGCCGACTGCGTCGCGTCGATGGCCAACGCCAGCGGCGGCCTGATCCTGGTGGGCATCACCGACACCGACCGCAAGGTCGTCGGCGTCAGGACTGACACGCTGGCCCACGTCGCGGACATGCTGGCCACCCGGCTGGATCCCGCTGACTGGCTGCCGGAAATGTTCGAGGTCGCTCTCGGCGACGACCAGCCAGGCAAGTATGTCCTGGTGATCCGGATCAGGCCCGAGCTTGCGCCTCGGCCCGTCATGGTCCAGCGGACCGTCGGATCCGGTGACGACAAGAGCAGCATGTTCTGGATTCCGGTCCGGATCCCGGGAGGCACCCGGCAGGCGACGCGGGCGGAGATCGGAGCGCTGTTCGCCGAGCAGCCGTCCGCTACCACTGTCCAGGGTGGTCAGTGGGATTTTGATGCCCCGCAGCTCCCGCAAGGCGGGATAGACGAGCCCGCTGGCGTGGCCGACATGGTGCTCAAGACCGGCCTGCGCGTCCGGCCCGGCCCGGCCTGTCCGGGCCGGCCGCTGTCCGAGCGCGCGGTCGGTGAGCTGGCCGCAGCACTGGACAAGTCACCGCTGGCCCGCGCCTTGTTCGACCTCACCGGGTTGATGAGCGGCGGGCTCTATAACTTCCGCCGCCGGGGACGGCCGAACACCTCCGGCACGGCAACGCTGGTCTGGCAGATCGCCAGCGGCGAGATCCCGCCATTCCAGGTCACCGTCAGGGTCGTCGCGCCAGGCCAGTACGGCCACTCCCACATCCAGACGCTCGATGTCAGTGTCGAGATCGTCAGCAGGCTCAGCTCCTGGCTGCGTTCAGCGAGTTCACGGCAACTGCCGCCTCCTGGAACGCACCGCCGCTTGGAAGCGGCCGAATGGGCTGCCCTGCTCGATGCGATGATAGCCAGCCTGACTGAGCCACGGGTCGTCGCCGCGATCGCCGACCTCGCCAACGTCGACCCGATCCTGGTGCCGCCGCCCTGCGTTCTGCACCTGGTCAGTGATGACGAGATCGCCGGATTCCTCCCCCCGCAGCTGCAGCCCATCACCGGTGCCACCGGCTCACGCGGCGCGCACCTGCAGGCAGATCCCGCGCTGACTCTGGCCGATCCCGCCGACCGAGCTCAGCAAGTGACCCGGTGGCTTTGCCAGATCGCCGCAGACGCAGGCCTCACCGGGATGGAACGCCTGGTCGCGCAGTTCCCGCTGCCCGCTACCCCGCGGCCGCCGGCACCCCGGACCAGCGGCGATCTGGCTGACCTGACGCGCCAGACCAGGTAAGGAACTCACGATGAGTGATTACTGGGACAACGTCGAGATCCTGCGCGCGATCGACCAGTGGCAGCAGGAGACATACCGCGGCGGACCGCTGCAGGGTGTCAGCGGCCTGTCGCTGATGCACCGGATGACCGGCTCGTATGCGGTTGATCGGATGCGGGGCTTCATTCAGGAACTCCACATCAGCTACGCCTGCGGGCTGCTGACCTTCACGGTCCGGCGCAACCCGCGGCCAAACGCCGCGGACGCCGACCCGAACTCCTACCTGCAGGACCTCTCTGACTTCGCCCTCACTGTCGAAGGGCAGGACCGGGCCCGCGGGCGGATGATCGCCCGGCCGGAGCCAGAACCCGGCGAGGACGACGGCCGCCCGATCAGCGACCTGATCCTTCGGCAGGTCGCTACCGCCATCACCGACCAGTACGCACCGGACGAGATCGCCGAACTCCTGCAAGAGGAGGGCATCCCGCCCGAGCACATGCAACTCGCCGAGTACACCACTGAGCGGACCGTCCACGCTGTCCTGGCCGCAGTCTGGCGGTGGGGCTCCATCGGCCGCCGGGCCGTGCGCCGGTTCCTCGGCCGCTGGCTGGACAATCAGCTGCTGACCGGCCCTGGCGCCGACCTGCGGGGTCAGCTTCTCGACCAGCTAGCCCGCCAAGGCTGGCGCGTCCGCGCCGACGACTCCATGCTCGTCACCGCCGAGCCCGCCCGCGGCATCCCGATCAGTGCGCCCTTCCTGCGCTCTACGCGCCTGCACGCGCTGATCGAGGCCGAGGCCCGCGACCAGTTCCTGAACAACAAGCCCGATCTCGGCGTCCTCGCCTCCATGAGAGCGATCGAGGTCCGAGTGCGCAAGCTCGCCGGCTACGGCGACGAGATGATCGGCGTCGCCATGATGAACGCAGCCTTCGGGCCGGGCGGACCGCTCACCGACTCCGCGGCCCCCAAGGGCGAACAGGAGGCGACCCGGTCCATGTTCGCTGGCGCTTACGGGATGCTGCGCAACCCCACCGGGCGCCGGGTGGTCACCCAGTGGTATTTCTACTGCTACGACAGGTGCGCGGGGCCGTTCTTCCTCAAGTACTGCGGCTACTTCCCCTACCAACGCCAAGCTGTGCTGCAACGGCAACGAGTACGCCAAGCAGATGGCCGCGCGCGCCGGGATCGGCTTCACTGCGCTGGACAACGGGTTCGCCGCCTGCGACGACGTGGCCGCGGTGCAGCAGATCTGCGATTCCTTCGACGAGCAGGTGATCGAAGCGCTCGCCGCCCGGTGGCTGGACATCCTGCCGACCACGCGGCCGGGTACCGGTATGAGATCTCCGTCGTGCAGGCCGAGTTCTCCTCACCCAGGTCCTCGACACGCCGGTAGCCGGGCGGATCTTCTTCGAGCAAGCCATCCGCGACAACCTCGACATCGGCCGCCCCGACCACGTTGGCCTGATCTTCGGCCGGCGCATCATCCGCACCGGCCCGCGGGCGACACCGGGCAGGTTCCGCACCCGGGTCATCACCGACGGGGTTATCCCGTCCCTGCACGTCGACTACAAGCATTCGAAGATCAAGCAGTACCACAAGGAAGGACGGGCGCTGCGGACCGAAACCACCATCAACGACACGCGCGACTTCGGCATCGGCAAACGGCTGACTAACCTGCCCGCCCTGCGGGCCATCGGGCTTCCAGGCCAACCGGCGACTGCTCGCCGTCGAAAGACTCAGCCACGATCCCGCCGCCGGCCAGGCCGCGCTGCGCCAGATCAGCCAGCCCCTCACCACCAGCACCGGCACCCGGATCGCGGGCCTGCGGCTGGGCGATCCCCGCGCTCACGCGCTGCTGGCGGCCCTGTGCATGTTCCGGCTTCTTCCCCGCGGCTTCGCTAACAGCGACCTGCGCCCGATCATGGCGCGCCTGCTCGGCCTGCCTGCCGAGTCCATAACCCCGGGCAAGATGACCTACGACCTTCGACGCCTCCGCCAGCGCGGCTTCATCGCGCGCATCCCGCACACCTTCCGCTACCAGGTCACCGACGCCGGCCTCGCGCAGGCGGTGTTCCTCACCCGGCTGCACGACCGGTTCCTGCGCACCGGCCTGGCCAGCCTCGCCGGTCCCGGCCCCAGCACACGGAGCCTGGCAGCCGCCACCCGGGCCTACACCGCCGCCATCGACGACCTGGCCCGCCACGCCGGGCTAGCCGCCTGACCAGCGCGGCCACCCAGCCCACTAAGCCGACCAGAAAACACAAGACCTACGTCGCCCAAGCTCCCTAGCGGATGGCACAGGCATGGAAACGCGCGGCATTGCTGGTTCGGGCGCCTGCCGTCGATCACCTCCGCGAGCTGAGAATCGACCCGGGAGGCGGCATATTCGTCCACCTGACGGTACCGGCGGACAGGTGAACCCGGCGGACTTGGTGACGGGTGCCGCTGCCCTCGTCCGCTGCCCACATCTCGCCCCAGGCGGGGCGATCATCAGCACGCCGACGGCGCTGACCTAGGCGTGTAGGCAGCAGTCGGGCTCTGCGGCCAGGGATCGCGGCGAAGTGGCCGTGCGGGTTAGTGGTGCTGTTGGTCATCGACCCTGCCCGGTAGACGATGCCCGCGCTGACGACGTAGAACAGGTCGCCTGTTTGGGCAAGGCGGCGTGGCATCACGCGGCATGTCGCTGGCAGTGCAGAGCCAGTTGCGTGGCGAGCCTACTTGCTCTACCGTTGACCTCTATATCTAGTACTTACAGCAATGTGCTTTTCCCACAAGTTGTGATCAGCGAACAGCGGATGTTGAGCGTTCGCAGTAGGTAGTCGGGGGCCTCGGCCATAGCTGTAGCCGCCCAGACACCGCTGAAGCTACCTGCTGAAACGCCGTTGATGCGTCGCGATCCAGCGTTGCTACGCGACCGTACGACCGGAAAGATGCCCGTGACCACGCCTACGATCGAGGTCCAGTCGGATCAGCGCCAGCAAGAGTTCATAGCTGCAATCCACGCGGTCATCAACGCAGATCGCATCCTGACGGAGCAAGAGCTTCTGGTCACGACAGCCTGCGAGCTGTTGGTGGACGGCGCGCTCGATACTCCCGAGATCGTGAGGCAGGTGAACACGATATGGGCTGGCGCGAGCATCCCCGGATCTCACGTAGTCGCTGCGCTTCAGACGGCCGTGAAGGCGGGTCTGATGATCACGGCTCAGTCACGCGGTGGAAGTACGTGGTCGCTGACACCTGCGGGCCGCGTTGGCGCTGGTGGAGCCCGCGACTGGACAGACGAAGCTTATGCTCGCACCGGCAGGCAACTGCAGGAGCTTGCGACGAAAGACTTCCGACCGGTCAGCGACGTAGAGGCCCGCCTCTGGGTAGACCTCCTTGCCCAATCTCTGTCCGACGGCACCCGCGAGGCATACGCTGCATTCATCGGTGACGTGGCACTGCTCGTAGACGGCACGCTCCTCCCGAAAGCCTTCGATAGCAGTGTGGCCTTCCGAGCCATCCGGGCGGCTCAACTCGACGAAGGTACAACTGAGTTCCTTGAGGCCGCGGTCCTTGGAGCGCTAGATCGAACGGATCCGTTCGGCAACGATCTCGTGAGCCACATCGCAACTGGGTGTGTGCTGCTGGCCTTTCTGGCCGGCTGTGATCGGGCTGACGTACGTGCCCGCCTACAAGACCTTGCCGGTGAAGAATTCCTACTTGATACGCCGGCGCTTGTACTGTTTGCCGGTTCTGCCCAAGATGCAGAACCGATCACGAGAGCCATCGAGGCGACGCTCTCAGGCGGCGGCAAGGTGATTGTGGCCGAGCACAGTATTGAGGAGTTCGTCGAACTTGTGGAGGCGATCGGCGCTGAGCACATCCCTGCTCTTACGCAAGCACTTCGCGAAGGGCTAAACGCTAGGGCGTACTGCACCACGGTCGACTCTCGTCTCCTCGAAACCTGGGTCGGCGCCTTGGACGAAGGGCGCTATAGGAGCTGGGACGATTTCGTAAGAGAAGCTCATCGTATAAAGCAGCGATTGGCAGCCATAGGCGTCGATGTGCGCCCGCATGGAAATTATGTATCGGAGACCGTCGCAGCCTGTATTGACAAGCTAGGTGAGGAGCTATCCGAGCGGAATAGTTATCGCAAGAAGGCCGCTATCGAGCGTGACGCCAATACCATGGCCATGGTCATACGGCACCGCGCTAAGCGCAAAGGTGATAGAAGCCTCTGGCCAGGTGCGTGGATCGTGACGACCGATCGCCACATCGGACCTGCCTATTCGAGGGTGTCAACCGACACTGCCCCGGCCGTCCTGACCGTTACCCAATGGGCAGTCCTAGTGATGAGCTGCCGACAGAGTGCGACTGCGAAGGATCTCGCAACAGTCACGGCACCGTTGGTTCGCTACCAAGCTGCATTGGCCATCGCAGCCCGCTATCCAGCCGAGGTTGCACTCGAGATCGCCAAGGTGCTCGCTCCGGGCGAAGGCCCGGCGAGTACGGACCTGCGCCTGGCTCAGCTGAAGCCAGTCAGCATTCCATCGATGGATTCAGTATTGGATCCAGAAACTGGTTTGCCTGCCGGGATGACTCCGCTGAGCCTTGCCAGTGATCTCCTGGCGCGGCGGCAGATGCGCATGGACGCAGTGCGCGTGATACAGACAACGCATGCGGAGGAGGAACGCTTGCGGGCGCAAGCACGAGCCGTACGTGCTGAGCAAGTGGCGGAACGTGAAAGGTACGCGCGTGAGCAGGTGGAGAGGCAGCTGAAGGACAGGACGGACAATGTTGCAGGCCTGGAGGACGAACTAGCGGACGCCCGGCGGAAGACCGATGAAGAACGGCAGCTCGGACGACGCAAGGGATGGCTTGGTGGCATTCTCGTCGCGTGCACATGTCTATTTGTCTTTTCCCTCGTCGCAGGTCTGCACATCTTGGCGGGCGCTACTGCTGTCACTTCGCTCGTGATCTGGAAGCAAGGTACCGAGTGGATCAAGGATTCCCAGCGAAGCGCCAAGGGCGTCCTTCTGGCCACGCTCACTGAATCTGTCGGTTTGATCCAGATCTTCGTGCACTGGTGAACTGTGCCAGCGCTCGATCTTCCCTGTGGTGGTCAGTGATCTGGGTGATCACGGTGTGCAGGCACCCCGTCGGCAGCCTGCGCTCGCCGGGCCGCGCTTGGACTAGCTTGTCGGCCGCCTAGGCCAGCAGCCTGAGTCGGTCGGGTATGCCACATTCGCCGGAATCGCCGTCGTGTTGGCCCGCGCACGGGCGGTTTGCGCAGCAGCTTGTCATGCGTTGCCTTCGCCCACTGCACTTCGTTCACCCCGGCCACGGCGTCGTCCCTGTACAGCGAGGTCAGCTTTATCAGCGTCGTCGAACGGGCGCCCGCCTATCGACCGGTATCCGGCAGACCCGCCGTCACGAGATCGAAATCGTTGACCTCGGCGCACTAGCTCCCATGGCCGAGCCGGTACCAGAACTTCAGGAAAATCAGCCGCAGGTAGCACTCCATCGGCGTGGACGGTCGGCCCAGCCACGGATCAAGAACGGCGCGCATGGCGCGGAGAACAGAGGGTGTCCAGCCAGCACATCCACCCTGGCAGCTCGGCCGGCAGCCCGCGTACCTCCTCCGGCGGCAATAACTTCCACGACGACGGTTGATCGCGTGTGGTGCGGGAGCGCAGCGCCACGCGGCGGGTTTCAGGTCGAAATAGCTAGTAGTACGTGCGGATGTAACCGTACGCGCGGTCGAAGAGGTCCTGGTCCTGGTGCAGCTTGTATTTGAACAGGGTCTTGCGCAGAGCGTTCCGCACTTCCCGCTCGCCCGCGTGGGTAGTCTGCCAGCCATCGAATCTGACAATACGCACGATCTCGTCGATGTCGCCGACGACCCGCTCCACCATGATCGGTGTGTCCGAGTTGCGGGTTTCCTGGAACAGTTCGGTTAGGGCGGCCTTGCCCCGGTCTTCCTCCTCGATCGGCGGCAGCGTCTGCTCGGCCGTGACGACGTCGCGGGCCAGGTTGAGCAGTTCCTTGAGGAACTCGATGCTCAGGAGGAGGCCCTGCTGGTGGCGTTCCCGCACTGATTCCAATCGCTCGCTCAGCTCCCTGAACCGGGGATCACCCATGTGCCTGCGCAGCCGGCGGGAGACCTTGATGTCGATTTCCTTCGCTTTCGCGGCCGGGTCGGTGGTTCCGAGGACAGCTTCGAGCAGGTCTGCGTCCAGGACGAGGGTGTCAAGGTCGTCGCGGATCGCGTCGACGTGGATGTTCTCGTGGATCAGGTCGATGGTCTTCGGCCCCAGGACGTGCCAGACGAGCTTCCCGTGCCCGGTCGATGGCTTGACCGACTCGTAGACCTGGACGAGCCAGCGGTAGTCAGCAACGTAGGCGGTCAGTGCCGGGTCTGGGGAGATCGCCTCCCACAGCCGTCCCAGGTAGCTGAACTCTGCGGCGAAGCGGTCACGGGTCGCGTTGTCGGGCAGGCAGTCCTGGGCCGCTATCAGGCCCTGGTAGCCCCCGACCGTACGGTCGCACCCGTCGAAGTAGGCCAGGCATGCCCGCATAGCTTCGGGGAGCTTGCCGACGAGTTCGCTGATGTTCGTGACGACCCTGGTGATGCCCTCCTCGTCGAACTGGATTGCCTGCGCCACGTCATCGAAGACCCCCAGGTAGTCGACGATCAGGCCATGGGTCTTGGCCTCGCCGTAAGGCCGGTTGGTCCGACAGATCGCCTGGAGCAGCGTGTGGTCCCGCAGCGGCTTGTCCAGGTACATGGCCTGCAGGATCGGGGCGTCGAAGCCGGTCAGGAGCTTGGCGGTAACGATTAGAATCTTTAGCGGATCGGCCGGGTCCCGGAACCTGTCCAGCAGCTTCTCCTCGGCATCCCGGTCCCGCCGCCAGGCTGCATACTCGTCCTCGCCGCTGCTGACCGTCATCACGATGTCGGATGTCTCGGGCGGCAGGATCTCATCGAGCGCCCGCTTGTAGAGAACGCAGGCCTCCCGGTCGAAGGTGACGATCTGAGCGCCGAATCCGTTCGGTGCGACTTTCTCCTGGAAATGAGCGGCGATGTCCTCGCAGATCCGCTGCACCCGTTCCGGGCTCTTCACCAGCACGCTCATCTTGGCGGCGGTCTTGGCGAGCTGGTCCCGGTCAAGGTCGCTGAGGCCGCCGGTCAGCTCAGCGAACGCTTCATCAATGGCAGCGTCGTCTATGTGCAGCTCCACAAGACGTGGCTCGAAGTGCAGCTCCTTAGTAGCGCCGTCGCGGACCGACTCCTCGAAGCCGTACCGGCTCATGTAGCCATGCTCGTCCTGCGGGGCACCGAATGCGTAGAACGTGTTCTTGTCGGCCCGGTTGATCGGCGTGCCGGTGAGGCCGAACAGAAACGCGTTCGGCAGCGCCTCGCGCATCCTCCGGCCCAGATCACCCTCCTGCGTCCGGTGAGCCTCGTCCACCAGGACGATGATGTTGTTCCTGCCGTTCAGGACACCCTCCGCCTCGCCGAAAGTGAAGATCCTGGTAATGATGATCTTCCGGACGTCCTGGGAAAGGAGTTGCCCCAGGTCCTTGCGCCTCTCGGCCTTGACCAGGTTCGGCGTGTCAGCGGCAAAGAACGTGCTGGAGATCTGGGTGTCCAGATCCACTCGGTCCACCACGATCACCACCGTCGGGTTCTTCAACACCGGGTCAAGCCGCAGCTTGCGCGCGGCGAAAAGCATCAGCAGCGACTTCCCCGAGCCCTGGAAGTGCCAGATCAAGCCCTTCTTCGTACGACCTGCGACAACGCGGTCGACGATCTTGTTCGTGCCCTCGTACTGCTGGTAGCGCGCGACGATCTTGATGCGACGTTTCTGCTTATCAGTGGCAAAGACAGTGAAGCTCGCCAGCAAGTCGAGTATGACACCCGGCTGTAGCATCGAACTGACAGCCTCGTCGACTTGCAGCAGCGATGGCACAGCCGAGTCGGCACCGACTCGCCAAGGCCCCCACAGCTCGACCGGCAGCCCGATCGAGCCGTATCGGAACTCCTTGCCTTCAGTGGCCGCCGAGAACACGTTGGGCACGAACAACTCCGGGACATTCGCCTCGTAGTCCTCATGTACCTGCAGGGCACCATCTAGCCAGCTTTCGCTCGACCGGACCGGGGTCTTGGCCTCAACCACCACCAGCGGGATGCCATTGATCAAGAGCACCAGATCTGCTCGCTTCTCGGTCAACCCGGCGCGGCAGGTGAACTGAGTCGTGACGACGTACTGGTTACGTTCGATGTTCGCGAAGTCGATCAGATGAACGGTGACATGCTCGCCGTTCGGGCCGAACGGCATCGACCTGTCGCCGGTCAACCAGGCGGCGAACTCTTCGTTCGCCTTCACAAGACCATCAGAACGCACTCCCATGAGAATGGCGCGCAACCTGTACAGGACGTCATCGGCACGGTCCGGAGAGGCTGCGATCTCTGGGTTGAGCCTGATCAGAGCCTCTAGTAGGTGATCCTCGATCAGCACATCGGTGAGCTGGCGCGACAGATTCTGCCGGGCGAGGAAGTGCCAGCCCAGGCCAGAAATCCGGCCGTTCCGGCGAGCTAGGCCGGGCCCAACAGCCGTGTAATGGGTAATGCCGCCGCAGAGCCGATCCCGAATGAACGCCTCGACAGTGTTGGCTTCGTTGAATATCACGCTTGTGCTCCGGCCAGTAGAGTCTCACGGATAGCTGCACGCAGGTTTCTGGCTGCTTGCTGCTCCGATAGACACTGCCGGTAGGTCCGATCAACCTGCCCGATTACTTCAATGATCTCCGCCTGCTCGCAAAGCGGCGGAACTGGAATAAAGCTTTCTCTGAAGCAGGGATTCGTCAAAGTCGTGGGACGTGTTTAGCCTGGTCGGAGGGCTAGTAGCTGGAGCGGGCGGCGGGGGTTCTGGGCGTTGCGGCGTGTTTCCTCCGTGATCTTGGTTACTCCTTGTAGCCGGAATAGGGTGATGACGAGGTTGGTGAGGGCGGATAGCACCTGGGGCG
>Ga0209517_10005330_pt1 | contig 16427 bp, 17 predicted proteins | sample PeaSoiMetSII2010_FD_187695 | JGI IMG/M metagenome (GOLD analysis project Ga0209517, IMG submission 187695) | Peat soil microbial communities from Weissenstadt, Germany - SII-2010 (SPAdes) (version 2) | ecosystem: Environmental > Terrestrial > Soil > Wetlands > Peat | place: Germany...
TGTCCGGCTGGATAAACGCGTGCTCCGGCGTGTTTCCGAAAAAGTAGTCCGGATGGCGCACGATGAATTGATCGAGCGGCGAAGACGAAGCCACCAGCACGGCGCAACTGCTGCCGCTACGCCTTCCCGCGCGCCCGGCGCGCTGCCATGTTGCCGCAATCGTTCCCGGATAGCCCGCCATCACCACCGTGTCGAGCGAGCCCACGTCAATCCCCAGCTCCATCGCGGAAGTGGTCACCACGCCGCGAATTCGCCCTTCGCGCAACCCCCGCTCGATCTCCCGCCGCTCGTTCGGCAGATAACCGCCGCGGTAGCCCCTAATCGTTTCCGGCTTGCCCGGTATCTGCGGGTTCGCCTGCTGCAAGTACGTGAGGATAATCTCCGTGTGCAGCCGCGAATTCGCGAACACCATGGTCTGCAAATCGTGTTTCAGGAACTCCTGCGAAACGCGCGAAGCTTCGTTGATGTAGCTCCGCCGAATGCCCAGCGCGCGGTTCACCACCGGCGGGTTATAAAAAACGAATGTCTTTTCCGCGGCGGGCGCTCCGTTTTCCGCCAGCACTTCCACATCGTCTTCAATCAAACGCGAAGCCAGATCGCCGGGATTCGCGATGGTCGCCGAACAGCAGATGAACTGTAGTTCGCGCCCGTAGAATTTCGCAATCCTCCGCAGCCGCCGCAGCACATTGCACAGGTGACTCCCGAATACGCCGCGGTAGTTGTGCAGCTCGTCCACCACGATGTAGCGCAAATTTTCAAACAGCCGCGTCCAGCGCGTGTGGTGCGGCAGGATTCCCGTGTGCAGCATGTCCGGATTCGTCAGGACAATGTGGCTCTTCTCGCGGATGGATTTGCGCGCGTCGCTCGGCGTGTCCCCATCATACGTGTACACCCCAAACCGGCTGGCTCCTCGTGGGGCCCGCTCTTGGGTGTGTAGTGGCCGGTCTTTAGACCGGCTCTCTTCTCTTTGCCCCTCCCCGTAAGCGTCCAACCTCTGATTCAAGTCATACAATTCCGCCAACTGGTCCTGCGCCAGCGCCTTGGTCGGGAAAAGGTACAGCGCCCGCGTGTCCGAGTCGCCCAGGATCGCGTTCACTATCGGCAGGTTGTAGCACAGCGTCTTGCCCGAAGCCGTCGGCGTAACGATCACCACATTTTTGCCCGCGTGCACCGCTTCCACCGCCGCTGCCTGGTGCGTGTAAAGCCGCCGTATCCCCTTGGCGTTGTACGCTGCGCGCAAGTCGGCGTCGATCCACTCCGGAAACTCCGCCCACTGCGCTTCACGCGCAGGGTAATGCCGCACGGCGGTCAGCACCTCGCCGTTGAAATCGCGCGCGGCAAAAGTGTCCAGCACCTGCGACACGCGCGCCAGGGAAGCGGAACCCGAACCCGGCAAGGGCGTGGGTTCCAGTTGCGAGTTTTTGACCAAACGCACAGCGAGAGAGTCAGGCATGAGGCGCATCTCCAGTATTTCGCCTTTTGTTCGCTCACACTACCATGCCGTCCCCGCCCCCGCAACCCTCATTTTTTCTAGTGCTGCTGACGCTCGATGAGAGTAATACTGGCGTTCGGTGAGAGTAAACTGCCGCTCAATGAGAGTAATACGTTCGCCCCGTCTTCGCCTACCAGGGCCAAAAAACGGGTGATTCTGGAGGCGGTTGCTCGCCTCCAGCTAGCCGCGAGCGGTCGTCCAGACCGCGCCGAGATCGTCCCCGCCCGCAAGCATTTATAGGAAAGAGAGACGATCCCAGCGCGTCCCGCGCTCGTCTGTCATCCAAGCGCGAAACCGTGAGGTCGATTGGGAGTCCAGCCGCGCTGGAAGCCGGGGCGAAGCGAGTCCCCCCGCGCCTCTATCTCGTCACTCAAAAGCCACCTTCCGAATTCGCGCGTGCCAGCTCTTGCGCGATCGCGCGCATGCCGCCGCTGCGCAGCCAATTGCGAAAACTCTTCACGTCCATCGCGTCAATGTGAACGTGCAGGTCGCCGCCCATGGAACCGCCCGCGTTGGCTCGCGCGAGATTGCCGGGACCCAAACGTTGCGTCGCGGACGAGTTCACCACGAATTCGCCACCATGAAGGATCGCAGGCACTGCACCGCCAGCCCCGAAATGGATCGCGGTCCCCGCAAACCACTCAGGCGCGCCGCCGGCCAGGCTGGGATGCACGAAACCCCCGGCGCTGAACTGCGCTGGGCCGAAATCGATTTGCGCGCGGCGATTGCGCTCCGCTTCCGTCGTCTTCAGATGCAGCTCGGCCGCGTCGATGTCGGCATTCGTCTTCGTGGTGTTGCCGCTCAGCTGCTTGCCACCAATCTTTTTCAAGGCGGCAATCGAATCGGACCGCAACTGCTCCAGCTCCGAAACGCCCGTGTTGTAGTCGGTCTGGAAGACGTCGTACGAGTCCTGGATGACCTTGATCTGCGCCTCCATCGGCTCGATGACCTGCTTCCGCGCCTTGTCTCCCGAATGCTCGCCGAAAATCGAACTGAACAGCCCGACCAGGCCGCCGATGAGCGCACCGACGATCGAGCCGATGCCGGGTATGATCGAGCCGATCAGCGCGCCGCCCGCGGCCGAGCCCAGGATGCCGCCCACGCCGCCTTTTCCGAAGCTGCTCGCCAGCAGCGCGATTCCTCCCGTTAGCGCAAGCTGCTTATACGCGCCGCTGGTCAGCAAACCCGCAAGGCCTCCGCCGCCGAAAAGTCCTGCGCCCGCTGCCGCGCCCGCGGGAAGGGCCATGCCGATGCCGCCCGCGCTCGAGCCGCCTCCCGCGGAAAGTCCCAAGCCGGGAATCAGCGCGGCAGCGCCGCTGGAAGACAACGAGGACATGCTCGAGGTCACTCCCAAGCTATTAAGGTCGCCCAAGGAGAGCGTCGGAATTCCGTCGCCGCCTGCGCCCCCGGAAATGCCGCCCATGCCGCCCATGCCCAGCGCGCCCAAAATGCTGCCCAGGATTCCGCCGCCGCTCCCCGTCATCGTTTGCGAAGCCGCAGCGCTCATCCCCTGCATTCCCATGATCCACGTCGCCAGCATCTGGAAAACCATTTGCTTGAACATCGTCAGGAACGCCTGGCCGATGTGGCCGGAAGTGATGTCGTCGAATAGCGTCTCCATCTTGTTGGCCAGCTCGTCGCGCATCTGCGCGAACTCGGTCTCCCATGCCGCGGTCATGCGCCGCGCGGCTTGTTCCTCGGTGATTTCGCCGTCATTCAGCATTTCCTGAATCTTTAGGGTGCGCTGGCGATAGTCCTCGACGATCTTCGCGTTGGCCTGCTCCCACGGCGGAGCCATCGCGATCGCGGCGTTGCGCTCCTCTGTCTCCGTGTCCGTTTCCATCTTGCGCATTTTCACCGCTTGCTCTTGCGCCAGCTTATCCTCGGCCTCATAGCCGTCGCTGATGGCCTTCAGCTTTTTGTCGGCCTCGTCCGTCAGCAGCTTGATGCGGTCGTCGCTGGCTTTCTTCTCGATGGCGTTCACGGCCGTCGCGGCCGCTTGCCGGACGGATTCCTCGTTTCCCGAGTAGGTCAGCAGATCCGCGATCTGCTCTTCCAGCGCGCGCTTGTTCGCGTCGATGGTCTGCTCGGCAGAGCCGGTTCCCACCGCGGTCTTGGTCATCGCCTGCAATTTCGTCAGCGCCTCCTGCGCCTGCACGCCGACCTCGTGGATGGCGTCCGCTTTTTCCTTTGAGAACGCATCCTCCAATTCCTTGCCGGTGTTCTTAACTTGTTGCCCGAATAGCGTTACCTTCGCATTGGCCAGGTCGAGTTCTCTGCCTACGTCATCGAGCTGCGCCTTCGCCTTCATTGCCTCGTCCGTCGGCAAAGCAGCGGTTGTGGTGATGCCGCCGAAATAGTCGAAGCCGCCACCCGACGTGGTGGTGACCGTCTGCGTCTCCTGGGACTGCTTAAACAATTTCGCTTGGCTGGCCGTCAGCTCGTCCACTTTCTTCTTAGCCGCATCCAGGGCGTCATTCGCTTCCTTTTGCTTCTCCGAGAACAAAGGAAGGCCCTGAAGACCGATCAACTTGTAAGCCTCCTGCAGCTTTTCGGTCTGATCCTTCGTATCTCTGATTTGCTGATTGAGCGCAGTTTCCGCGTCCATCGTCCTCTTGGCCATTTCGGACCAGCCCAGGAGATGATCGATGAATTTCGCAACTGCTTCCCCGGCGCTCTCGGCGATCCCGATGAAACCCACAATAGCCAGGCCGGTGAACGCGCTGTTGATCGCCGCGCTGATTCCCGGCATCCCCGCGATCACACCACGCATCGCCCGCGGAATGCCGATGCCCATTTCTTCGGAGAGCAACGCTACCTGCTCGCGGCTCTGCCTGGCCCCCACCGCGATCGAGCCGAAGGCCTGGTCGGACTGCGCCGCGATCGGGCGCATGTTGTTTCCGAGATTCGAGGCCTCGGTATTGATCCGCTGGAACGCCTGCGTCGCTCCCGCGTCGTCGACCTCGATGATGATGGAAGCGGTTGCCGCCATTTTCAGTTCGCTATCCCAGGGCAGGCTACCGGAAAGATTGCCCTGGCCGACCGTCCCGCAATGCTGGCCGTCCTCACTCGGAGGCCGCCACCGTCATCACCATGCAACGCACTGAGTAACTTGATCACGGTAATCTGCTTGTGAAAAGCATCCATCTCGCGCACGATCACTTCTCGCGAAACGAGCGGGCGACCTGCCACGCTGTAACCCTGCACGCACTCGATCAGGTCATCGTAAAGCGCGTGAAGAACACTTGCAGATGAAGGGCTCCCGCTGGACGCCGGCAGAAACTTGCGCCAGTGCTCGGCATGCGGCGCGCGAAACGTGTGGACTAAGCCGTGGAATCGCGTCGCCTGTTCTTGTTCGCCCACGTCAACCAAAAGCACGAACGACACGCTTTTTCCATCCGCCTCAACGCGCAACGTCTCCATCGGAACGCGGCCGGAAAAATCGAGCAATAGCTCGGCCGCTCGCAGGCGGTGCTCCAGAGGAATGCATTCCGGCCAATTCGGCAGATCGTTCGGCTCGCGACCGTCTCTCACGCGGTAGCCCTCGACGCGCTCGATCACTCGTGCGTAGAGAGCAGCGAACCCCTCGTCCGGGTTCACGACGTTTGATTGGAAGGAGGAAGCAAAGCCGCAGTCTTCGTCGGGAGGTTCCAAACTCAGTTTTTTGAAATAGATCTCATAGTCGGCCACAGTGATGCGCCGAAAGAAGTGACGATAGGTTTTTCCACCAGATTGGAGGGTGACGCTTCGCTTCGCGTCGAGGGGAAATAAGTCCTTGGTGTCGCATCCTCCTTCGGGACTTTCGATTGTTCTCGCCGTCGTTTCCAAGAGACACCTCTTTTACATTTGAGATGTCTCAGGCTCGGCGGCGCCGCGGGATTTGCGGCGCGCGCGCTGGGCTCAAGTGCGTCAGCCCTGAGTTCCGCCCGGCCAGCTTGTTTGCGCGTGAGGAGGCGCCCGTTCCGGGTTATTGCACCGTCTGCACCAGATACTCGTTAGGCGACTTGGTGCCTTTTACGCGACCACTTCCTTGAACACGCCGCGATAGTCGATCGGCTTGCCGCCGAAAACGAATTTCACCTTGATCTGCAGTTGGTCGTTCGAGAACTGCGTTCCGAATCTGGGATCGCTTGCGATGAAAAGCTGCGGCGTCTGATAGCCGTCCAGGAAGCCGATTTCCAAGAACGGCGCGGAGGACGGGAAGCAGCCGCCGTACCAACTGTGCAGGTTGGCTTCGGCGAGCAGCGGGTTCACGATGATGTTCTCTTCGTTTTCACCGAATTTCTCGTACCAGTTATTCGTGCCGGTCATGTTGCGGTTGATCTGCATGGCCGTGGGCCGCACATCCACCGGGATCATGATCCAGTCGAGCGTCAACCCCAGACGGTTGGTGGAGTCCTTTTCCGATTGCTTGGCCAGCAGGATCGCGCGGGCGTCCAGCTCGGCCGAGGACAGCGCGGTGCCTCCCAGATTGTTGTGCGTCGCGTGGAACCAGGCCAACGCGTCGGGATCGTAGTTGGGCGGCGTGGTAAAGAAAGTGGTTACATAGCTCGCCAACGTATGCCGCGCTGCTCGCGCCGCGCGCTGAGGGAACTGCATGATTTTGCCGAGATCGTCGTTGCGGATCGTCTCTTCTGAGATCGTCAGCAACCCGCCCTTTTTCACGAGCGAATAGGTGATCTTTTCATCTGTGGGCTTCGTCAGCTCGGTGTAAGCTCCGGCTTCCGCCACCGTCGGCAAATCGCCGAGGTAGCCCATGCGCACGCGATCTTGCGGCTTGTAATCGCCGAGGACCGTGGTGGTGTAGAGCTTTTCCAGGCCGGGCACGACCTGCCATTCCATGTAGTCCTGGATCAGCTTCTTCGTCAGCGAGCTGAGCAGGATGTTCGGGAAGTCCGTGGTGGCGATGGCTTCCGAAACGCGGAACATGCCGCCGCGGTCTGCATATAGGCAATCCACGTCTCCGGTGCAGTAGGCGTACGCCTCCCGGAGGCCGCGGAAAGGCCGGACGCCGGTGCTTCGTGCTTCCTTCACGCCAAGCAGCCCGTCCATTGCGAACTGTACTTTGTCCCTGGTGCTGAGTCCGACTTGAATCACGACATCCTCCTTAGTCCTTACTCCTCTGCCCATTCCCGATTTCTTTTCGCAGGCCAAAGTCACTTCGTGGAAACGCGACCCAGGCAATCACACGCCCGAGCACCAGATGCTGGCGGATGGGCTCTACAGCAAGCGACCCGACTGAAGACCCGATGAAACTATCGCCGAAGGGACGCCTCAACATAAAATGCAGAGTGGAGACATCGCCTATAGTGGCGTCTTGCTTTTCCAACCAGCCAAACGTGAAGGCGAAGCGAGCCTCGTCAGCGTTGAGTGGCCTCTTGCCTCCCTGAAAGTCCATCGCCACAAGAGAGCCTTCATCGATCTTTCGCAGGTCTGTTTCCGATGTGTCAATCAGGAGCACGTCTCCGCGTTCGAAATTAGGAGGAAATTCGTTACTCACGAACGGCTCGGGTATGCGTGCGTAGCGCGTCGAGAGCGGGTTCGGAACTAGCGACAGAGGAAATAGCAGGTCGTCCCCCTCAGTTCCCAGCAACGGCTTAATGTACACCAAGGAATTGATGGGGAGGCTTTCCCCAGTCTCCGACCGGCTCTCTAAAATCTCGTCCGCCACACGCTCGAATACCTTTACGTCCAACCCCGCCCGCCCCCAGAACCACAGGACATCTTCTTGTGACAAGGCGGCGTTGCCCAGACGGATGTAATTCTGGTCACTGGGAGGGGGTGCCCCCTGTTCCCAGGCCGACACCGCGCTCTGTTTCACGCCGATAAGCCTGGCAAAGCCCTCTTGGGTTAGCCTCTGCATCGTGAGTCGCTCTCTTAGCCGTTTTACACGTCCGGCGAGTTCCAGGTCCGCAGATTTCTTCCCACGAGTTTTTCTTCTCGGGCCAGGTACATTCTTCTTCATCACTCTTGACTCCGTTACCGTCAACATGATATATAATTATCGTCGTGACGGTATTCCGAATATGTCAGAAAAAACAGGAAATGACCCCGCGCGGCGCCTCCGGAAGATGGACGCCGAGCTGCGCTGCCTAATTACCGCTGTCATTCGGCGCAGCACCAAGAAGCGGTCACAGATTGCTGAAGAGATGAGCAGCTTCCTAGGCGTGCGCGTCACCGAGGGCATGTTAAATGACTACACGAGCGACAGCAAGAAGGGTGTGCGGTTCCCGTTAGCATTCAGCGCGGCGATCTGTGAAGTACTCGACGATGATGCAATCGGCCTGTTGGGAGTGCGGCTGCACATTCGCAAGCTGGTCGAGTTCGCAGAGCGAGAGCTGGCCGGGTTCCGGAGCCAGCGAGAAAGAGAAGCTCTCCGCGATGAGTTATTAGAAGAAGCAGCGCCTGGCGGTGCGGAGGGCGAGGCGCATAGACCATGACGGCGATGCTCCCATGCGCGTGTGGATGTGGCCGGAGTTTTGAGGCGTCAAAGCGCAAACGGAAGTATTTCGATGTGCGGGCAGGAAGCTCTTGTCGTCAGCGCGCCTGGCGCTCCAGGTGGCTCCGCAGAGTGCCCGCCAGACGCAATACGGGTTCGCTGGTGCCGTTGCAACGGATTCCTTCCAGAGTCTACTCACGGCGATACATCGAGGTCGGCTCTGTCCGAAGGGCACTTGCTGCAATCGCACAAGATCGGCCAGACATTTTTCGGAGGTTCCTAGCTTCCGTGGAGGCGCTAAATGCCTAAGAACACGAAATCGAAAGTGTACGACCTTCCCGAAAAGAAGTTCCTTCACCAGATCGCTCGCGGGCGCTGGGTCGGCTCAACCTTTAAGGATCACGGTCGAACGATGAAAATCACCGAAGTCGGGAAGGCCTATGAGGACGCAGGGGATCGGGTAATTGCCATCACCGCCGTCGAAGTGCGCGAAGCGCGAGCCAACTCCGCGAACGAGGAGCGGCTTGCTACTGTGCCACCGGTGTCAAACGTCCCCCAGACGAGCCGCGGGCGGGAAACCGGGGAGACGCCAGTGGCGGCGCTGGCCTCTGTTTTCTGCAAGATTCTTCGGGGGATAGCTACCGAGGGCCGCATTTTCGAAGTTGACCTGAGCGCTCTGCGAAAGAATACGGAACTCGTGAATCGGAACCGCGAGGGCGGAATAGATACGGACACCGACAAATCCAGTTCGGCGGGTGCGGCCATCCCTGGCACGACAGCAGGAACCATGAGGCACCGGGAATACGGTCTGCTTGAGACGCTTTCTGAGATATTGGTCCGTCGTGGGCTGGCCGCCTCCTTCAAGGAAGCCGAGGCGATGATTCGTGCTGGAAGGGTCGAAATTCCGCAAGGTTATAAACAGAGAGTCATCACAGACCCTAAAGAAAAATTCCGCTACAACGAACCAATCAAACTGAGGCGGACTCATGGGGACGGGACTTCCAAGCCCGGCTCTGCCAAAAATCCCCGCATCTCTCGGCGCGACTTCGCACGCCACCCGCGCCACATCCAAGAGGGAATCGTGGGCTGTGATAGTGCAACCGACTTGTCGGTCGGTGCGCAGGAGCTGCGCAGGCTCGTGGCCTGTGGCAGTGCAGCCGATTTCGCAGTTGAGGTGGAAGAGTTGCGCAGGCTGCGCGCCGGAGAATTGAAAATCGGACCGCCCCGTGCTCCAAAGCAGGTGAGGTCGTGAACGTGGGACGCAACGCACGCGGTGAAACAAATCGGTCCGGAGGGTCGAACGGGCGACTGCGTGTCGTCGGCCCCTCCACAGCGCGCGGCCGTTTCCGCGTCATTTTGCCGATGCTGCATTTCAAGGCGCGGGAGGCGACGGGCCAAGGATCATGGTGGCTGTTGCCTCAGGGCGTCGAAGTCTCCACGTTGACAGCTCTGGTCATGCACCTCAGCCGCCAGTTCCGAGTGTCCCACAAAACCATTTGGAGATGGTACGCGCGATTTCTTGAGTCTAGCTTCCACGGGCTCGCCGATCGGCCTCGCCGCGACCGATTCATTCTCAAGGCGTTCAAAGATTGCCCGGCCGCCGCCGCTCTCGTGGCTAGCAAACACTCCCTTGCTTGGAGTCCCGCGAGGATTCACAGGGAACTCTGCCGAATCTGGCCAGCCCTTCGGGCCAAAACGCGCTGCCCTTCTTATGGCACCGTGGTGAACTTCATTGCCTCGATGGCTCCGGCGTCCCCGCGCAAAAAGGCAAACAAGCAGCATCGCCCGCAGCTCGCGGTTGTCGCTGGAGGGCGTCCCAATGCCTGATACGAAGCCACCAACGAAAGCAGAGCTGTGCGAAGAACTCAGCCTCAGTAGGAAGACGTATCGGCGCTTTCTAAAAGCTCTGGGCGATGCGAGCGAGATACTGTTGAACGGCGAACCCCTCAAAGCCGAATTGTCCCGCTCACCCCGGCATCTGACGGAAATGCTGGAGGCTCATCTCCTCAGTTCACCCGGAAACACGTTGAAGTTTGAGTTTGACGACCTTTCCTGCTTCGAGATGGAAGCGGTTTCTACGGCTGGCGGAGCGTTGGGAATACGGCATAGCTGTGGGCGCTGGGAAATCGATGGAGGGATAACGAGCGAGCAGAGCAGGCAACTGAAAGCGAACGCCCAAGACTTCGTGAATTTCCAGGAGCAGAGGAAACGGCGGCGCGAAAATGCCTGAGACCTGGCTCACGCTTGAAAAGGTCTGCTCCCTCACCGGCTGGTCAAGAGGGCACGCGAAGCGTGTATCCCGCTCTTGGCCTTCGCGCGCCACTGAGACTCGTGGCCGCAATGGACGCCCGGAGTACGAATACAGGTTGAGTTCTCTGCCAGGCGAGGCCCAGACCAAATTCGCCGATGAACTTAGAAAGAGGTTCGCCGTTGTTGGGCCAACCGAGCAAACATTGCCGCTCTTCGCTTCAGCGGCCGTGATTCAGGCGTCTCCGCGCATCGCGATCCCCGAAGACCTCGAAGACCAGGCCCGCGCGCGGTTGAAAGCGATCCAGCCGCTGCTCGATTTTCGCAAGCAAACGAAGTCGCGCCGGGCTGAGGTCGTTCTGTCCGATGGGCACAGCGTCAAGACCCTGCAGGAAGTGGCGGAATGGGTCGCGCCTCAGTTCAACACTTCATGGCAAACCATCTGGCGCTGGCTCGATCGGTTTGACAAGGGCCACGTCGCCGCGCTCGCAGACAAAGTACGTAAGGACCGAGGCCAATCCCGCTTCTTCGAAGATCACTCTGCCGCCGCTGCATTCCTCCAGGAGAAATTCCTTCGCGAAGGGCTCTCGCGCGAGATGTCGTGGGAAGCGGTCTGTCGCGAGTGGGATGCCATCGGTGAAAAAGGGAAAGCACCCGCCTATGACACGGTGCGGCGTTTCCTAAACGCCCTGCCGGAGCCAGTGAAGGTCCTGGCGCGCGAAGGGAAACAGGCGCACTGGAGCAAGTGTTCTCCTTCGATCATCCGCGAAAAAGTTGCGGTGATGGATTGGTGGGTTGCCGATCACCGGCAGTTCGACGTGATGGTGCACAACACGCTTTTCGCCGAGCTTCCCGCGAGTAAGATGTTCCGGCTTTGGCTGACGCTGATTCAGGACACGGGTTCGCGGAACATCGTGGGTTTCTGTTTCGCGCCGACTCCAAGCTCGCGCACGATTAACTCCGCGCTGCGCGTGGCGATTCTGGGCTACGGAATGCCCCGGAACTTCTATTGGGACAATGGCGAAGACTACAAGAAAGTTCGCAGAGACCTGGAAGCCATCACGCTTTCGCCGGAAGCGTGCTCATTGCTGGAGCGCGACCGCATTTCTTTCGGCGTCACTACCGCTCTGCCCTTCCATCCCCGCTCGAAGCCGATCGAATCCCATTTCTCCCGTTGGTCCAAGCGCTATGACGTGATCTGGCGCGAAGCGTATCTCGGCAACCGAGCGGGCAAGTGCCCGGAGAAAGCTCGCCTGGCGCAAAAGCATCATGCGGATTTTTTGAAGGGCAAGCGGGCGGATACGCCACTGCCGAGCGACGCGGAGTTTATCGGCGCGACGATCCAATGGATTCACGAGTTCAACGAAGCAACGCGGCTGCCCGCGCTCGGCCACCGTACGCCCAGCGAGGTGATGGAAGAGCAGTGCCCTGAGCGCAACCGTCCAGAGGTGAATCCGCGATTGCTAGACATACTTTTCTGGGAGCGCGAGAAGCGCGTGGTGCAGGCAGGCGGCTGCGTGCAGCTCGATGGAATGCGTTACGAGCCTACGGACGAGAGTTTGTTTGCTCTCGACGTGAAGAAGGGCCAGCAGGTGATGGTTCTCCGCGATCCCTACAATTTATCCGATGCCACCGCGGCCGACGCTGAGACGCTGCAGTTCATCGGCGAGCTGAGGATTCAGCAGTTTGTGGCGCAATGTCCGAATGGACAGATTACGCGTGACCAGATCAAGGCAGCGATGCGCCGCGAACGTTCACTGCGCAAAGGCTACGCCGAGTATCTGGCGGTGCTCTCTGCAGTCAGCTCCAACCAAGGTTGGAAGACGGAGCGGGAAGCGCTGGTGGGGCGCGCGATCGCGCGGACTGGAACGGACGGCCGCTTGCTGCCCGCGGCAGCGCCAGGAGCACTCGGCGAAGTTGCGCCTCCCCGAAAAAGGTTTGAGGCCGCGTCGCCGTTTATCTCCGACGCTGTCGCTGAAACCGCGCAGTTTTGGCGCGACAATCCCATCGTGCTGGATGACGAGTCGGAGAATTCCGCGCAGGCCGCGGCTGCCCCTGGACGCCCGCAGTGGCAAGAATTGCCTCCGCGCGCCTCGAAGATGTCCTCCCCGTTCGTGGACGATGCTGCCAAAGAGTTCATCGCCGCGATGAAGGAAGACGAAGGGAAGGAAGGCGAGTGATGGCACGCCTTGACGAAATCGACATCGCGGCCCGCGTCAATCCGCCCTCAGTGTCGAAAGTGCGCGAACAGTTGCTTGACTATATGGCCCAAACGGACATGAGCGCTCAGGAAGTGGCGGAGCGGACTGGCTATGCGCGTTCCACGCTGCACTTTTTCATCCGTGGCGATTACGGAAGGGTTGCTGCAAACGACTCTCACTTGCGCGCGGCTTTGTTCGAGATGATGCAGAGAAATCCGGTCCGCGTTTCCGCGCGAAGTCAGGGACGGCTTTTCCAGACGGAGAGCTACCGGCGAATCAAGAAATATTTCGACGCGGCCGTTGAGTGCGGCGAGGTTTGTCTGCTCTACGGACCTCCCGGGACGCAGAAATCCTTCGTCCTCGAACACCTGGTGGCGGAGTGCAACCGGAAGAAACAGAACGGTGCGATCTACGTCTACGCATCGTCTGACATGCCTCCTCTGGCCCTGCTGAAGCGCATCGGGCGCCAGGCCGGCTGTGGCTTCAAAACGCAATACACGGAGGGGATGCTCACCCGGCTACTCGTGCATTTCTCCGCCACAGAAAAATCTCCTGCGGTCATCGTGGACGAAGCGCACCATCTGCACATTCACGAACTCGAACTCCTCCGCGAGCTGCACGACCGCTCCGGCTGTGGCCTAGTGCTAGCTGGAAGCCATAACCTCTACGAAAACTTTCTGCGTGGCCGCGCACAGCTCGAACAGTGGCTCTCGCGGATCGACCATAAGGACCCACTACCGGGGTTGTCAGAACGCGAGGTGTATGAGATCGCCGCGTCCGAGCTGGGCAACGGGCAGCCCGCAAAACTCAGCGAGAAGCAGCTCAGCACTCTCGTGCGAGCCTGCCGCGTGGAGGACGTGTTTGCTCACGGTGCGGATGGAAGGCCCGCGATAGTGAAATATATCTCCGTGCGGCGTTTGGTGAAGGTCTTGGCGCAGCACAAAATGAAGGGGCCGGCCGCATGATCTCGCCGCGCCAGTTGCGGATGCTCCAGACACTTTGGGGATTTCTCTGCCAGCGATCGCAGCTCGACCCGAAGGATCGTGAGGCGCGGTTGCAGTGGGTCGCTGGGGCAATCGGACGACCGATCGCCTCATTCCGGGAGCTGTCTGCAGGCGAGGCAAACATTGCGCTTGACGCGATTCAGAAGCAGCTACCGCCAGAGATGACCAAGAGAAAGCGTCCTTCGCGACGCCTTGCGCACTTCTACGGCACGTCCGGCCGAAAGGGAAGCGATGGGCTCGTCGTGAATCTGGTGGACGCCGACACCAGGAGGCTCCTGGATGGGCTCCTGGCGCGGCTCGGCTGGAAGTCCGAACAGTTCGATGCGTTCCTGCATTCCGCCAAGTCACCGGTGCGCAGCGGCGCGATCCGCACGCTCGCGGAAGCCAACCGCGCGATCTGGGCGCTCAAAGGAATGCTTCGCCGTAAGGAATCTGCTGGCTCGGACGCCTCGGAGCTGAAGCGCGCCGGGTGAAGTTTGTGGGAGGCCTTCGATGAAAGACGAAAACGCTGCGTCTTCGCTGACGCCGGAACTTGCTCCTTCCGCCTTGAAGAGGAAGGGCCACGAGCCCATCGTGTTCGTGAAAAGAGATAGGAAACCTGCGACGAGTTCAATCACGCATTCTCAGGTGCTCGACGGCGGCAACCAGTCCCTGGAAATCGTGCGCGCCGATGGCACCCTCAGCCAGGAAGCATTAGAGGGCTGCTTCTTGGCTCGGCGAGCACTCACGGAGATAGAGGACGAGATTTGCCGCGCGCTCGCGAATAAAGCCGATGTGGAACCTGGTGTTCACACCGCGTTGCTTGAACCAGCCCGCGACAACGACGGCAAGGTCTACGCGAAGCTCGTGATCCGATGAAGGGAAGCGCCGCAACGCACCCACACAATTGACCGTGAGCCACCAATGGGAGAGAAACAAACCACGTTCGAAACGCCCGACAGCTTTCTCGCCGCGTTCCTCTTGGCGAAGCGCCGGACCATCGTCGCGATCCGAATGGACGTCAAGCAAAGGGGGGGCGCGTGGTTTGTCTTTGAGGACCTCTATCAGAGAATTGGTGGCCCGTCAGGACTTGAGCGCGAATATCTCGCAGACGGCCTCGTTCCGGCACGGACAGCGTGCCGATATCTAAAGCGCCTCCATCGTTGCATCCGTGAGCAAGCGGAACGCGGCAGCACGCTCGATCGGCAAGCCCTCGCTGCCTTCTTCCCGTCGAGTGCCCGAAAAAAAAGACGGCGGCGAATGACTGGAGGGCTAAAACTGCGAATGTTGCTTCTCCTGTGCGCCCCTCTGTTTGGAGACGATCGGGACGCGCGACTTCTCTGGGCATCTGGGATTGTAGGTCGGCCAGTCAGCAGTTTCAGGCAGCTACTTTCGGCCGAGGGAGATCAATTGCTTCTCCTGCTGCTGGGGGAGGCCGAGAAGGAAATGGGGGCTCGAACCAAGCGTGCTCCGCAGTGCGACGTAGCTCAGCGGACTCCCGCAGGAGTAGAATCGGGACAGTCCCCACCGGTGGAGCACAGTTCGTAGCCGTCTAGGCTGGCGAATGTGAGGGGGAAAAATGAAGTGGCTGCTCAGTTTGCTCTTGTCTCTGCTGCTGATCCCGGCTCCATCGTTGGCTCAGCGGCGCAGCGTCTCTCAGGTTGGTTCCAAGTCGTCGCACTCACGTAAATCTGCTTCGTCGTCCCAGCGCCACACTCACGGCCGCATCAAACGCAGCCGGGCCGCGAAGGATTCCTTCATGCGCCAAACGGGTTATCCGCACGGACGAAAGGGCTACGTCGTCGATCACAAAATTCCCCTGGCGTGCGGTGGGGCTGACTCGCCCAGCAACATGCAATGGCAGACGACGGCGGACGCGAAGGCGAAGGATACGTGGGAGCGCAACGGCTGCAAGAAATAACAGGGCGCTCTCTGGAGTGGTTTTAAGCTAGTTCGTTGTGTCTTTGGAAATCGCTCTGGTTTCTCGCCGACAATCTGGTATCCTCTGGCGTGAGCGGCCCTTTTGGAAATGCTCTGGCTCTCTTACAGCTCACTCGGACAGCTTCACTTCCATATCATCGCCACGGTTTCGAGCAAATCGATTCGCGAGGATCGACCGTGAGTTCTTCTTCGGTGCCCGTCGCAGATGCGCAGCGGGCGCCGTGCCCACCTGGTTCCTGCGAGGCTCATTGGGAGCGGCGCAACCGCGTTGTGCCCGAATGTCGAGAGGGTCTGGGTCTGTGCCGAAGCTGTTATCTCGGCCGCGCGCTTCCTCCAAAGCACGAACTCGATGAGCAGTCGCCGGGGTCCATCTCGCATCGTTCTCCCAGGCCCAGCGAGAGTGACCCTCGAACGGGTCTCGCAGGTATCGGCATGGCAGCGGGAATGTTAGGAGTTTCCCTGTGTGAGGTGGCTAAACTTTGTGAGGCCGGAAAAATCCATGGCGAGTTCCGTGGGTCGCGTTATTGGCTTGTCGATATCGAGTCTCTCCTCAAGTGGCGCGACGGCGGCCATGCTGCACGAGCTGGCGGTCGCGATCCGGACGAACGCTGAGCCTGCCAGTAAGTGGGCCGAGCGAGAACGCGCCCACGAGGGTCGTGTTGCGTTCGCAGTTTCTTCGCCACTCACGGTCAGAATTGGGCAGGAGTCGTGTCCGTTGGATGTGCGTTGGATTTTGACCTCTTACCGCGATGTGCGTTGGATTAAGCCCGCAGATTCAATGTGATGCGCGAGAGGGCGGCGCGGACGGGTTCAATGTACGCTGGATTTGAGTGACTTGGTGCGCTAAGTGCTGTATTTTCAGTAAGCCTTCCATGGACGATCGCGGTTTACTCTCACCGAATGGCTTACACAGGCACGCCGCGCCAAAAATCTCCAAGTCCTTACGTTCCCTCCAGTTGCCCCCAATTCCCACTATTTCCCGCGATCCGGTTCCACTCTCATTAAACGTCAGTACTTCTATTTTCCCCGGTGTGGAATCCGTCCTTCGGACTGCCGCGGCTTGTTTACCCTGAGCTTCGAAGGGCCGCCGCTTTTGCGGTCTCTCCCCAACTCGCAAAACAGTC